>Ga0247730_1001233_pt1 | contig 14745 bp, 44 predicted proteins | sample UWRJL073202C2_FD_180959 | JGI IMG/M metagenome (GOLD analysis project Ga0247730, IMG submission 180959) | Plant litter microbial communities from Arlington Agricultural Research Station in Wisconsin, United States - UWRJ-L073-202C-2 | ecosystem: Environmental > Terrestrial > Plant litter >... | reverse complement strand
TAGCGCAGAATACATGAACACATTAGTAGACAGAATTTTTAACGGAGTAGAAGAGGAATAAAAAAATGAGCACAGAATTAAACTTATACGGCCTCGAACAAGAATACTTAGATATCGCTAGGCAATTAACGGATGGAGAGTTAACGCCAGAACTTGAAAAGTCTTTAGAACTTAACAAAGAAAACTTTGAGGTAAAGGCCGCAAAATACGGCTATGTAACTAAGAAGTTTGACGGAGAGATATATCTTATAGATAAAGAGATTGAACGCCTTACAGCGCTTAAAAATAGCAAAGAAAAGGCTATTACCAAACTAAAGGAAGCGGTAAAAACAGCAATGGATTTATATGAGATAAAAAAGATTGAAGCACAGAATATTAAGCTGATTCTTGTAAGAAGCAAACCTAGCGTTGTGGTAGACGAAAATCTACTGCCCAAAAAGTATATCAAAAAGAAAGTAAAAACAACTTACGAGCCTGATAAGATTGCCATTAAGAACGATTTAGATGCTGGCAAGAAAATCAAAGGCGCTATGCTTAAAGAGAATGAAAATCTACAAATTAAATAACCATGAAAAGATTTGAATTAAAAAAGAACTTCAACATAGCCTCAACAATTATAAATGAAAACATAAGAGTGTCAACAGCAGCTATATTCTATGATGAAATATTTGGCGAAAGATATCAATTAGAAACATTCATCTTTAAAAAAGAAGGGCGGTCAATTATGAAGATACATGATGTATATGCAAATCAAAAAGGTATAGATTATTGTGTATCATTCCATAACAAATTAGTTGCTTTAATTAAAACAAAAATAAGTTAGCCATGAAAAGAATAAACCCAGAAATAAGAAATGCTATAATGCAATTGAAAAGTTGTGTTGTAACCCCACAAGATTATGTGGAACTATTAGAGAGAAGATTAGATGATGCTCCTATTAGCTTTGGAGAGAAAGATGCTCCATTAGAAAACAATCCATTTTTCCATAATGAATATGAAGTGCGTTTATTAAACATGCGCTATCATTTATTAAAGGCATTAGGGTTTAAGCAAAAAGGTGACTCATGGTATTCACTTACTAATTATTTCATTGGTAATCAGATTATCAAAACATATACAGACAAAGAGTTTCTTGATGCAATAGAAGCAACAGGAGTTAAATTAGGATTAAACGTATAACACATGGAAAAAGAAACAAAGAAAAGACAGATTATATCAATAGATGTAAAGAACTATTCGGATAACGAAGCATATAAGAAAGCAACATCTATTTTAAAGCCACAAGAGCTATTAAAACTGCTATTAGCTAAACACATTAAACAAATTGAAAACGGAGGGGAGGTTAGTTTTTAATGAACACGATAACACAATTTAATGGAGAATCGAGAAGAGATGCCATTGTAAACCATTTTTCTCTAGACGTCGAAGTGGAAGATGGGTTTTTTGAGTTTATCAAAGAGTTAGGCTATGACGAGGACGACTCCGATGAAATGATAGAAAGTTTGTACGAAATATTTAAAGGAAAATGAAAAAGCACAAAGACAACCCCACCCTTGAACAAATAGCTATAGAACAAGATAATGAGAAAAACTATTGGGAAGACGTTAAAGCTGAGTATAGGGAGGAAGAACGCAGAGAAAGGCGTGAATCTGAAATAGAGAATGAAAGACCAAGTTGGAACATTAATTAAATCAATCACCTAACCAGTATAACCATGAAAAAGACCAAAACATTTAGAGAAATACAATTAGCATTAAATCAGTACTACATTAATCAACCAAAGCCTCCTATGATTAGGGTAAGTAAAATGCCTCTACCTTTTCATAGTTGTATTGAGGCTGTTCTAACACCCTACTCAAGGTTATGAACACATGGGTAAAGGTTATACTTATCATAATAGCTTTATGGTATGTAGGGTTCTTTGGTTGGATATGGTGGGAGTTTAAACACGCTAAAGAAATTGATAAAAACGATAGAGATTTTTAATTATGGAAGAATATAAAGACCTTTTAGAAGGACAAGAAAGTGTAGTAAACATTTACATATCGCATGAGGATGCTAAGGCTTCATCTAAGCGAGTAATTGATAGTATTAAAGCAGAAGTGTCGGAAATAAAAGAGCGTGTTGATATGGCTAAGAAACTACAGTCATTAGGAACAGTTCAACTTGACGCTAGGTTACACAAACATAAATAAAATGATAACACAAGAAGATATAGCTCACGCAGCTAAAAACTATGCAAAAACATTTACGGAGGAATTTGGGATAGAAGAAGTTGATTTTACCGCAGGCGCTTTATGGGCTATCAAACAACTAACACAACACAAAGAATTAACCCTCACTCTTGAGAATGGAGAGATTAAACCCGCAGCAGATGGAAAGTAAAACACCAGCAATAATGGCAATAGACCCCGGAGCAAACGGAGCAATAGCGATAAAAACTATAAGAGGTATTTTTTCTCATAAAATGCCTGATACCCCTAAAGATTTGTTTGACCTATTTAAAAGCTTTAAAGAAGTTTTTGACGTTGAATGTATGCTTGAAAAGGTTGGAGGTATGCCAAAGATGGGAGGTTCTTCAATGTTTAACTTCGGTCAAGGCTACGGATATATCGAAATGGCGTTAATTGCCAATGAAATTAAAACAACAACAACATCTCCTCAAGCATGGCAGAAAACAATGCTTATAGGCACAAAATCTAAGCTATCAACAACAGAATGGAAAAATAAACTTAAAGCAAAAGCACAGCAGTTATATCCTCATATTAAGGTTACGCTTGCAAATGCAGATGCTTTATTGATTTTAGAATACGCTATTAATTTAAAGAAAAGTTAGGAGTTAAAAATATTATCCTATATTTGTGATGTGATTAAACAACCACTGCCAAGGGTCAAAAATCATATTACATCCTAATAATATAGACATCCGAAAGGGTTAGGAGTAACAATAATACCGAAAAAACGCTTGGCAGTGGGTTTCACAAGGTATATGAGTTACAACTAACCCTTTTATCATTGAAGCTAAGACCAACTAAATTAAGTATTTCTGCCACATTAAAGGCTCACGAGTTAGGAAAGGAATTTTCTGATGCTTACTTATTTGTTCGTCAACTTCGCTCACAAGTTAAACACCCTATAATCCTTAACTACCGCAGTCAATTAAAGCATATAGCGGACTTAATTAATATATCCGAATGGAAGTTAAGGAAATCATTAAACGCTTGCATACGGCTTAATTTAGCCTCAATAGAAGGGAAGAATTTACGCCTGCATTCTAATCAGCAAGATTGGAAATTTAAACCAACAAAGAAAAACGATTACAGGGTTACATCAGACCCAAATAAATTTAGAACGCTTGTTTTGTTTAGAAACCATCATAACAAGCAACTCGCGTTAATCAAGAAAAAGCAAAGGCAACAACACGAAAGAGTAAATACCAGTGCCTCTAATTCAATTGACAATGCAAACCCACTTATAACCGCATCTGTAAAGTCGGTAGCTAAAATGTTTCATACTAAAAATCTTTCAACGGCAATTAAGCTAATTAAGTCCTTAGAAAAGCAGGGGTTGATTAAGATTGTAGAGTACAAATCATCTATTGATGTTAATTTGTGTAAAAAGCTATTATCGCAAGGGAAAAGGAACATAAGAAAGATTGATAGCAACTATTTCAGAGTAAATTATGGATTACAGTTAAACTACTCTTTGAAACGGGTTGAGTTTGAACCTTTTTACAAACTATCAGAGATGGAACAGGCTACTTACTTACAGAACGGTTATTCAATTGAACAGATTAATAGATTGCTTAGATAGTAGTATAAACCTTTATACTCTTTAAGTACACTACATAATTTAATAGATAAATAGTCTAAATGGAATTAAACACACTTTCTAATCCTTTAAACAATATGAGACAATACAAAGATGGAACATGGTTATTTGACCAGCCAAATCACTACAGATTTAAATATGCTAAATATAAGATTATCGGTGAAAGCAAAAATAAGAATCAAAAAAAGCATTTACACGTAGGTGATATTTTTCATTGCGGATTTAGTCCTTTAGTTAAAGATGGGTTTTATATACTTGATAATATATTACTCGATGGACTTTTCTTCTATGAGCAAGTTGAAAAAATACAAGAGCCCGATGATTTTTGGGAGTATTTCAAAACTATAAATCCTGACATTTTAAGAAAAGATTATAAAGAGGCATATTTTAAATTGAAAGAAATAAAAGACACATTCTCGCAATCACCCTCTTTTGGAGGAATGGGCATGGGTACTTTTTAAGTAAAGAATATGGAACAAAAACTAAACACCCTATATAACCAATGGCGTAAAGAAACAAAGCGTAGTGGAGGAATAAACAAAAAAGATTATGAAACATGAATATTGGCAATGTCCATCATGCGGGGAAGAACCAAATGATGATGACACGTACAAAGTAAACAAAGTTAAATACCCTATATACACAAATTATAGTAGAGGTTTTAATGGAGAATTTACTCAATCAAGTTGGACTGAAACTCATTGTTGTAAAAAATGTAAAGTTGAATTTTCTTTCCAGAACGGAGCAGACTGCTAAAGAGTTTTTAAAATGGTTATCAGATAAAATATAAAGAGATATGGATGGAAATTTAGCAACTAAAAAAGAGCGTTATAATTCACAAGATGAATATGAAAAATCGAAGAAATTTACAATTGGTAGTTTTATTCATGATAAAGATATGGCACTATGTAAGATAACTAACTTTATATACGGCAACGCCTCATCATCAATAGAGGTTTTTATAGAAGCAAAATCTAAGAAAGGCATAAGTTGCGCTCAATGGTTTACGGAGAAAGAATTTGAAGATAGATTTATAGCAAAACATGAAACCACGCAAGCATAAACCCATGAACGCCTACTTCAAATCATTAGAAGCAACACAAGAGATAAGAATAAACGAATGTGGTAGTAATGCTTATCAGTATTATATATTCCCTAAAGAACAAGGAACTTTATTTACAGATAGGTTTAAAATTAAAGGAGAACAAAGTGCATGATAACAAAAATTATATTTTCAATAGACTATAAAGGTCAAGGACATATCCTTTCTGTAGAAGACAAGGATTGGATAGACAAAGAGGTTATTATATGCCCTGAAATGGATGATAATGGAATAGATGTAGGTATTAATATGGAAGTAGGAATATATAGCGCAGACCTTATGTTTGATGCAGGTAGAGGCTGGCTAAATGGAGATGTCTATGACGGAGAAAGCATGAATATAGAGAATGTGATTAAACTACCTTTTTAAACATAATGAATATGAAAAACTTATATTACAAACTAAGCGATAACGCTGATTTAGGAGATATGCATTTTGACAATTTAGATGCATTGAAATCTTGGATAGAAACAGACATAAACGGTGTACATCCTAAAGACATTCAGGAATTTGAGTACACTATAACATTTGTGTATTTAACCGAAGAGGAATATAATTCGATATGCGATGAAACCTAAACTAGGAGATATATTCGGCAGTAAAAAGAATGCCATTATAATCACAACCCTTTTGATAACCTTTTAAGAGATGGATATGACTAACGAAGATGAAATTAAATGGGATGGAATAGACGGTAAACGTTTTGAACATTCTTTAGCAGCTATATATGAAGCTCAAATGTGGGAGGATATTGCCCGACATAGAAGAGAGAATCCAAAGCTGTTTAATATAAGTGTAGGAGATAAAGTTATAGGTAAAGCAATCTTCACTTCTACGGTTGATGAACCCGATAATAATTACAACGTTAAGAGTTTTTGGGATGACTCTGACAAGCCTAATGGACTATACAGAATATTCAGACCTCACTACTTTAACCCAAAAGAAGATGAAGATAAAAACTTGTGATGCTTGTGGTAAAGAAGGAAGTCTTTGGAAGGCAAAAACTAAAACTCAATTAGGGTTATGCAAATCATGCGCTTTAAAGAATGCTACACAAATAGGCAACTACAAAATAACCACTAAATCGAGCGATATAAAGCCCGTAGAGAATAGAACTCAAAAAGAAGATAAATCTATACCAGAACTATTAAAACTTGCTCAAGTAGTCTTTAATAAGTGGATACGGGAACGAGATAGCCATAATGGATATTTCACTTGTATAAGTTCAGGCAAACTACTACCCATATCACAAATGCAAGCGGGTCACTTTTACCCTGTAAGCACCTCAAGTTATTTAAGATTTAGCGAATATAACGTTCACGGACAAAGCATTAATGAAAATTGCTTTAACGAAAATCATACGGTAAAGTATAAAGAGAACCTAATCCTAAAAATAGGATACCCTAAATACTCATGGCTTGAAGCAAATCAACATCGTGAAAAGAAATGGGATAGAGAAGAGCTTTTAGAAATTATAAGCAAATACAAATAACTATGCACTACAGAAACACAGACCTAATAACCCTCAAGCATATTATAATTCACTTACTATTATTACTTATAGCACTTAATACATGAAACAAAAGTTAACAGATAAACAAATACGAGGAGTTAAAGAATCAATGCAACTCATTATAAGCCTTGCCTCTGTAATTAATTTAGAATGGCATGATTTAATGCCGGACTTTTTAAAGGCTCAGGTAGGTCAAATAAAACTCCGTAGCAAGAGGATAATGGAAGATGCAGAGGTAATAAAGAAACAATGTTATACCCTTGTATATTGTACGGAATCACAGGAGCATATGGATTTTGAGTTTAGCTATGAACTACAACGTCTAAACAGATTCTTTTCAACAGTAGAATACAATACCCTAAAAGAGTTTAACGATAAAAATGAGGCATTAGAAAAAATAGATGTAAAAGATGCAAGTAAAGATAGACAGCCGATATAACAGAGGCAAGCAAGAAAAGGAGCTTAGGGACTATACATTTAAAGTCATCAGGAAGCCTAAAATAAAGCCCGTAGAGACATTATTATTCGAAAAGCATACAAACTATAAGATGACCATAGAATACTTTAAAACATTAGCACAACAGCGTTATACTAAATTAGACAATTATTCACAAGAAGAAATAACCAATAAACTTGAACAACATGGATAGAGAAACAATAATCAGATTTTTAAAGGAGCATCCCAACTTTACTATAGGTCGTGCTGCTTATGCATTAAAAGTACCTGAAATGGAAATTACATCTGCTCAAAAGTGGACGTTAAGGAATATACCCAGAAATTCTCCGGCATGGGGGCTACAAAATGGTTCAGTAATTAAGAAATAGAAATATGGAATTTAAAGGAACGCAAAAGGATTTCTTTGCAACGGAATATTCAGGTTATTGGTCTATTCAAGATGGTCAATATTATGGAGATAGCGATGTTCTAAACGCAGATGACGTTGGAGAATATGAAGCAGAACACAATGCAAGATTATTTGCAGCAAGCAAAGACTTGTTAGATGCCTGTATTAAGGCATTAGAACTTTCAGATAAAAGAATGATTGAAGAAGAAACCGAAGAAAGGACGGTGGAATGTCAAAATGTTTATGACACTGTTAAATCAGCAATAAACAAAGCGATAGGATTATGAAATACCTACTAATCCTCCTGCTAATGGCATCCTGTTCTAAAGTAAAAACAGAAGAACACATAACCCTTCAAACATACTCCGTAGATATTCAAGGTAGAACTCCTAACGAACCTCCTAAAATGTATTACTGGATATGGCAGAAGAGCAACAACGATTATTATATTGCCCACCACAGCGATTTTAAGAAGGATATAGCGACTTTAGAGTTTAAAAGGACTAACGTATTCCCCGAAGATATATATCGCTATGGAGCAAGGTTAAATGACGTAACAGTACTTAGGTTAATTGTAGAGAAATGAACAAGATAGAACAATTCAAATTTTACAAAGCAATAATAGATTATTCTACCACACACGATTTAAGGGAGAATACACTGCCAAACGGTTCACTAACACATGTCCAGTCACTATGGATTGCAGAGCCTGATGAAAGGTTTAGTGGAGACATGATATTTCAACCCGCAGAATCTCCTTTTTGGATACCAGAAAGAGACTTAAAAGATTTAATAGAAATAACAAAAGAAGAGTTTTTTAATGTTCATAACACAAGGGTAACGTTAATAACGAAATAGTATTAAAAACAATAATAGATAAATGATAACATCACAACAGATAGTGGAAGAAAACTTTAAAGGATTAGATGAACTAATTGAAGATAAAGATTTGCTATATTTCTATAAGTCGTTAATCGCTACATGCCTTGATGGATTTGGTGAATCAATTATAGAAGAACTAGTTGGTCAATCTCAAGAAATGCTATACGAAGTAAATAAAGATGAAAGGGGAGAAGGATTGGTCAAAAGAATATTTCAGCATACTTACGCTATTCCAAAACAAACTATTTTAGAATTAAAAGAAAAACTTAAATAACATGAGAAAATTATTAATTACATCAATCATCGCTTTAAGCGCATTTACAGCATCAGCACAGATTTCCTTCTCATCAAACACTTTTTCAGGAACGACTCATGTAGCTAAAGAGATGACCCTCTCATATATAGGAGTGCCTAATCTTGAAAGAGGATTTTATTCTAAAAAAATAACTATTAAAGGAGACTCCATGCGGGTTATTAAAGATTTAATAAAGTTTATTGAAGACAGACAAAAGGAAAACGAACAATTGCAACTTATTTATTCACTACCGGAAACCTTCACATTCAAAACAGTAGAAAAGAAAAAAAGATTCAATCAGTTAATTAAAAAACATTATAAACACTAAACATGAAAAAGATAGCATTAACCTTCGTATTAGCATTAAGTAGCATTTTAGCTTATTCACAGACCACTAAATCTTCTAAAGAAGTAACTAAGCCTAAACAAGAAGTTAAGCCCGTAGACAGCACCATAGTAGTCAAATTAAGCCCGCAACAATTAAAGGAGATAACATCTATTATTAATCAGGCATCTACAGTAATAACTAAGTCAAATGCACCGATGGATTTAGGAACTCAAACAGTACAATCATTGAATGCTATAATAGTGTTCTTTAAACAATTTGAACCTAAGAAATAAAGACAGGTAATATGAAAGTAGAAACAATTTAAAGTATGGAAACCTATAATATAGTTAAACTTGACACACCATACTTATCGCACTATCAAAAAATTGAAAGCGATGAAGATTTGGAGATTCTTAAACTTATGCTGAATAAAGTTCTTAGAGATTCAGAAATAAAACTTAAAAAATCAAAGGAAGAAACAATTTAAAGGAAGATTATGAAAAAGCAAATTAGAATTACAGTAGAAATTGAAACAGAAGCATCATTGAATGATATTCATAATGCCGTAAACATTGGGCTAAACGATTCGTTCCCTGATAATGATATAACGTCTGATAGGGTTTATGCAGATGTTTATGAACTGAAAAGTGATGACGTTGATTGGGGTTAACCATGCAAGTAGAACACACAACACAAAAGGGAAGGGTGCTTGAAATATGGAAAGATATTGAAGGACATGATGGAGATTATCAAATAAGTAATTTAGGGCGAGTTAAAAGCTTTTTAAGAACTAATTTTATAAAGCCTGTAATTACTCATCGAGGTTACTATAGTGTTTGCATTAGGAAAAGAAACGGCAAGAAAATTAATTATGTAATTCATCGTTTAGTTGCATTAGCCTTTATACCTAATCCTGAAAATAAGCCAGAAGTTAACCATAAGGATTCAAATAAGCTGAATAATCATTATTCTAATTTAGAATGGATGACTAAACGTGAAAACATAAATCATTTTTACAACAACACAGATAAATTTCATAGCAGAAATGGAATCCTTAAATTGGATGCTTTAACAGGTGAGATTATTAAAAGATATGAAGCTGTTAACGATGTTTCTTTAGATGGATTTAGCAGACCCGGCGTATCTTTAGTCTTAACAGGAAAACACAAAACATCTGGTGGTTTTGCATGGAAGTATGGATAACACTTTTTGAACCAAAAGAGAATTAACAGAGAGATTATGAAGTATGTTGCAGCAATGAAGTCAGGCAGAGCTTTTAATGGGGCTCATCGTGATGCTGGTAAAATAGTCCATTTAGTAGAGCCTTTACCAGAAAATTGTTCGGGCGATTGGTTTACAAAATCTTTATGTGGAACAATACCGGGGTATAGAGGAAATGGTTGGCATGAAACTACCCTTGATGTTAATTGCGAAAAGTGCATAAAAAAGTTTAACCAAAACACAACAGAGATATGAAAACAGCAGAGGAAATATTATCAAAATCTTTGGGTATGGGATGCGATTATCTTAACGATGTAACATTAAAAGAATGCGCAAATATCAAAGACGTTATAGAAGCCATGAAGCTATACGCCAATCAAAAGCTTGATGAAGCGGCTGAAAAGGCGAGAGTATTGCCCGTCGGTCCGTCACATCAGGTAGACAAACAATCAATCCTTTCACTTAAAGACAAACCAATAACCCCAGAGCTTTTACCTATTTATTGAAATTAAAAAGGGCAAACCTTAATTGGAATGCCCTTACCTTTTAAAAAGGAATAATCTTCTTGATTTTCAACGCTACGTAAGCAACCGTTAACACTCCAATACCTATCAATATCCATAGCCTTGTTTTAGCCCTTTTCTCTGCTTCTGAAAGCTTATCTTCTGAAATCGATAGAGCAACACTCTTAGCTTCTAATTCAAGCTCTAAGCTCTTTATTTTAGCTACATTCTCCCTGTATATTGGAATATCCTTAGTTACCGTATCAGGCACACACTTCTTATAATCCCTCTTCAAGTCTGTAATCTGTTCATAAAGATTATTTATCTGACTCTTATATCTAATACCTATTTCTGTGCTGTCTTTATCATTATCCGATTTAAGCTTATTTACAAGCGCTAAGAGCGAGTCTACTTTTGTTTGATAGTCTTTGTTGTCAGCAGGAATATATTTTATTATAGGCGCTCCTACGCTGTCCTTTGTTGGATATAGCTTAGCACATAAATCTGCAAAAGAATCAGGGTTTTCTATAGCCACCAATTTAGCCTTGTTAATCTTCTTTTGCAGACTCCCACACCCACTTAACATCGCTATAACTAGTATCACTACATACAATGCGAAACAAAGCCATATAAGCTTCATAACGGGTGATTTGATTGGTTCTTTAATCATATCATTGTGTTGACTTAATATCGTCTGCAACTACCTTTGCTTGCTCATTGCTAGCATACACAGTTACTACTTGTGGCTTTGTAAAGAAGTTCTTAGCCAAGTAAGCTACTGCGCTACCCAAAGCTATAGTGCCTATCTGCTTCCAATCAAAAACCAACTCCCCAGATTGCAATACTTCTTGAACAACAACTAATACCGATGTACCAACAGCTACAATCAGTCCTTTTAAAAAATCTCTCGCTTGTAAAGCGAATTGCGGTGATAATAATACTTTTTCTGCCATGATTTTATTTATTTAGTTTATAATAATTCAAAGTGCGGCTTATCCCATGAGCCTTTCCAATCCCCTCCCCAACCAATTTTAATACCTAACGTTTTTGCTATTGATTTAATATGTTTTGCTATTACTTCTAAGCTTTTAGTGTCATTAAAGTCAATCTTCCCATTCACATAAGGGTACAAATCTACAGCGTGATAAAAACCATCTGCTTTCGCTTGATGATTAGATTTCTGTTTAACTCCATCCACTTTCGTCACAATACTACCCGCAGCAGTTCTACCTTTTGCATATAAAGCTTGCTGTTGTGCTGTTGTTCTCCCTCCATCTGTTATAGTAAAATCAATTGGAGTATCTTTTATTGCCTCTGTCATTACCTTAACCAATTTAGGGTGCACCCCTTTAAGAGAATCTAAACTTCTTTTTCCTAATGTTGCCATGTTATTTCTTTTTAATTATCCATGTTACTTTTACAGGTGTTTTAGCCGCAATTAAAGCCTTGTATTGAGCTAATATCTTTGAGACATCTAATGTATTGGAAACGAATGAAACGCCGTTAGAAAGGCTTATCTGATAGGTGGGAGCAGGAACTGTAAATGTTAATGTCTTCCCATCTACCTTAATACTTTTAGTTGCCATATAGTAATTTGTTTATTCAAACTTAGTGATAATCAATCAAATAATAAAAGGGCTATCCATCCGAACAACCCTTTATCCCTTTAAACAAAAACATTATGAATGTTAAACGAAGATACGACTATAAAAGTATATCACTCCTCATGCTTGAATACGCCTTTTATAGCTCTACCCACCAAAATCAATATAATAGATACAAATAACATGATACTTCTATCTGCCAACCTATATGGCAGAATATCACTTCTAACATCCGAAGGATATAATATATACGCTTTATACCCTGTATAAAAAGCAAATGCATTAGCGATAAAGTAAGCTATCATAGCAAGCAATAAAGAGAAATGGAAATCTGCTTCTTTCTTTGTTTTAGCATCAATGGCGCTGTGCAATCTAAAGTAAGCACCCAACCCACAAGAGATAAGTATGCATATGTTTATAGCGAAAATAACCAAACCCATATTGTAGTTATACTCCATCGTTATTGTCCTCCTTTTCTATAATCTTCAAAAGACGTTTGGCATTTATCAGTCTGAACAATCCTATCCCTCCTGAACACATAAAAGCAAAGACTCCAATAATAATGACTGATGCTAGAAAGTAGGCGTATAAAGCCTCCAAATGAATTTTCTTGAACACTCCCTCGACATAAGAGAAGTTTAGTATTATTAATCCAGAAAGGCAACCCAAAGCAATTTGAAGTGAATACAACTGAAACAGCTTCCACTTGCGGGATAATTGTACCCTTTCTTCTGATTGATTCATTACTATTCACTGTGTTTTAATTGGTTTATTCTGTCTTCTAATTTCTTTAACTCACGGTGTACGTAATATGCGAATACAATACCAATTACAATTGTAAATCCAGATACCCAACACATAGCATTAAGCTGATTTAATGAGGTTAAGATTGGTCTTTTATTTAGGTGGCTTACCTTTATTGCACCACATGACTGTAGCAAGCTTGTACAAATTGTAATACATATAATAAGCAGTAGCGGCCAACTCCATACAAATCTTCTCTTTTTCATAACTTTTCTCTCCTTATTTCTAAGTAAAGCGCAATTAACGAACCAAAGATAGATAATATCACACTAGAGGTTAAAAAGACTAAACTGTACGCTTTAATACCGTCCCGAAATAAGGATAGTACCAAATAAATAATCATTAATCCCGTTAATATCCTTGCGTAGTTTATAAACATCTTGTCTGTTACAGTAGAACTCTTGTAGTCTATAAAAAGCATCATAAACATAAATACATTTTCAAATAAATAATGGTGTATGGAGCGAGTAACGTCAAATAAGTTGTAGCATAAAACAAATATGGTATATGCTATGATGGAAAGCTTTAGATAAATCCCCTTCATGGAAACAAGTATTAAATTGTGAAGTAGAATTTTGTCCTTATAGGCTAATATCTAAAGTATTGGTTGTCAATTTTTTTAAAGTGTTTTTCGCCTATTGCTACGATTCCCATTGCAAATATATTAATTCCCCAAACAACAATAGTATTTCTTAATCCCCACACTAAAAAGCTCCAAACAATAATTCTTATTATTCCCGCCATAAGACAAAGGTTTAAGAATACAGGGTCAGAGCGATGAGATTTAATAACGGAAGGGTAAATAATAAAGAATAAAGGGGAGGCAAGGATAAAGCCTAAATTATAGAACATAAGCATGGTGACAATTTTACCACCAAGAACAGGTAAAGTAACATACTCACAAACTACAACCATTAACGTGTACCATATCCAATAAGCGAAAAACACTACCCTCATAATTTATGGATTAGGAAAGAATATACAGTTGCCACTAACACACATATAAAATCCGTCTACTGATGGTTTTTTTTCACAAGCTTCCTCACAGCTAAACGTTCTTTCTTGAAATCCAGTAGAAAGCTTAAAACTAGTGTTATCAGCATGGCATGCAACTTTTTTTGTAATCTTTACATGAGTTATATTATACTGTCCATTTTCAAAATAACCCTTTGTTTCTAGTAATGATTTTTTCATAATAATTGATTTTAAGTATATGTTTTTTCCAAATATAAAATTATTTAGCGTAAATATTTAATGAACTGTTTAGCACACTAACTCTATTGCTACCTGTAAGGACTGTTAATACTTGGGATATAAGCCCTGTAAGGATATTACTCGTATTTGAATAACTCAATGCCCTCATCTGAATTTGGCATCCATACGTCCTAAAATCTGAATTAGTATAAATATCATAACCAAATGAATTATTCTTTACCTCGCCCTGTATGGTGAGTGTAGTGACATCTACAAATGATGCGGTACTAGAGTTGGGAAAAGGAAAATAAGTTGGCGTAGGGGCGGGTATAACGAATCGCAGTTGAACCTTACTCATACCAGTTACGTTTTGCAAGCTCATATCAAATCTAAGTGTATAACCCTGCTCATAATTGTTTAATGGATTAGTTAAAATTTTGTTGTTAGCAAAATCCCAACGGCTTGTAGCAAAGTTATTCATGTCAAAAGCACTGTTGCCCGATACAAAACTAACTGTCTGCCATTGGTCTGTTAATACAAGTGCTGTAGAGGTAGATACCCTTTGTCTAGGCAAACTAGATAGAAGGTCTGCTGTCCTTTGAAGTTGAGTTACATGTGGGTCT
>Ga0247730_1001232_pt1 | contig 14750 bp, 15 predicted proteins | sample UWRJL073202C2_FD_180959 | JGI IMG/M metagenome (GOLD analysis project Ga0247730, IMG submission 180959) | Plant litter microbial communities from Arlington Agricultural Research Station in Wisconsin, United States - UWRJ-L073-202C-2 | ecosystem: Environmental > Terrestrial > Plant litter >... | reverse complement strand
TCTCCCCGGTTGTTGTTGAGTTCGTACACCTTGAGCAGTTCGTCGACCGCCATCTGCTGCTGGTCGCCGCCGGCCGCGAACATGTCGGTCACGTGGGTGCGCAGGTGGTTCTCGACGAGCAGCTTGTTCAGGCTGCGCAGGCTCTTCTGGATCGCGAGCGACTGCGTGATGATGTCCATGCAGTAGTCCTCGTTGTCGATCATTTTCTCGAGGCCGCGCATCTGCCCCTCGAGGATCTTGCTGCGGTGCAGCGCGCGCTTCTTGATGTCTGCGATCATGTCAAGGAGTATACCCCTAGGGGGTATTAGGTTTCAGGATCTCGAACCGCCGGGCGTACGCTCAGATCATGAAGCTCACCAAGTTGGAACACGCCACCCTCATTCTCGAAAAAGCCAATGAGACGCTGGTTATCGACCCGGGCGGGTTCACGATGCCCCTCACCGATCTGCGCCACGTCGTCGCGATCGTGATCACCCACGAGCACCCCGACCACTGGACCCCCGAGCAGCTCGATCGCATCGTCGAGATGAACCCCGACGCCAAGATCTTCGGCCCGCAGGGCGTCGCCGTGGCGGCCTCCTCGTACCCCGTCACCGTCGTGCACGACGGCGACGAGGTCACGGCCGGCGCCTTCACCCTCAAGTTCTTCGGTGAGACGCACGCCGTCATCCACTCGTCGCTGCCGACCATCGACAACGTCGGCGTTCTCGTCGATGACACCCTCTTATATCCCGGCGATGCGCTCACTGTGCCGCCCGTCGATGTGGACGTGCTGGCGGTGCCGTCGGGCGCTCCCTGGCTCAAGATTGGCGAGGTCATGGACTACGTCGCCGCGGTCAAGCCGAAGCGCGCGTTCCCCACGCACGACATGGTGCTCTCGGTCATCGGAAACAACATGGCCAACGACCGCATCGACGGCGTGACCAAGGCGAACGGCGGCGAGTTCTTCCCGCTGCAGCCGGGGCAGTCGCTCGACCTGTAGGCGGTTTCGACCTTCGGATGACGCGGGGCCGGCGTAGCGCGTTCGAGCCCCGCGCATGCCGCCGCCCCGCGTCATCCTCTCCTCCACAGCCCCGCTCCCGCGCTATCTATCCACAGGATAAAGCGCTTCTGATCTGCTTTTTATCGAATGTCAGTGGTGGCATTCACGCTTCTGCCATGGACGAATCGACCGAGGCAATCCGGCAGATCAGCGAGATGCTGGCCGGGCTCGTCGCCGTGCCGCTTTCCCAGGGCACCGACGACCAGGTCTGCACGTTCACCGTCGAGCTCGAGCGGGCGGGCCGCTTCCTCGACGCGCTTCGCACCAAAGCCGCCGCGGAGATCGACGCCCGATCGGCGAGCAAGACCGACGGACTTTCCGACAAGCACGGGTTCCGTACCGGCGCCCTGTTTCTCGAGTTCCTCACCCGCGTCACCGGCGCAGAGGCGGCGCGGCGGGTCAGGGTCGGCAAGGCGACCGCCACCGACACGAACCTCGTCGGCGAGGTTCTCCCGCCCAAGCATCCGCAGATTGCCAAAGCGCTCGACGCCGGCGAGATCGGCATCGATTCGGCCAACGTCATCATCCGTTGCCTCGACCAGGCTTCCCCGCACGCGACCGCCGACGACATCGCGGTCGCCGAGACCGAGCTGGTCACGGCGGCGCAGCGCGAGAGCGCGGACCTCATTGGCGTCCAGGCCAGGGCGTGGCGAGAGGCGCTCGATCCCGACGGGGCCGAGCCACGCGACGAGCGAATCCATCGCATGCGTTCCTTCCGCATCGGGCGGGAGCAAGAGAACGGGCTCACCCCCTTCAGCGGTGTCGCCGAGCCGTACTTCGCTGCGCTGCTCCGCACCATGATCAACAACGCAAACAAGCCCGGGGTCTCGCCGCGCTTCCTTTCCGAGGCCGACCAACAGACCGGGCTGAGCATTGTCGAGGGCCAGGATGCCGCGGGTGAGGACGCCGCGGGTGATGACGCAAACGACGACGAGTGCAGTGGTCTTGGCGAAATCGTGAGCGTCGCCGACCCGCGCACGCGCGAGCAGCGCAACTACGACGTGCTGCAGGGAGTCGTGACCGCGGGTCTCCGCTCCACTGGAACGAAGACCGGCGAAATGCGCGACCTCGCTCAGGTGACCGCCACGATCACGATGGACGACCTCGAGTCCGGCAAGGGCGCCGCCTGGCTCGACGACGTGGTCGAACCGATCTCAGCCGAGACCGTCAAGGAGCTCGTGTGCGGCAAGGGCCTCGCCAAGATCATCATCGGGTCGAACGGCGAACCGCTCTATCTCGGCATGCACAAGCGCTACTTCACCGCCGCGCAGATGCGCGCACTCGCCGTGCGCGACGGAGGCTGCGTCTGGCCGGGCTGCGGGACTCCCGCGTCATGGGCCGACGGGCACCACGTGAACCCCTACGCCCTTGGCGGACCGACCGACATCAACAACGGTGTGCTGCTCTGTCCGTACCATCACCACAAACTGCACCGGTCCGGGTTCCGCATCAGAATGATCGACGCCCGACCGCACATGCTTCTCACCCCCGCGATGGATCCCGCCCAGAAGTGGCGTCCCATCGGCAAGTCCCGCATCGAGGCGGTGCAGATGCGGCGGAAGAAGGCGGCGTGACGAGTCGCGTCGGCGAGCAGCTGGCGGCAACGTGGCGGCGACGAGGTAACAGCTTGGTGAGCTCAGAAGTTGCGCAGGGTCACCTCACGGTCGACGAGCGGGGCGGATGTCGCATTCCGCTCGTCCACCGCGTTGTAGCGCAACCGCGGCGCTCCCACAGTGGCGTCCTCGAGCCAGTCCGCGTCGAATCGCTCGAGCGGAAACAGCGTCAGCAGCAGGGGTGCGTCGACCGTGCCCACCGCGTAGAGCAGCGCGGTCGCGCCGGAGTCGTCGTCGCGCACGACCACGGCGCGCGCGAGCGGAGTCGCGCCCGAGCCGCTCGGTGCGAAAGCAGCGCCGGTCTCGTCGATCCACAGCACCGTGAAGTCGCCGTCGGCGGGATCCGCCGCGAACGGCTCGACCACGGCCGTGATGCGCTCGAGCGGTGTCGAGTCGGTCGCCGAGGGGGTGACGAACCACGGCGCGAAGGCGTCGGCGGGCAGGCCGAACGCACGCGCCACGCCGCCGTCGACCCAGCGGTCGCGCTTGCGTCCGTGAGGGGTGTCAACTGTGGACAACAGGTAGCCGTAGACGTGCAGCAGCCCGGCGTTGCCGATCGGCCAGGCGACGCCCGCGGCTGCACCTGCCGCGCCACCGAGTCCCGCGATTTCGTGTAGTTCGTCGAACAACTCGCGCGACAGCACCGGCTCGGCGGTGTTCTCGTCGACAACGGTGGAGCGTCCCCAGCGGGCGAAACGTCCAGCCGCGGCATCCGCGGTTATCTGCGCAGCCATCCAGACGGGTACGGCAGCGTTGTCGAGGTCGGCGAGCGCCGCGGCGCGGGTGGGAGAGGTCACCGGTTCATCGTAGGCGGGCGGCCGGCGGGGCCCGCTCAGCGCCGCACGGGGTAGATCAGGTGCGTCACCCTCGCCGTCTGGATGAGCGTCGTCGGCTCGTCGAACAGCACAGTCTGGCCGCCCGTGAAGTACGGTCGACCCGAGCCGAGCACGACGGGGGCAAGGTCGATGCGCACCTCGTCGAGCAGCCCGGCCTCCAATGCCTGAGTCGCAGCCTCACCCGCGGCGACGCTCACGTCTTTGCCGCCGGCGATGGTGCGTGCCACCCGCACGGCCGCCTCGATGCCGTCGGTCACGAAGTGGAAGTTCTTCTCGCCCGGGTAGTGCCAGTCGGCGGGCGGCTCGTGGGTCATCACCACCACGGGAACGTCGTACGGGTGTCGGCCGGTCCATCCGTCGGTCACGTCGAACAACCGGCGTCCGACGACGAGCGCGCCGAGTTTCAGCCTCAGGTCGCGTACGTAGTCGGCAGACGGCGGCGTGAGACGGAAGGTCACCGACTCCATCGCCGTGGTCACCTCGATGTCGCCCGCCTGGTACCAGTCGAACAGCGCGCCCGGGTTGTCGTCGTTGTAAGCGATGTAGCCGTCCAGTGACATCGACGCCGATGAGTAGACAGTGGCCATGTGGGCACCTCCGTGAGTTTCCGCCAATGTAGGAGCCGCCACGAAGCACGTCAACCGGGTGGCGCGGCGGGCTCGCCTCTTTGGTCAGACGAGCCCGCCGCTGTGTTTGTCAGTCTTCCCGCCCCGACTCCCGCTCGCGCTCCCGGGCCAGGCGGTTCATGCGCAGGTGGTTGATCACTCCGACCACAACTATGTAGACGATCGAGACGGCGCCCACAACAAATCGGGTGCCGTCGTCACCCCAGATCCAAGCGGCGATCGTCGCGAGAACCAGTAGCCCGGTGAGCGTCCAGTACAGTCGCCCGTACGTGCGCCTGCTGGCCTCGTCGAACGCCGTGCGCTGGGCCATCACCGATCCTCTCTCCCACACATCAGGCATAGCAGCCCACGTAGGCAAGGTGCGGATACGAGACGAAGTTCGCCTTCCAGATGCGGAAGCCGATGCACTGCCCGCGGGAGAGGGCGAGTGACGCCTGCACCCACGCTCCCGCCAGCACTGCGGCGCAGACCGGAGCGCCGCCACCCAGGACGGCGCAGGCACCGCCCACGTTCAGCACGTTACCGGCGAGGGCGCGCGTCTCCCCTCGCGTCAGCTCGAGCGTGCACCACAGGCTGTCGCAGCGCACCCGCGGGTCGGCCACCACCGGGTAGACAGCACCCTGGTGTGCGACCGTCTGGGTGAGGATGTTGCCGTCCACCGAGTACGACGTGGGCAGCGCGGCTCCGGTCGCATCCTTCGCCCAGGCCGGAGCGACGGAGTTCACGAAGGTTCCGTCGGCGCTGAGCACGTCGACTCCTCCCCCGGCGGCCGGAGTGAGCACGGCCGGCTTGCCGTCGACGGCGAACGCGAACCGATAGGTGGTCGGCGCGTCGGGGCCGGTGATCACGGCGTATCCGGCGTTGCCGCCGGTGCTCGCTTTACTGAGGGCGATCGACGAGTCGGCCGTATTCTTGTAGACCGCGAGCCCCGACGGGCTGAGCGCCTTGCCCGCCGCCCCTTCCAGCGCCGCCCCACCGAGCGCCGATCCTTCAAGAACCGGCGTGATGCTGAGCGTATTCGCCCCGGTCGGAACACTGAGCCCCGTCGTGAGGGAGAGGCTCGCGGTGCTCGTGACGGCTGGCACCCGCGAGCCCTTCGCTGCGTCGGTCTGCGCCAGCTTCGAGGCGCGGGCGGGAGCGACATCCGTCACCGCACCCGTCTGCCGCAACACCTGCTCGACGCCGGCCGCGTCGACACCCGCGGCGTGCGCGGGGGTGGCCGTGAGTGTCGACGCGGTGATTGTGAGGGCGGCGATCGCCGCGACGATGACGGGCCGTCGCGACCAAGCCCGCGACCGACCCGATAGAGATTCTGAACTGGTTATCCGTGCGCTTTCCACGTGCACTGCTCCTTTTGTCTCGGTTGACCCCGGCACGCGCACGACGCTAAGCGAGCGCCGACGGCAGCGGTGCGGTTTCGGCAAAACCGGACAAAAAAGTCGGGCGGCCTGTGGATAACAGACGGCCTGAGCGAAAGACCGGGCGACGCTAGTCGAGCGGGCTGATCTCGGCGAACCGGCGCACCACGATCGCCTCGAGCCGCACGTACAACGACTCGGCGCCCTCCGCGTCGCCGCTCGCGACGATCCAGCCGTTGGTGACCTCGAACGATTCCGCCGTCACCTCTGCGGTCATCGCGTCGATGGCGTCGTCGGTCATCCGCGCTCCGACGAGGGTGCGGATCTGCGCCGCGATCAGCGGCGCGACGAGCTCGGCCATACGCGCGTCGAGCTGTTGGGCGACCGGCCCGACGCGCATCGCGCGATAGAAACTGCGGCGCCGCGCGAAGTGGTGGGCGTACGAGCTCACGGGCGGGGCACCGACGGTCACGGCGACGGTGGCGAGTCGCAGTTCCTCCGCGCACATTCGCAAGGCAGCATCGACCAGCAGGTCGTCGACGGTCGAATAGAGGGCGGATGCCACGTCGGCGTCGACCTCGGCGGCCTCGGCGATCTGTGCAAAGGTCACGGCGGAGGTGCGGGCGCGCTCGACGACGTCGATCGCGGCCAGGCGAAGCGCGTCGCGCGCGGATTCGCCGGAGTCACGTGACAGCACTGTCTGAACCACCTGCTTCCCCTACATCCCGCGCAATCCTACGCGTGGCGCCCGACCGCCTCTGAGCCTTGACTATCAGCCGCGAAGCCGTACGGGCGCCGACGTGTCGAGCGCGAACTCCTCGGCGTCGATGCCAAGCAACACCTCGCGCATGACCTCCTCGTCGATCGTGCCCGCGTCGCGCTCGCGGATCAACACCTCGCGACGGAAGCGGATGATCTCGCGGCGCAGCTGCAGCATCTGCTCCGCGTCGAATTGCTTCGGCCCCGAGTCATCCGCCCGCTCTTCACGCATTTCGGCGTTCTGCCGCGACACCTGCGAGTGCATGCGCTCGAGAACGCGGTCGGCGATGGGCGACCCGTACTTGGCCACCCACTCGTCGCGGTGCGCGTCGGCGAAAGCGAGGCCTTCCTCGAGCGCAATGGTGGCGACGCGGCGCTCCTCGGCGAGGTCGCGTTCCCGCTGCGCGGGGTCGGTGACGTTGAGTCCCGTGATGACGAGCGGCAGGGTGAGTCCCTGCAGTAGCAGGGTGCCCACCGTGACGAAGAAGGCGATGAAGACGAGAGTGTCTCTAGCGGGCAAAGAGTCGGGTATGGATGCCGCGGCCGCGAGTGTCACCACGCCGCGCATGCCGGTCCACGAGATCACCGCCAGCTCGCGCCAGTTCATCCGCTTGTCCGGCTCCTCGCGGCGTCCGTTGATGCGAGCCAGAGTCTGCTCGTCGGGAACACGCCCGCGCTTGCGCTCGCGCTCCAACCACAGTTTCGCGCGCTTCTCCTGCATGGCCTGGCGTTTGACGCTGTCGCCCAGCTCGCGCCCCTCGCCGAAGAGGCTCAGGTAGTAGGTGGGGAAGACGAACAGCGGGCGCACGACGATGACGGCGACGAGGATGACCGCCGCGATGCCGACCGTGGCCCAGACGCCCAGGTCGGTACGTCCGATCCCCTCGAGGTTGCCCTTGAGCTGCAGGCCGATCAGCGCGAAAACGAAACCCTCGAGCAACAGGTCGATGGCCGACCAGACCGGACGCTCCTGCAGACGGGAGGCGTAGCCCGCGCGCGGGGCGTTGAAACCGACCACGAGGCCCGCGACCACGACCGCGATCACCCCGGAGCCGACGAACGGGCCGAAGCCGATGTGCTCGGCGCCGATGTAGAGCGCGAACGGGAGCAGCAGCCCGACGAGGGTCTCGATGACCGGGTCGTTGAGCCGGCTGCGCAGCCGCACGAACAGCCCGCCGACGAACACTCCGACCACGACACCGATCACGATCGCGGCGGCGAAGATGCCGACGTCGGCGAGCAGCGTGTACCCGGAGCCGAGCACGATGGCGACGAACACCTTGAACAGCGTGAGCGACGCGGCGTCGTTGATGAGGCTCTCGCCCGAGAGCACGGTCATCACGTGCCGGGGCAGCCCGAGCTTCTGGCCGATCGCGGCCGCGGACACCGCGTCGGGCGGCGAGACGACGGCGCCCAGCAGCAGTGCCTCTGGCAGCGTGATGCCCGGGATGAGCCACCAGGCGAGCAGACCGACGGCGAGCGCGGTGACCAGCACCAGACCCACGCCCAGGCGGTAGATGTGTTTGCGGCTGCGCGCGAAGCTCTGGAACGACACCTCGAGCGACGACGAGTAGAGCAGCGGAGGAAGCACGATCGTGAGGATCATCTCCGGCTCGATCTCGAACTCGGGGATTCCCGGGATGAACGAGACCGCCAGCGCCACGGCGGTGACGAGCAGCGGCGCCGGCCATCCGCGCTTTCGGGCGAACGCGGTCAGCCCGACGGAGCAGGCGACCAGGATGATCAGCGGCAGAAATTCCATGCCCTCAGACTATCGAGATGGTTTCGCCTTACCGGCCTGCGCATTGCCTGCAAGAGGTCACAGATCGCGGCAGCTCACGGTCATAGTTGTCAGACCCGTTTCGCCATCCGGCGGTCGGCAAATTCGACGAGAGGCATTCCCCATGGGCAACATTGCGATTTACGGTTTTGGACGAATCGGCCGCCAGCTGCTGCGCAGCGCGGTGGCCGGCGACCACTTCTTCCCCACGGTCGTCTGCGACATCGCCGAGGCCGGTCAGCTCGCCGCTCTGCTCGAGGTCGACACCAATTACGGGCGCTGGGCCGGCATCACCTCGACCGCCGACTCGATCTCGGTGCAGGGCCGTTCGATCGCCTACGTCAACTCGAAAGAGACGCTGCCGGATTGGAAGGCGCTCGGGGTCGATCTGGTGATCGACTGCACGGGGCGTGGCACCACGCGCGAGGCCGCCGAGCGCCACATCGCGAACGGCGCGTCACGGGTTCTGATGAGCGGGCCGAGCGCGACGCTGGACGACTGCGACGCCGTGCTGCTGCCGGGCATCAACCTCGAGAACTACGACGCCGACGCGCACAAGATCGTGAGCATGGGCAGCTGCACGACCAACGCGCTCGCCGCGGTCGTCAAGGTGCTGCTCGAGACCACCGGCATCAAGCACGGGCTGTTCTCCACCGTGCACGCGTACACGAACACGCAGTCGCTCACCGACCAGCCGATGAAGAGCCGCCGCGACTCGTGGGCAGCGGCCGAGAACATCATCCCCTCGTCGTCGGGCGCCGCGAAAGCGCTCGGCTTCATCTGGCCCGACCTGAAGATCACCGGCAAGGCCTACCGCGTGCCCGTGCGCACCGGCAGCATCGTCGAACTGAACGCCGTGCCCGAGCGGGAGGTCAGCACCGAAGAACTGCGCGACATCTTCCGCACCGCCGCGACCACCGGTTCGCTGGTCGACATCCTCGACGTGTTCGAAGACGAGTGGGCGTCGTCACGCGTCGTGGGCGACCCGCACTCGTCGATCGTCGATCTGCCGCTGACCCAGTCGTTCAACGGCACCGTCTCGGTCGCCGCCTGGTACGACAATGAGGCGGGCTTCTCGATGCGTCTCGCCGAGACGGCAGCAGTACTCGCGTCGTAGCAGCGCTGCGCTATTCGGCGTGCGGCTCACTCGTACGTGTGCACGAGTACCCACTCGTTGCGCGCGGTGTCGAGCCGCACGTCGAATACCCGGCAGTCGCCGGTGATGGTCGTCGCCTGGAATCGCCAGCCGCCGCCGAGACCGGCCGGCGGATGCATCGTCCACTCGTTGATCGGAGCGGACGGTAATACCGTAGGAGCATCCGACACCCTGTACCGTTCGCCCGCGTAGACGAGCCGGCGCGGAACGCCGCGCTCGTCGAGCCAGACCGCGACCCGCTCGTGCAGCATCATCCCGTTACTCCAATCACTCGAACACATGTTCGAATGTATCGATGATGACACCCGGACCCGCGACACGCCAAGCGCGTTTAGTCTCGAATCATGCGAAACGACACAATCCGCGAGGTTCCCGCCGAGTCGCCGTTCGCGCTGCTCTCCGACGACGAGAAACGGGTCTGGTTCGCCTACATGAAACTGCAGCTGCGGCTGCGCTACGAGATGAACCGCCAGCTGCAGGCCGACAGCGACATCTCCCTCGCCGACTACGACGTGATGGTCGCCCTGACGAGCGAGGACGGCGGGCGGATGAGCATGTCCGCACTCGCGACCCGCATCGGATGGGAGCGCAGCCGCGCCTCACACCATGCGAAGCGCATGGTCGCGCGGGGGCTGCTCGAGCTAGCCACGTCGCCCGTCGACCGCCGCGTGACGCTGGTCGCCCTCAGCACGGCGGGCTGGGATACGCTGCGCAGCGCGACGCCGAAGCACGTCGACCTCGTGCGCGAGATGTTCTTCTCGGGCCTCGACCCGGCCAGGCTGGAGGGCCTGAGCGAGTCGCTCGAGCAGGCCTACGAGACGGTCATCGAGCACGGCACTCTGCCGCGGCCCGAAGACCACCCGTGAGCCGTTCTACGGCTGAACAACCAGCGTGGAGACCTTGACGAGCACCCCGTCGGCGATCGACCCGATGTCGACACCCTTCACCACGGGCTCCTGACCCTCGGGCCCGAACTCCCAGGTCAAGCAGGCCAGATCTGGCCCGAAGTACACCGGGCTCGAGGGCCGGAAGACGAACCCGGGCGCGCCGTCGAGCAGCGCCTGCGCCTTCTCGTTGATCGCCGCGTGACCGGTGACCGAACCCTCGGGGTCGGCGAAGACCACGTCGGGAGCATACGTGCGCGCGATAGCGGCGGCACGCCGTTCGGGGTCGCGCTCGTTGAACACTTCGAGCAGGTTGGCGTTCATCAGGGTTTCGGCGTCCGACATTGTTCTCCCAGAGTTGAGTGACGTTTCACCTAAAGTCAAACGTCAATCGTGGTCGCCGTCAAGCTCAGACCTCGTCGTCGGCAGCCTCGGGCTCCAGCACCTCGCGGCGCAGGATCAGGAACCGCGAGCCGTAGGGCTCGAGGGTGATCGGGAAGCTGTACAGGTCGTCGACGAAACCGATCTCCTCGTCAGTCGCCGCGTCCACGACCGTGGCGCGGGCGAGCAGCGACTCGGAGTGGATGGTGCCCTCGATGACCTCGTCGGTGAAGTTGAGTGCCGTGATCTGGATGAGCGGCAGCCCGTTCTCGTCGAGGTCGAGCAGCTCGTGAACCATCACGAGCATGCCCGGGCGGGCGACGTTCGGGATGTCGACCTGGGTCGCCGTCGCGATGCCGTACTTGGCGCGCAGGGCGAGCATGCCGCGCAGGCGCTGCGCGAACGAACCGCGGGCTGCGAGCTGCTCGGGCAACGACCCGTACAGCGATCGCGCCCGCGGCATGCCCGACGGCGAGTGGGTGGCGTCGGGAGACAGCCCGAGCAGGTCGAGCGCGCCGCGCTCGACCCAGCGGGTGTCGCCCTCGGCGATCAGGTCGGCGACCTCCGACTTCGGCACGGTGAGCATGCCGAGCAAGTCCCAGCCGGAGAGCGCGAAGACGCCGGGCTGCCACGAGTTGAACGCGGCGAGCAGCAGGTGCGCGTCGCGGATCGGGGCGACGTCGTCTTCGCCGATCGAGTCGAGCGTCTCGTGTCCGCGGGTCGCCGCGATGAGCGAGGCCGTGGTGCACGCGATGCCGTTCGTAGTGAAGACCAGGTTGTAGTCGGCCGCCGGCTCGGTGAGCGCCGTCGTGAGGTCGGCGCGGATGGTCTCGGCGAGCTCGCCGCCGGTCACCTCGCCGTTCTTGTACGGGTAGAGGTCGTCTTTGTGCAGGGTGGCCCAGTGCACGAGCTCGTAGGTGAGCTCGTCGTGGTTCTGCATGCCGTGCACGAGGCTGACCGGCTCGACGCCCAGTTCGAGCGAGGTGCGCAGCGTGAGGCGCAAGAACTCGGTGTCGCCGGTCGCGAGGGCGTGGTGGTAGGCCGGGCGGTTGATGAAGTCGTACGAGAGGTCGGCGCCGACGACGCTGGTGTCGCGGATGTCTTCGACCGTGAGGTTGAGCTCCTGGAAGCTGAAACCGCCGACCTTGCGCACCATGCCCGCGATGATCTGGTTGGCCGCGTGCGAGAGCGGGTGGCCCTCCGACCAGGCGGGCAGGCCTTCGGCGCTCTTCTCGACGCCGAGGAATCCGTTGGCGTCGAGGCGGAGCGCGCTCGTGCCGAGGTCGCCGAGCGAGTGCAGCGCGTCGCCGATGACGAGGCGCATGCCGGCGAAGGTGGGGTCGAGCCAGTTGACCGAGGGCTGGCCCTCTTTGAAGTAGTGCAGGTAGACCCAGCGGCGGGTGACCCCGTCGACGCCGACCACGGGCGCGGTCGCGCTCCAGTTGGTCTCCTTGACGCCGGGCTGGTAGAAGATGACGCGCTGTAGCTCTCCGATGATGTACCCGTGCTCCGCCAGAGCGGCTTCTGTCGCAGCATCCAGATTCACCGAATCGCGGTTCGCGGGCACGTCGGGAAGCAGGCCCCACTCTTCCGGCGGGATTTCGACCATGTGGTAGATGCCGGGGTAGTCCTTGAACGCCATCTCGGCGAGGCGGAAGTCCGCTCCCTTGCCGGTGTGGCCGGGCACGATGTCGTCGATGATGATGCCGTCGTGCTCTTCTGCGACGTCGGTCATGCGGCGGAAGGTCTCTTCGTCGCCGAACGCCGGGTCGATCTCGGTGCTGATGCGGTCGAAGTGGCCGTCGACGCTCGGGGTCTCGCCCCAGCCGACGATTCCGCCGGCGCGCTTCACCGGACCGGTGTGCACGCCGTTGATGCCGATGGCCTGGAACGCCTCCCAGAGCTCGGGCTCGGCGAGAGCCGCGAGGAACGACTCGCCGGGGCGGGTCATGATCGAGATCGGGTAGGCCGTGAACCAGACGTCGGAGATTCCTACGGCGCGGCGGGCGTCCGGACGCGCGTAGGGGTTGCGCCACATGCTGGGCTGGCCCGAGAGCTGGCGGCTGAGCACGTCGGCGTCTTTGAGCATCGACTGACGAACCAGCCACTCGACGTAGGCGGGGTTGAGGCCGTTGGCCGAGCGCGGGTCGGAGAACGAGCGGCGAAGGCTGCCGCCTCGCAGATTGGCGCGCGGGCGGAGGCGGCGCGGCCGGGCCGGATAGAGCTGTTCGTCGTAGGTGATCTCCGAGGCGTTCTGCTCGAGGTCCTCTTCTTCGATTCCGGTCGATTCTGCGAGTTCGTCGTCCACTGTGCCGCCCTTATTTTTCCGAAGCCGATTGGTAACGAGGTTACTCTGCGGCGACCCCGCGAGACGCACACGCGCCCACCTTGGACGCACCGGTTTAGAGAGTGATAGGGGTGCGAGTCACAGGTCCACACCGCGTTCGCGCGCGAGTGCGGCGAGGTCGACCTCGAGCAGGTCGCTCATCCGGTCGGTTCGCTCCTGTTCGTACCGCTCGTCGCGGTCGAGCACGAGCGAGTGCTCCCCCGCCCGCTCGATGACGACCGGGCCCACTTCCGACCACGCGTCGTCGAGCGAGCTCTCGACGAGGGCGGCGAGAACCTGCGAATCCGTCGAGCGCTCGGCGAAGGCATCCGCCATCGCGCGGTGCAGGTTCTCGCGCCGCTGGCTCTCGGCGATATCGTCGGGGTCGAGCCGGCTCTTTTTGCGGTGAGCGTCGGCCGCCAGCTGCGCCGTGCGGCGTTGGAGCACGCGGTCGGCCGACTCCCGCTCGTGCGTGGCGAGAGTCTCGAGCTCGCGCGCCGCGAAGACGGCGAGCGCCGCACGGTCGACGTCTTTGTGCTCGCGCAGCGCGTCGACGATCACGCGGTTGCGCACCGCCATCCGCACGACCGAGTCGCCGATCAGCGCGCCCTCGTGCACCACGCGTTCCACCGGGGCGTGTTCTTCGGGCTCGGGATCGACGTACGTGCCGAGGTCGACACGACTCTTGCGTCCGAAATACCCCATGCCTTCCATTCTGCCAAGCGAGCCGCCGAGAGCGCAGGAAGCCCCCGCTGCCCGGTGAGGGGCGGCGGGGGCTTGCGGCGAAACGGTCTAGCGCTTGATCTCGTCGAGGTGCAGCATCGCGGCGAGGTTCTTGTCGAGCTCGTCGTCCTGGAAGACCTTCTTCCAGTCGTCCTTGATGATGTTCGAGCGGCCGTAGTCCATCGCGATGAGGCACGCGTCGGAGAACGGGTTGTCGCCCTTGAGCGTGTTGGCGAGGGCGACCTGGGTGTGGCCGAGCAGCATGGCGCGGGCCGCGGGCTCGGGAACGCCCATGGTGTTGATGGCCTCGTCGAGCGACTCCTTGAGCAGGGCGCCGATCATGCAGGCGATGGTCTCTACCAGGGTCGGCTCGAGCTGGGCGAGCTGCTTGACGGTGACCCAGTGCACGTCGACGACCGGCGCGTACATCGCACGGATGGTCGCCTCGGTGATCTCGCGCTTCGACTCGTCGTCGCTCTCGATCGCGGCGACCACGTCTTGCGGCGCGGCGATTCCGCCGAAGGTGTCGGCGTACTCTTCGGGCGTGTGGCGCTCGAGGAAGACCGACGGGTGGCACGGGTGCGCGACGGCGAACACGACGTCTTCGCGCGTGGTGAGCAGACCGGCGTACGCGGCGGCGGGGTCGAGGGTCAGCACGACGGTGCCGGGGCGCAGCAGCGGCACGAGGGCGCTGGATACCGGGCCGAGGGCCAGGTCGGGCACGGCGAGGATGACGACGTCGGCGACGAGCACTGCCTCTTCGCTCGGGGTGACGGTGCGGCCGATCTCGGCCATTCGGGCCTGGCCGCCGGGCGAGTTCTCGCTGTAGTAGACCGTGTGGTCGGTCTTGGCGAGGTTGTTGGACACTCGCGTGCCCATCTTTCCGCCCGCACCGATGACAGCGATGGAAATGGGGTTCGACATTACTTGCTCCTTAAATACTGCAGGTTGGAGGTGTTCCATTGGTTCTCGAGGGCGATCGTGTCCTCGATGGTCTCGCCGAGCGGCAGCCAGTGCTCGATGATCTGGTTGATGCCACGCTCGGCCGGTTTCACGGTCTCGAGCAGGTAGTCGTAGTCGAGCAGGCCCGTACCGAGCGGCACGCCCTCGAGGGTGAAGCCCACCCAGCCGCCGCGACGCGTGAACGCAAAGTCTTTGACGTGGATGTTCTTGACGTAGGGCGCACACCGGTCGATGACGTCGCGCGGGTTCTCGAGCGCCGCGACCGAGTTGGCGGGGTCGAGGCAGATGCCGAGGTTGGCGCTG
>Ga0247730_1001231_pt1 | contig 14752 bp, 13 predicted proteins | sample UWRJL073202C2_FD_180959 | JGI IMG/M metagenome (GOLD analysis project Ga0247730, IMG submission 180959) | Plant litter microbial communities from Arlington Agricultural Research Station in Wisconsin, United States - UWRJ-L073-202C-2 | ecosystem: Environmental > Terrestrial > Plant litter >... | reverse complement strand
CACCCGACCATTCTTTCTCAGCTACGTCCACCATATACAACTTCACTTCAGCTCTTTAAAAGCAACTCTTGACACAAAATGCAGCGCCCTATGACACGCAGAGAAGAGCCTTCCGTCTGGTCAAAAAGTATGTCGACATTTGTTCCATTTGGCTTACACTGTGCTCACATTTTTGGCAGTGAAGTAAGAGATTCTGCAGCATATGCCATTCTCAGTTTCTAACATGATTTGGCTCCTCTAAGAATGGGTGCTATGATGGGAGGTGGTGTAGGCTTGACCATTGGCTTCCTCTTTGGCTCTTGGAGTATCATCCGGTGCGCGTCTGCTCTGTTGTCACAGCCGAATACAAGTCTGAACGCTCTTTAAGAAATGGAGCCGGACCTCGAGGAGTGCTGCCAACATTATCACAATACATGCTTAGCAGTGCCGCTACATTTGGCTTCTTTTTGTCTATTGGATCGGTGCGTCGTATTCCTTATGTTGACACGCTCGAAGGACTAATGCGTTTCTCAGGTCATACGTAACGACGGGACAACACCTCTGTATCTTGAAGCTGCACGCCAACATGCTGTTTCAGTGGGGTCCAGGAACGAAGGATTCCAACTCATGAGAGCACGGTGGGCTGCAGAACGAAACAAACCCAACTAATTGCGGTTCCAAAACACCATATCATATGCTTTCTCGTTCCATAATACCTACTCACCCCCTACTTACACAAGCAATGACACTCTCTAATCGCAGCTAGTTGATCAGTGACGGTTTGAGAGAATTTCGGGATTGCAGTACAACGAACAATGGAGAGAGAAAATTACAGAAAAAGAGACCAAAAATAACTGTGGTTGCTGTTCATACAGCTTGTTGAATCAGTGTGATATTGTCGCCCTTGAGGAGGATACGCCCTGCAAAAAGTTCGAGTATAGTAAGTATAGATGAAAGACAAATATGAACGAAGAAGGCGTACCAATTTCACGTTTTGGCTTTGCATCGTTGACATATACTTCAACAGCGTCGTCCATCACCACATTCATGAATTCATCGAAGCCCTGTAAAGACGCTTTCAGTATGGTACAAAGAGATAGCAGTGATTGAAGCGTGCTACACGTCCTTGAACGAGAGGCGCTTCGAACCGAGAGGATGCTTACCACTATCCGTCCTTCAATTCGCATATGTATGTTATCATATAGCCATATCACGACCTTGTTTTTCTGTGAACCACGTTAGTGATAGATTTGTGGTAATGGAATAGTCTGTGGATTACTTGTTGTAGGTTTTTGAATATAATGTTCTGCATCGATGGGTTCATTAGTACTGTTACTAGTAATGTTGTGAAGAGAAGAGAAATATACGCACGATGGGCTGAACCATCACTCTCTGTTGGCGTCCTGACATGTTGGCGGCGTTGGAATGAGTCCAAGTTACGAAAGACGAATGTGAGTCTTGGAAGCAGCAAAGGGAAAGGCGAGGCGACCAAACAGACTGCAAACAAGCCTTGCAACGCATCCGCGACCATCCCACCCACAGCTGGGACGCGTTTGCAACCAATATGGAGGTTTGTATTTATGCATCTCTCCAATAATTACTCGTTGACAGCTCCAATATCATATTTAGGCCTTTACAGGAGGAAACTCGTCGACAGCAGCGACTGTCGCGTTCATTACCTTCGTACAAGACCTCAAGAAGAAGACCAAAGCATGGGCACCTCTCATCGAGCTTTGCGGTAGCGGAGAGAAGACATTAGAACGATTTAGATATCAGTTTCCAGAGGACTGGTTATACAGCGACCAATTGCGTGGAGAATGGAGCGCGTATAATGAGATCTTGAAACGAAAGAATGATTCCATTCAAGAACAGCTTGGTGCGTCCTCACTTCTATGTGATATCTCTATACTCATACAGCATCTTATTATAGCCGGTCTTCAGCTGAAAATTGTTGCAGAGGACAAGATTGTGGAGAACAAGATTAACGACATTGTGGCTGAATGGGAGTCGACGCGGCCAGTTCAAGGCAATATGCGTGCCGACACAGCTATGAACACGATCAACGTGCTTGAAGGGAAACTGAATCGAGTGCAAGAAGAGTATGACCTCGTTTGCCGAGCCAAGGAGGCTTTGGACCTTGAACTTACACGACACACGCGTCTCGAGCCAGTCTTCGAAGAATTACGCGATCTGAAGACAGTCTGGACCGCACTCTCGGGGATTTGGAGCCAGATTGGAGACCTGAGGGAGATGTCTTGGGCTACTGTACAGCCAAGAAAGCTCAGGGAACAGATCAACGGTCTGCAGAATTCGACAAAAGAAATGCCCACCAGGATGAGGCAATATGCTGCGTTTGAATACGTCCAGGATGTTCTCAAGGGGCTTCTCAAGTCGAACATCATTGTGTCTGAGCTCAAGTCCGAAGCATTGAAGGATCGGCATTGGAAGCAGCTGTTCAAGGTTCTCAAAACGTCTTCTCAAGTCAGCTTGACCCTGTGAGCAGTATTATACTTTCTCAGCGGTACTTTGACTTACCCACAGTAGCATGACCTTAGGAAATGTGTATGATTTAGACCTGAAGAAGAACGAGTCTTTGATCAAGGAGGTCATCATGCAGGCTCAGGGCGAGATGGCATTGGAGGAGTATATTCGACAAGTGAAGGAAATTTGGACCAGTTACACCCTCGATTTGGTCAATTATCAGAACAAATGTCGGCTGATTCGGTAGGTCACTTTGAGGTTCCCGCATTTCTGTTACTCAAACTCTCCAGTGGTTGGGATGACCTGTTCAACAAGTGTAGCGAGAACTTAAACTCCCTTACTGCTATGAAACTATCCCCTTATTACAAGGTTTTTGAGGAAGAGGTATGGCTATCTTATCAGTCCCTTCATGAAGCTTATCCTATGGCAGGCAGGATCATGGGAAGAGAAACTGAACCGCATTCACGTCTTATTCGGTATGTTATCATTGATAACCCAGATATTTTCCTACTGACGTTGCCTGTAGACGTTTGGATTGATGTTCAACGTCAATGGGTCTACCTAGAGGGTATCTTCTCTGGCAGTGCCGATATCAAGCATCTTCTTCCAGTGGAGAGTGCGAGGTTTACGAACATCAACACGGAGTTCTTGACGGTGATGAAGAAAGTTTACAAGTCACCGTTCGTGCTAGACGTGATGAACATTCAGGGTATTCAGAAGAGTCTGGAAAGGCTTGCTGATCTGCTAAATAAGATCCAGAAGGCGCTTGGTGAATACCTTGAGAGGGAGCGGTCGTCCTTCCCTCGCTTTTACTTCGTCGGAGACGAAGATTTATTGGAGATTATTGGAAACAGCAAAGATATCCTGCGCATTATGAAACATCTCAAGAAGATGTTTGCCGGGGTGTCCACAGTTATGCTGGATGAGGAGCTAACTCAGATTCAAGGAATGGCATCTCGCGAAGGGGAAGAGGTCCAATTCACGGAACCCATATTGCTCAAGGACTATCCGAAGATCAACGACTGGCTAGCAAGGATAGAGACAATGATGCAGCTATCTTTGGCTCATCTGTTGACCGAGTCAGTGACAGAGCTGCAAAGTTTCTACGGGAATAGCGACAAGGTTCCCACGGAGCAGCTCATGGCATGGATGGAGAAGTATCCTGCGCAGCTTGTCACCCTGAGCATTCAGGTTGCGTGGACCGCATCTGTTGAAGCGTCGTTAGAGGCTACTCAGACAGTTGAAGGCCCTCTTCGAACTGTCCTTGAAGCCCTTGATCTTTTGGCAGATATTGTTCTTCAGGATCTTAGCCCTGTAACACGTCGCAAGTGCGAGCATCTCATTACAGAGCTTGTACATCAGCGAGATGTTATCCGTTCACTGGGACAGCAAGGTGTCAAGGACACGAAAAGCTTCACATGGTTATATCAGATGCGTTACTACCTCGATCGCTCCGGAGACAACCCATTAGAACATCTCGCCATTCGAGTTGCTGATGCCTCCTTCCCTTATGGGTGGGAGTATCTCGGTGTGCCCGATCGCCTTGTGCAGACACCATTGACAGATCGAGTATATCTTACCTTGACACAAGCACTGGATAGCCAGCTTGGTGGTGCTCCTTTCGGGCCTGCTGGAACTGGTAAGTAATATTGATTGCTACCGTCTGGCTAGTCCTGACAGATGTCGCATTCAGGGAAAACGGAATCTGTCAAGGCACTGGGAGTCCAACTTGGTCGATTTGTGCTAGTCTTCTGTTGTGACGAGACTTTTGATTTCCAGGCGATGGGTCGAATCTTTGTTGGACTATGTCAAGTCGGGGCATGGGGATGTTTCGACGAGTTCAATAGGCTCGAAGAGCGAATCCTCAGTGCTGTGTCTCAGCAAGTTCAGAGTATTCAGCAAGGTTTGGCATCTTTAGCGAAAAATCCCAACACCGAGATCGAGCTTGTGGGCAAGAGTTTGAAAATTAACAGGAACATGGGTATGTTAGAGTTACCTTTGATGCCGTGACAGGTCATTCACGAGAGAAATAGGCATCTTCATCACCACCAATCCGAACTATGCTGGGCGTTCACAATTGCCTCCTAATCTTACTAAACTCTTCCGACCGTAAGCCACTTGTTTGTATCTCTAGACGGGGACTTGCTAATTCTCTCTCGCTAGTATGGCTATGACACGGCCAGATCGAGAGCTTATTGCTCAAGTCATGCTCTTTTCTCAAGGTTTCCGTACTGCTGAATCTCTGGCTTCCAAGATCGTGCCGTTTTTCAATCTTTGCGATGAGCAGCTGTCTCCTCAGCCTCATTATGATTTCGGATTACGAGCTCTGAAAGCCGTACTGGCGAGTGCAGGTATTTTGAAACGTGAACGTTTAGCGAGTGCGCGGCTTGCCAGTGAAGGAGGTGAAGAAGCAATTGGTTTGTCTGATTCCATTTCGGAGCAGATCATCGTTATCCAGAGTGTGACGGAGACCATTGTGCCCAAGCTTGTAGCTGAAGATGTTCCACTGTTGACAAAGTAAGCAACAGACGCGTCAACAGCCACAGACATACTCATGACATGTTTAGCCTCCTCGCCGACGTTTTCCCTGGTGTCGACTATCTACCAGTCGACCTCGACGCATTACGCGAACAAATTCTGAAAGTGTGCGCTGAGCGTCGCCTCGTCGATGGCGAGCTATGGGTAGCGAAGATACTGCAACTTTATCAGATCCAGAAGATTCAGCATGGATTGATGATGGTTGGGCCGTCAGGCAGCGGTAAAACAAACGCCTGGCAAGTTTTGTTGTCAGCGTTGGAGCGTCTAGATGGCACCGAAGGAGTTTCGTATGTCATCGATCCCAAGGCTATGCACAAAGACGCTCTATATGGGACGCTCGATCAAACCACTCGTGAATGGAACGATGGCCTTTTCACACATATATTGCGGAAGATTGTCGACGATGTTCGTGGTGAAAGCAGCAAGCGACATTGGATTATTTTTGACGGTGATGTCGACCCCGAATGGGTCGAGAATCTGAACAGTGTTTTGGACGACAACAAGCTGCTCACTCTCCCCAATGGAGAACGTCTCAATCTTCCACCAAACGTCAGGATTATGTTCGAAGTCGAGCACCTCAAGTATGCAACACTGGCCACAGTTAGTCGGTGCGGTATGATTTGGTTCAGTGAGGACGTTGTGGAGCCCTCGATGGTCTACCGCAATTACCTCTCTACGTTGACCAATGTTCCGCTAGATGCAGATGATGATGAAGGCAATGACTCGTTTGCTAGACGGAACGATGCTGGCGCCTCAGATGCGGCTGCGTCAGCCCACATGGAGACTCAGAAACAGGTCGCGGGTCTTTTAGAGCGCTTTTTCGGAGATGGCGAGCTCGTCACTTCAGCTTTGCGATTCGCTGAGACTATCGAGCACATTATGGACTTCACCATCACACGGGCTCTCAACACGTTGTTCTCCTTGCTGAACAAAACAGCACGAAATATTCTCGAATACAACGCCCAACACTCGGATTTCCCCTTACCTGCTGAAAAAGTCGAGTCATATGTAACCAAACGATTGCTAGTCAGTATTATCTGGGCTTTCTCAGGTGATGCAAAGCTCGACCTTCGTGCCCAGATGGGAGAGTTCCTTCAGGGGCAGACCGGGATCGACCTCCCCCCTTTAGCACCTGGAAGTTCTCTCATCGATTTCGATGTCCAGATTGGCACAGGAGAATGGACAGCATGGCAATCCCGAGTACCTGTTATTGACATCGAATCGCATGCTGTCACAGCGTCTGACGTTGTTGTTCCCACCATGGACACTGTCAGACACGAAGAAGTGCTATATTCGTGGCTCTCCGAACACAAGCCTCTCATGCTGTGTGGCCCACCAGGATCAGGGAAAACCATGACACTTTTCAGTGCATTGCGAAAGCTGCCTGACATGGAAGTTGTTGGCCTCAATTTCTCTAGTGCTACCACGCCTGAGCTCATCCTCAAAACTTTCGAGCAGTATTGCGAATACAGAAAGACTCCAAATGGTGTCATTCTGGCGCCCGTTCAAATTGGACGTTGGCTAGTCGTGTTCTGCGACGAGATTAACCTGCCTGCATCTGACAAATATGGTACTCAAAGGGTTATTTCCTTCATCCGTCAATTAGTCGAGGGTGGAGGATACTGGCGTGCAAGCGACATGTCATGGGTTAAACTCGAGCGCATCCAATTCGTAGGCGCTTGCAACCCTCCCACAGATCCTGGTCGTGTCCCGCTCACCCACCGATTCCTTCGACACGCACCATTGGTCATGGTTGATTATCCTGGCGAAGTCTCGTTGAAGCAGATTTATGGGACATACACCCGTGCCGTGCTAAAGGCTGTCCCTAACCTTCGAGCATACGCGGAGCCCCTAACAGATGCGATGGTATCCTTCTATCTTGCCTCACAGAAACGTTTCACGACAGACGTTCAGGCACATTATGTATACAGTCCTCGAGAACTTACTCGATGGGTCCGAGGTATCTACGAGGCCATAAAGCCTTTGGAGATCCTCTCTGTCGAAGGACTAGTTCGTGTATGGGCCCATGAAGCTCTCCGTCTGTTCCAAGATCGACTGGTATCCGAAGAGGAGAAAGCTTGGACAGATGAACACATCGATTCCACAGCAGTGGAGCATTTTCCCACGATCAATCGGGACGAAGCCCTCACACGTCCCATTCTCTTCTCAAACTGGACCTCAAAGGATTATATTCCTGTGGATCGTGAGACATTGCGGGAGTACACGAAGGCTCGATTGCGTGTCTTCTACGAAGAAGAGTTGGATGTTCCCCTTGTCCTGTTCAACGACGTGCTGGATCATGTTCTTCGTATCGATCGTGTCTTTAGGCAAATCCAAGGACATCTCTTGCTCATTGGAGTTAGCGGCAGTGGAAAGGTGAGATCGACCTTTTGGTAGGAAAAAAGAGGCTGACATTTACTCAGACAACTCTCTCGCGATTCGTGGCATGGATGAATGGTCTCAGCATTTTCCAGATCAAAGTTTCGAACAAGTATACGGGAGATGACTTCGACGAGGATCTGCGTACGGTGCTTCGTAGGTCGGGATGCAAGGGAGAGAAAATATGCTTCATCATGGACGAGTCAAATGTGTTGGACTCTGGTTTCTTGGAACGCATGAATACGTTACTAGCCAACGCAGAGGTACCGGGTCTCTTTGAAGGAGACGAGCACGCTGCTCTTATGACAGCGTGCAAGGAAGGCTCACAGCGTGATGGATTGATGCTTGATTCACACGAGGAGTTGTACAGATGGTTTACCCAGCAGGTTGCGAAGAACTTGCACGTTGTTTTCACCATGAACCCCCCAGAAAATGGACTTGCTTCTCGAGCAGCAACATCGCCAGCATTGTTCAATCGTTGCGTACTTGATTGGTTCGGTGATTGGTCAGACCAAGCCTTCTACCAAGTTGGCATGGAATTTACCAATAGCCTTGATCTTGATCTTTCGTCCTATAACCCCCCTGCCCACTTCCCTATCTCATACCGTGGTCTTTCGATGCCTCCTGTGCATCGAACTGCAGTGATCAATGCCCTAGTTCATGTGCATATGTCTCTCTATCAGATCAACCAGCGGCTCAGTCGTCGACAAGGTCGTTACAACTATGTGACACCTCGGCATTATCTCGACTTGTACGTGTTTCAACGTTTCGTTATTATCAAAGCAATTAAGCTGAATACTGACAATAGTATCAATCACTATGTTCGCTTGCATGGGGAAAAGCGAGAAGAACTCGAGGAACAACAGCGCCATCTTCACGTTGGCCTGGACAAGCTCAGGGATACTGTTATTCAAGTCGAAGATCTCAGGAAGAGTCTAGCAGTCAAGGACTCGCAGCTCCGAGCGAAGAATATCGAAGCCAACGATAAATTGAAGCGCATGGTCACCGATCAGCAGGAGGCGGAGCAGAAGAAGGCCGCGTCCATTGAGATTCAGGCTGCTCTAGTGGAACAAGAGGCGCATATTGATCAACGACGTGCCATCGCTACAGCTGACCTGGCGGACGCTGAACCAGCTGTGCTGGACGCGCAAGCTGCCGTGAGCAACATCAAGCGTCAGCATTTGCAAGAAGTTAGAAGTATGGCCAACCCTCCCGAGGCAGTCAAGGCCGCCATGGAATCCGTCTGTACCATTCTTGGACACAAGATTGACAGCTGGCGGACAGTGCAGGGTATCATTCGCAGGGACGACTTCATCCAGCGTATCGTTAATTTCGACACGCCCACTCAGATGACAAAACCCCTTCGAGAACTCATGAAACGAGAGTTCTTGAGTCGCCCGAATTATAACTTCGACATGGTCAACAGGGCTAGTCGAGCTTGTGGTCCACTGGTGAAATGGGTTATCGCCCAAGTGCGATTCTCCGAGATTCTCGATAGGGTTGAGCCTCTGCGCAATGAAGTTCAGTCGCTAGAGGAGCAGGCCCAAACCACGAAGAAGCAGGCTGGTGGTATCATCGAGATGATAGCGGAGCTCGAAGCGAAGATCGAGACCTACAAGGAAGAGTATGCTCTGTTGGTCAGTGAAACTCAGGCGATTAAAACGGAGATGGAACGTGTGCAGTCGAAGGTGGATCGCAGTATGAACATGCTGGGAAGTTTGTCTTCCGAGCGAGAGCGATGGGAGTCTGGAAGCAGAACCTTTGACGCAGAGATGGCCACGATTGTTGGTGATGTTTTACTGTCAGCCGCATTCTTAGCCTACGGCGGCTTCTTTGATCAGCACTACCGAGAAGTTATGTGGCAAGAGTGGGCGTCACATTTACATGAAGCAAACATCAACTTCAAACCCGAACTCTCGTTGACCGAGTACTTGTCTACAGCAGATGATCGACTCAGCTGGCAATCCAAATCCCTTCCCTCAGATAATCTAACCACGGAGAACGCGATCATGTTGAAACGATTCAACAGATATCCTTTGATTATCGATCCTACTGGGCAGGCAACGACTTTCCTAATGAACGAGTACCAAGAGCGGAAGATCACTGTCACCAGTTTCTTGGACGAGGCTTTCCTCAAGGTTCTCGAGAGTGCCCTCCGATTTGGAAACCCCTTGCTCATCCAGGATGTGGAACATTTGGATCCTATTCTGAACGCAGTCCTTAACAAGGAAATTAGAAGGACCGGAGGTCGTGTCCTTATCCGCTTGGGAAATCAGGATATTGATTTCTCACCTTCCTTCACAATGTTCCTTTCCACCCGTGATCCCTCCGTCGAGTTCTCTCCAGATGTAAGCAGTCGTGTCACATTCGTCAATTTCACGATGACGCGTGGCAGCTTGCAAAGTCAGTCTCTTGACCAGGTGCTCAAAGTTGAGCGCCCAGACACCGAGAAAAAACGCACAGACTTGATGAAGATTCAAGGAGAGTTTAGACTGCGTTTGCGAACACTCGAGAAGTTGCTATTACAGGCGCTCAACGAATCATCTGGGAATATTCTCGACGACGACAAGGTCATAGACACGCTGGAGACGCTGAAGCGGGAAGCGGCGGAGATCACCCAACGTGTAGAAGAGACAGATATCGTCATGAAAGAGGTGGAGCAAGTCACTGCAGAATATTTGCCTTTGGCCCAAGCTTGCAGTGCCGTGTTTTTCGTATTGGAGCAGCTCAATCTCGTCAACCACTTCTACCAGTTCTCATTGCGATTCTTCCTCGACATCTTCTACTATATCCTCCACCACAACCCCAATCTGAAGGGCATTACCGACCACGCAACGCGAAGAGAGATTCTTCTGAAAGACTTATTTCTTGTGGTTTACAAGAGAACTTCGCGTGCGTTGCTTTACCGCGATCATGTCATGTTGGCCGTTCTTCTGGCACAGGTCAAACTACGGGGATTAGAAGAGATTACGGACGAGCTAGAATTCCTCTTAGAGAGTGCAGACACTGTGATTGCGTCAACTGCAGGGCCCGCTGCCCAGCAGATATCCATCCTAAACGCCGACCAAATACTTCGTCTAGACAACTATGCCAAGCAGTCCATTTTCCTTCCAGTTCAAAACCACATCCTTGAGCACGAAGACGATTGGCTGCCTTTCTTGAACTCTTCGGTTCCGGAGAACACTGTACCTACACCATGGGAACCAAGCACTCGTGAGTCGATCTGTTGTTCTTGCCTATGGAACCTTCTCATTTTTTTCTAGCTGCCGTGGAGGCCATCCGAGCTCTTCTCATTGTCAAGTGCTTCCGACCGGATCGACTTCTACAAGCGACAGCAAATTTTGTTCGCGTTGTATTTGACACTGATCTTGCAGAGGTGTCTACGTACGAACTCGGACAGATGGTGAGTGACGAGATCCCGCCAGCCACACCTCTCGCACTTGTATCAGTGTCTGGATACGACGCCAGTTACCGTGTGGACAACCTCATCAAGAGCACGGGCACCCGATCAGTATCTGTGGCTATGGGGTCCCAAGAAGGTTTCTCCTTGGCCGATCAAGCCATATCCGCTGCTGCCAGGCAAGGAACCTGGGTTCTGCTCAAGAACGTACACCTTGCACCTTCGTGGCTCGGACAGCTTGAGAAGAAGCTTCAAACTCTCAACCCCAACAAGAACTTCCGACTCTTCCTTACCATGGAGACAAATCCATCCATCCCTGTCAACATTCTTCGCCAATCACGACTGATCATGAACGAGCCTCCACCAGGAGTGAAGGCGAACTTACTCGACTCCATGCGATCAATAACTCCTGCTCGTTTGTCTCAAGGACCAGCGGAGAAAATAAGGTTGTACTTCTTGTTGGCATGGTTCCATGCTGTTGTGCAAGAGCGTCTTCGATATGCGCCTCTTGGCTGGAGCAAATCCTACGATTTCAACGACTCAGACATGGTATCGGCATATGGCACTATTGACACATGGCTAAACAGCGTTGCGAAAGGCCGTGCTAACGTTGACCCTGCCACGATTCCTTGGGACGCTCTTCGCACGTTGATCAAGCAATCTGTATATGGTGGACGCGTGGACAGCGATTTTGATCAGCGCATTCTGGATGCCTTTGTTGACAAGCTGTTTACGCCTGCCGCATACAATGTCGACTTTGATCTGGTTCCAAGTGTCAGCGGAGCAAAGATCCTTGGAGTTCCGGAAGGCACAAAAATGGATCACTTCCTGTCGTGGGCACAGGGATTACCTGATCGTGAACCCCCATCTTGGCTCAGCTTACCACCCACCGCCGAGCGCGTCATTGCTGTTGCACAAGGTATGTTATTCTGCTGCTGAGACCATCCTACCAGATATTCATAAATCACAGGTAATGAATTGCTTGGAAAACTGCGCAAGATGCGTTTGTTGGCGGACGATGACGACGACGTAGCTGCAACATCGACATCGAAGTCTGGATCTGCGCAGCCTGCGTGGATGCGGCAACTCTATGAGAAGTGCAAAGAGTGGATGTCGCAGCTGCCTGAGGTCAGTGGATTCTCTTATGTGAAGTGTTTGAAAGGCAACTGAAAAGTACCACAGAAATTCAACTCGCTCGCTGCACAGTCGAGTGACAACCAGGACCCGTTGTATCGCCTATTCTCGAGGGAGAGCGGCATCGGACGAAAACTTTTGGATCAAGTCCGTCGAGATCTCGGCGACGTTATCAAGGTTTGCCAGGGAGAGCTCAAGCAGACGAATCATTTGCGGGAGCTCATGAGTTCTCTCACAAAAGGTAAATTGGCGTGATTCTTTTTGAAATTACGCTGTCTGATTTTATTACTGCTAGGTACTATCCCAACGCACTGGCGACGATATAAGGTCCCGAAGGCACTCGCTGTGTCCGGGTGGATAGCGGACTTCGCGAGACGTCTTGCCCAGCTCGACAGTATTGCTGGCATGAGTAATCTGAATGATGTCGAAGTCTGGCTAGGCGGATTGTTCTTCCCAGAAGCATACATCACTGCAACAAGACAAGCAGTTGCTCACCGCAAGAGATGGAGTCTAGAGACATTGAGTCTACGGTTGGACATTGAACGTGTCAATGATCCCAACGCTTATATTCTCGACGGTATGTGATTACTATGCTGTGATCTCCCCTTTCTTTTCTCATCAATATTGTAGGGCTCGCTATCGAAGGTGCATCCTGGGCGAATGACAGGCTAGTTCTAAACGAGGGAGAAACCATTCGTCTGAGCCCTTCCCAAATCCGCTGGGTTCAAGCTGAGGAGACCTCCCAGAGTCACGTTAACCTCCCTGTTTACTTGAACGGAGATCGAAGCGACGTGTTGTTCACGGTAGACTTGCCCTTCGACGATACTCCGTCCACGCTGGTGGCGATGAGGGCGGTCTGCTTGACTGCTGGTGCCTAAGCAACAATTATCCTACTTGTAATTCGCATGCTGTCTTTTGCTATACCCCGGATGGACTTGATATTGTAGATGGTTTTCTGTATACTCATTTCCAGCTTATGACTACGACTACTACTGATAATGAAGAGACGACTTATGACTCATTTGTTAGTTCTTGTCCCAGACACTCTTGGTATGTGCTCGTCGACGACGGCGTTCTGCTCGATCCGTGGCTTGTACACGAATTTACAGCGACTCAGATAATGTCCCGCACGTTCAAGATCGTAGTCCCAGCAACATCTGCTAATATCGGTCCTGGATTCGATGTTGTCGGCCTTTCCCTGTCGCTGCATCTCACTCTTACCGTGACCATAACTCCATCCAATTCACACACAGCACCGCTCATCGAGTACACGGGCGAAGGAGCTACAGAGGTCCCATTAGATGCATACAAGAACTTGACAACCCGTGTCGCGCTCTACGTCCTACGATGCAACAGTGTCCGTTCATTCCCTGCCGGCCTCAAAATCCATGCACATAACGACATTCCTTTCGGCCGTGGCTTAGGGTCTTCTGGGGCAGCTGTGATAGCAGGTGTATTGCTTGGAAACGAGCTTGGCCAACTGGGACTGTCCAGAGAACGGTTGTTAGACTTCGCACTGATGGTGGAAAGACATCCGGATAATGTCACAGCTGCGCTCGTAGGCGGATTTGTGGGCTCGTATTTGAGAGAACTAGACGAGGCTGCTAGCCAGGCCGCGAGTGTCCCTCTCAGTGAAGTTCTCCCAGAATATCCTCGAGATGCTGGCGAAGAATGGGGGCTCAATCCGCCTCCACCACCGGTGGGTATTGGGCATTATGTCCGCTTTGGCTGGTCGGAGAGCATCCGAGCCGTGGCTATCATCCCACGCTTCGAGCTGAGCACTGCGAAAGCAAGAGAAGTGCTTCCAACGCAGTACTCGCGAAAGGATCTGGTGCGTCTCCGCCCTCTGAAAAGGCTAGCCTACTTGCTAACCAGTTTTGGCGCAGGTTTTCAATTTACAGCGTTTGGCAGTGTTGACCACCGCATTAGGACGCTCTCCTCCAGACCCAGAGCTCATTTACGAGGCCATGAAAGACCGTGTTCATCAGCCATATAGAAAAAAACTAGTGCGTTAGTATACTCGCGTCGTAGAATCGTCCTTGTTCAGCCTTTTTCAGATTCCTGGACTTCCAGAGGTCACAACTTCAATAACACCCTCTACACATCCTGGCTTGCTAGGAATATGCTTATCTGGTGCAGGTCCCACCATTCTTGCCCTCGCAACAGGAGGATTTGAAGCGATCGCGGAGGATGCTCGAAAAATATTCAAATCGTTTGGCATAGAGATTGACTGGAAGGTGCTTGAGGTGGTTCCTGGGTCGCGCGTAGAGCAAGCCTGAGAAGACGATGAAAATACATTTGCAGGTGTACAACTTGTAGTACATAATCTACAGTCACATCTTGACTTTTGGAAGGGCATTTGTCTACTTGGGGTCGGCATCCTTGAGGCGAATGTCAGAGGTGCAAAGGAACACAACTACGAAAATTTCAGCTCACCTCGAGAGGGGGAGGACCATCGTCGTCAGAATCGTCGTCGTCGTCGTCGCCTCCGCCTGATCCACCAGCACCAAAGTCGGGCATACCACCAGCACCTCCGCCACCCATAGCTCCCATAGAGGCCATCATCTGTGGCCAAACATGTTAAATGACGCGACTAAAGTCAGAATGAGAGCTCACCTTCTCTAGATCCATGCCTCCCATATCTCCCATACCGCCCATACCTCCCATACCTCCCATACCTCCCATGCCTCCCATGCCTCCCATGCCTGGAGGCATTCCACCCATTCCACCCATTGGATCCATATCATCCTCAGCGGGGGCGGCGGCTTCATCCTGCTCGTCCTCATCTGCCCATTTGCTGAAGTCAGTCTTGATGAACGCGTTTCGTACTTTTTCCTTGGT
>Ga0247730_1001230_pt1 | contig 14754 bp, 23 predicted proteins | sample UWRJL073202C2_FD_180959 | JGI IMG/M metagenome (GOLD analysis project Ga0247730, IMG submission 180959) | Plant litter microbial communities from Arlington Agricultural Research Station in Wisconsin, United States - UWRJ-L073-202C-2 | ecosystem: Environmental > Terrestrial > Plant litter >... | reverse complement strand
AGCGAGGTCCTCTGGCGTCTTCTAACCTTCGCCCTCCGCGTGAACAAGAGATGGGCCCTCCTGGACATGTCCCCGGACAGTATGGACCAGGACCATTCGAGTTCCACCCCCCACCAGGTATGGCCCCATACCCTGGCGGCGAAGGCCATATGCTTCCTATGCCTCCGCCACCACCTGGCGTTCAAGCTCATGCACAAGAGATGCGCCACCAAAGTGCCAGTCCTCACCAAAGTAACGGAAGTGGTAATGGTCCTAGCGCCCCTCCTTCTAATGGTGGGGACCGTGAGCGAACAAGTCATTAAAGCCAGAGTGCACAACCAAATATTGAATATTGCTCCCTATTTCTTCCTATTTAACTAATTTAACTTCTTTTCTATCTATGCTCCTTTGGAATTTTCCTGGCGATGTTTTGTTGCTGGTGTTATGATTTGTGTATCAAACAGAACTTTTCTACATATTCGCTTTCTGTTATTATGCGATGTCGTATTTGTCGTATCTTTTTTGAAATCATAATCCACTTGTACTTGCCCCTAAGATTGCCGAGGAAGATCGAAGGTGTTGGGAATAGCTATACTTACAGAGGTTGTTCCAACAGATGTCTATTGATGATCTTCGTTCTACCAGGCCCAAGCCGCTTGGTCACTACTCTCGACAACCATTGAGAAACAGTAGTCCGCAGTATCAATTTCAATTATTCTTAGAAAAGGTACACTTCGTGCAATACAATATGCTGCTGATTACTGCGGTTGGATTATACCAGCTGCTCCAGTTTGGACTCTTGCAACAATCATGTCCACCGTTCTTCGGGTAAGATCTATCTTTTCCACGACTGATTTCTGAATCTCATTCTGGTGACTGCCCAGCATAGGCTCTACGGTGGCACGCAGGCTTTCCAGATCAGCCCGTATCTTGTTCTGGACAGCCTCGCGCACAGGATACTCGTGTGGTGCGAACAGGAGGCTGGGAGGAAGAGGAGAGTGTGGTGTTGTATGAGGATGAGTGGTGTATTCATGGAGCGACTGAGCGATCCGATCCACCGCGTTATCTTCCCAAGCTGGACCTAATTGGCGGAGGTCCTCTAGAAGCTACAGTAAGGGCGAATGCGATGTCAGTAATCATCTGGATTGTAGGCGGGAGAAGAATGGACGAACGGAATTCCACTCCGAGTGGGTTTCATCGTTAACTGGTTTGAGGCTCTCGTTGGTCTCTTCAATCAAATTTTGCTCAGTAGATATCGTATTATGCTTTTCCTGGAATCCGTCGATCCGCGCTTGCAGATTTGAGAGCCGGTTGTCGACGGCTTGGGTTTGGTTCTCGGACATAGAAGACGAGTTGAACGACCGGATCTTCTGTTGAGTGTGAGCAATCATGTCGTTCAAGGCCTCCTTCAACTCCTTCGTATGATAGTCCTTTTCCTCTTCCACTTCTCCAATCTTGTCCTCCAACTTGTCAAGTTGTGACATTGTCTCGCTAATCAGAGAAGCATTCCTGCTCCCTTCATCTGCGGCTTCTCTGCGTCGTTTCCCTAGTGCAATTCTCTCCTGTAGCTTCGTATGTTGCTGCAGAGCAGCGGAAGCGGCAGAGGAAGAATCAACAATACCCTTCTGAAGCTCCTCCGTTTCTTGGCGAATATGAAGCATAGTTGCAGCCAGATCCTGTTCCGCTTGCGATTCCAGAGGTGCCGGCCAGGCATCTAGCTCAATGATAACCTTCCTGACAGAATCGCGCAGGCTAGACACCTTGTCCAGCTTCGATTTTAGCGACACGAACCGATCCTCTTGCGATTTTTTGACTTCCGGAGTGAGGCGAAGACCAGGAATTTGAGCAATCTTTTTATACTGTCTCAGTTTCGTCTCCAAGTCCATGCATTCCGACGTGTATTCTTGATATTGGGCGAGCAACCTACTCGGATTCGTCAGTCTCTGAGTGTTAAGTAAAATGTGAAGGATACGCACTGCAATGGATCGCTGGTGTCAATCACTGTCTCTTCTTCTGTGACGGGCGTTGGGGGAGGTGGCGCAGGCGTAATGATAGGCGTCGAGGTGGCATTGGAGGCAGTTTGAGGTTGCTGCTGCTGCTGCTGCGTGTTTGCAGAGATCGGAGGACGTTTACGAGGGTCTGTTACAGCAGGTGTCATTGACGGTGTATCACTGGGAGCAGAAGGTAGGGGAGGAGAAGGCGGGCGGGGACGATGCTGCTCGTCTGGCCGTCTACGTTGTGCTTTCCAAGTCTGTTGGGAACTGGCCCAGTCAGGATCCTGTAAATGAATGAATGAGTGTTCAAGCAGGTTTTGATGAAGGGCATGAGCGCCAGAAGGCCAACATACATCAGGATGAGCGTACTTGCAATGCCAACCGCCAGCAATGCTACGACAAGGCGTCAGGTCGTACGCAGTTCCGTCTGCATTGTAGTACTGTAGAGTAATAGTATGTTAGAACCGCCTGAAAAGTCGCGTCGAGCGCGTGTCCTACATCGCACCGAAGCCTAGGACGCTTAGTTTCCATGTTAGAATTGGATTTCACGCTTTAATCTATTGTGAACGGGGCGCATCTCAGATGTGCAGATGTTTTTTGCGAAATGGCACTGGGAGTACGGGTTCAAGCAGGCCAGTCGAGCTCGAGATGCCGTCGGCCGCCGTCCGGAAGCTAACCGGATTCAGCAATGCTCAAAGGGCTGCTAAATCTTACCTTCACCACTACATCGTCCATTCACTAGCGTAATGCCCTCTGACCCTTTTCGCCACCAATATGAGGCTCTTCGATTGCCGCAAACATATATAAGGGCGTGCGCGTCGCTCTAATTATGCAACAGCAACCACCATGGGCAATCTCCCTTCTTTCTTCGACCAGAACTCTGCTTTGTTTATTCCGAAAGCTACATGGTCCACAGAAGATATTCCTGACTTAACTGGAAAAGTTGTCATTGTGACGGGTGGAAATGCTGGTTCGTTGAAAAGCTGTTTGTCTTGAATTACACTTCCTAAGTGGCACACATCCAGGCTTAGGAAAGGAGACAGTCAAGGTTCTGCTTGCCCACAATGCGAAGGTTTATATCGCAGCCAGAAGTGCCGAGAGAGTTAAGCAGACAATCGAGGAGTTGAAGGCAGCGACAGGCAAGGAGGCCCACTTCTTGCCACTGGATCTCACCGACCTGGAGTCTGTCAAGGCTGCAGCAAAGCAATACACAACGTGAGTGCCACGCTATTCTGCTCAGACTGCTCATTGACGATATTTTCAGACTTGAAACGCGTCTCGATATCCTCTATAATAATGCGTGGGTGCCCTTCCTTGTCTCCTGGAAAGTTCTCACTAAATCATCCAACAGAGGTATCATGTCTCCCGGTATCGACGAAATCACCAAACAAGGCTTCGATTTACAGTTCGGGGTCAACACTTTAGGTATGTCCCCTCTTCTTAAACTCACAGACGGATACTAACCGACTGTTTAGGCCATTTCTTGCTCACCAAGCTCCTACTTCCTACGCTGCTCTCAACTGCAAAGCTCAGCCGGGACCCTCCCCGTGTAGTGACCACATCCTCATGGGGACATTACACATACCCTGATATAGAGTTCAGTTCATTGAAAGACTCCCCTGCACGGCGCAAACTAGGCGTCATCAATCTGTACGGGCAGACAAACTTCGTCAGTACACACTCTTCTAATTGCAATGCAAGGGTAACGATCTGACCCTCAAAGGAAGATCAAAGTTTTATTCGCTAGAGAGCTCGCAGACCGATATAAGAAGGATGGTCTGGTCTCTCTTTGCATCAATCCTGGCTCTATCAACACCGGTCTTTTCAAGAACCTGCCTGGTATCGCGACGAGCCTCATAGTACGCCTCTTCTCCGATACCCTCCTTTCGTTTCAATGCTGACTTATTATGTCTTGTCAGGCTCTTCTGGCTCCTGGACCGGAAATGGGTGCGATCACGCAGTTGCGTGCAGGAACAGACCCGGAGACGGTTAATTGGAACGGACAGGTTCGGTTTGTTTTTGCTTTTTGGCTTGATAACTTTGTTGAAATTGGTGTGGAATTAGTATATGAAACCATGGGGTCGACTTGGAGGTGCTCATGCGGCGACGGAGAATGAGCAGCTGAGGAAGCAGATATGGGAGTATATGGAAGAGCAGGTGAAAGATTTCTGTTAGGCTTGATACTGGATAATTCAATTGTAGGGGAGCGCGCTGAGGTCTTGAATTTGCGTATCACTTTCTGTTTGGCCATTTTGGTTCAGTCTCTTTCAGGTTGGATGGATAATTGGTCGCGAGTGACGACGCTTAAGACCCACGCTAATATAGCATGGACCATTTCAGCCTTCCAAAATCTAGGGAAACGTTGTGAGGGTGCGATATATGGATCTTACAAATATTAGAGCCGGCGCCTGTTCTTTCTTGTACAGGTATTCAATCATATTAGGCGCCTGGCTAGCCGCTAGTATATAGTCTCGATTCTATCACCTCGCGCTTATCTGTGTGAGATCTCTTCTTCGCCTCTCCCTCATCCATGGATTCTCAATATCGACATCGCCTTCAGGTTTTGGAAGCGTCGATATCGCGCCTTTCAACGCAGGATGAGAAGCTGGCTAAGATTTCGCTCTTTCTGCAAGATGGCTCTGAGGCCGCTGCAGGACCGCTTCAAAATCTATCTGGGAGTACGAATAGTATCCATACTCTAACTCAACACAATGCTGCCATGGCCGCTAAATCGCAAGCTCTTATTGAACTTATGCGTCGCCACGGTCTACCTATGTCAAAATTGGTGGAACTAACTAGTGCAGCGCCGCACAAAGACTCTCAACCTCCGCTCAAGAACCTTCTGTGTGCCTATCAGAACGTAGAGCAGCGAGACTACTGCAAGAAACTTGGGAAACTATCCTGCTCCGGATGTCTTCTTGTTCGGTATTGTTCGAAAGAATGTCAAAGGCGCCACTGGTCTACACACAAGCAAGGTGCGTATCGGCATCATAAACTCATCGTGACTACGATTTCCTTACTGAAGATCGACAAAGATTGCAAGAATTCTATGAATAAGGCTTCATGGAAGCCACAGTGGGAAGTTCAAGGACGCACCCCCGCTTTTATTAATAACGACAAGAGTTCGGATTGGAGATTGGCTCAATACGGAATGGGCATAATTCTGTGAGTGTTTTGTGTGTCATTTAAGGTTTGAACTGACGAGGTATGTTGATGGTATAGGTGGGGCAACATGCCAGCCATTAACATCATAAACGGATTGAAATCGCCGCAAGGCTTGAGAGATAGAGATCTCTCGCTTGCATTTGTCGGTTCGTTTTACTGCTTGGTCGAAAAATTTCCCCTTCTTAAAAGAGGCATTCATGATTAGCATCTGGAGATCTGCGCAACGTAATCAAGACTGTGAATTCGCTACCGGAGGATTACACAGGGAAATTGAAGATCCTACTGAATGACCGTAATCCATTGATCGTCGCTCGCAATGTCCTTATGCTCTCTATTCTTGGTCTATTACCCGACATAGTAGGCACCTTTGATCCTTTGAAAGAAGAAATCGACTAATGGTTCATCACAGGAGGTAGCCTCTGAGTCGGTGCTGCACCTATGGTATTCGATCTTTCTGCCTATTGACTTCTTGGCACGGGCTCTCCTTCCCTTCAGTCAACACCAAATCCTAAAGCAAAATTTCGATGGTGAACAAATTGAGCTTACCCCCAAAACCACCATATCTACGACGCTTGAGTCTGAAACCGTGCAACTTATACACGCCAACATGATCACTAGTCAGATAAATCCTGCTGCCGCCAACAATGCACTCAATAGCGTTATGAACGCACCGGAGAGGGTGGATTATAGGGATCGCTTTTATTTTGGATTGAAACCAGCACATCGGGTTGCTTTCCAAGAGTTCAGGCGTTTTGGAATCACTATGCCATTTGGTGCAGTTAACGCCCATCTAAATGTCCCAAATCCCACACTGGTGACACCGAATGGGAAAGTGTTTCTTAACGATAATGCGAGTCCGTTGCAAGGATGGGAGTAAGTTATCAGCTTATCCCGTCGCTTGACTAGTCGCTGATTACTCTCATCAGTATACCTGATATGCTGAAGGCGGGTGTGGACCATGGAACAACCGAACAGGACATTATGGGATGCTTTTACTTCTACGTCAAAGACCAACTCAAAACGTTCGCAAAGCGGCTTCGACAGTTCAACGTCGACATCCGAATATACGATACAGATGCGCTGACGCTTCCTGCGGATCTGCCACAAAACTTCCAACCGTTTGACCGCATCGAAGTGTCCAACATCGTTGACAAAGAGTACGCTGGGACTGCAGAAGTTTTGAAGACCTGGGGTCCTCTTTTGAACCCTACTCAACCCGATTCTGCAATCATTGGCCTGTTCATGAACTGGGCCGCCCAGACACCGGACGCAACCCCACGGACGTCTGCGAAGATCGCTGCGGATTGCTTTATGAAGCTTGGAAAATATCTGCCTGTAAGCACCTCTCTGAGTCTCCATGATCTGATCATGTTGTCGTCTGACTGCAATTCATTGACGTGTAGCAATGGGGACTCAAGGTCGACCTCTCTGAGATGATGAAGCCCACTTCTCCGATCAATTCTTTGATGTTTTCTAGCTTGGATCTTGTTTTTGATCATTCGAAAGTCTTTCGAAAGTACCTCAAGGACGAGAAAGCGGGTGTTGCAGCACGTAAAGCAGGCCTCAAAATGCGGGAGACCAACGAAATCGTTCCGCATGTAGGCTATTTCGATGATTTGTGGAGACACAGCTAATCACACATTGCAGCGACTTGGAGCTAGGCTGGGAAGCACTTGGGATACGTTACCTAGCATTGAAACCCACGAAGACTGGTATAAGGTCAGTTTGGTCATATATACTTGTAGGCCTTCAATGCTGAAGCTTCTGTTTTAGGAAATCCTGGCTGGTTCCACTCATACAGAGAGATACGTAGAATGGGAACGCATGAAGCAGTAGTCATTCACTCGAATTCGTTATTCAGGCTTTTACCCACTCTACACCGTCTGGAAACTCGTAGTTTCCTTGCTTTCTGACCTCGTCCAGAATGGACATTGCTTGCCTAGAGAGTTCCCACGACCACTTGTCTGACTGCAAAGCACCTTTTCGGACGCATCTGGCTACTTCGTCTGCTTGGAAGTGATAACCCATGCCCGTGTATTTATACTCGGATGTCTTCGAGTGCACTTTGTTTGGATCTATGACAACGGGACTAAGATCATTTGCATTCCAAATCCAAGCAGAGAAGCTCACCCTTTTCGTCGTTCCACTCCACTGTAAAGCTACTGGGAACTGGGATGGAGCCGAAGACCTTGATTGTGCCATTCTCGCACCGAATACTGGCGCCAGGAGACTTTGCTTGCCCAACAGTCATTGCGCAAGAGAGAATCGCTTGAGCAGCTATGGTCTCAAAGTTCAAAATGAACGACGTGTGGGCGTCGACCCCAGTTAGGGGAGTCTTTAGCATGGAAGCAACGATGGAAGAGGGCGGCTGATTCTTGTTGACCGGGTGAATGAACAGGGAGCATAGCGCCCAGACGAGTGGATATGGTCCTAAATCCAGAAGCGCACCCCCACCAAGCTCAGGGTTTATGAGACGATGTTTCTTGTCCATATCTGTGCAACGTGAGATCTATCGTGAACTCGTACTGGAGTGTCAATGAGCTTACTCTCAATACCAAAGTTCACGCTAAGATCTGCTTGAACGACTCTCGGCCTGCCAAGCTCTCCATTTCCGCCATCACTTTTCCTGCCCTTCTCCTGCAGAAGTTTGATTATGTCTAGCATGAGAGGCTGGAACCTTGTCCACATAGCTTCCATGAAAAAGACGCCGTTCTCTTCAGCCGCCTTCAGCAGACTGTCTAGCTCTGCCTTGTTAGAAGTCACAGGCTTCTCGCATAATACAGCTTTCTTGGCTTTAAGCGCAGCTATAGCGGCAGGATAATGAAGTGTGTGGGGAGTTCCAATATAGATGGCTTGGACGGAGGCATCCGCAAAGACTTCCTCGTAGGATCCATAGGCCTTGATAGCCGATTTGTTAGGTGCTGAAGAGCACTTTTCATCTACGAATTTCTGTGCGCTCTCCACGCTACGGGACCCCACGGCAACAACGCGATGCACAACATCTTCCGTATCTCTAGTTTTGGGGTCTATGAGCAGATCCTCAAGATCAGATCAGATGAGCTTCAAGCTGCCGACGTTTGCAAGCACATACCTTGACAAAACTGGAGGCAATGGCGCCAGTGGATATGATTCCCCAGTTAAAGTCAGCCATAATAGTAGTGGTAATGAAGCAATCTGTGGCTCTCACTACACATGGACCAATTGGGGTTTGACATCACATGGTGAGCGAACATGTAATGAAATGACCCTAAAGTACAAATGAATGTTGCAGCTACAGCTTTACAAGGACCACAGCTACTTTACTGTTGTTGAAAGAGATGCACAGCAGGATAGCTTTTTGGTATTGGTATGCAGACCTTCAATAAAAGACTTAGTGTAGAACAGAATTTAGAAACCATTTTCCCCGTCTTCTCGCAAGCAGAATTTGATTGCAGATAAGATATTTCTCCAATCAATTGATCCTGTTCCTCTTCCAGTACCACCACCACCACCACCTATGCTACCTGTCGCGTCCACTTCCAGGCTCGTTGCTCGTGCAGCTCCTCGAGCAGCCCTCAAGGTTGCTGGGCAACGACAAGCCACTGTCTCTGTCATCCGACGTCAAGTACGCTGTATCCAGTCTGCAGCGCAAACCGACCGAGTGAGTCATTTAACGCAAAATTACCCCAAAATTTCCGCTCAATTTTTTGCTACAGGAAACCATTACACGGCTGCTATACTCTCTGGGAAGCAAGAGAGAAGTCGAACGTCACCTTCGTATCTTCTCGTCCTCTTCCCACCCTTCGCATCCCGCAAAATTTGCGGTGATCAAGGTCGGAGGTGCCGTTCTAGACAACATAGACGAGCTTGCACTCAGTCTCAGCTTCTTGTATCGTGTTGGACTCTACCCCGTCGTGCTTCATGGCGCTGGACCTCAGCTTAACCAGATTGTAGAGAGTGAGGGTATTGTTCCCGATTACATTGACGGTATTCGGGTAACAGGTGCGTTGTTCATTATGTACTTCTTCGCATTCTGACTGTCAATTCCAGACACGAAAATGCTGGGAATCGCTCGCCGTGTGTTTCTCGAAGAGAACCTGAAGCTCGTCGCTGCTTTGGAGAAACTCGGCACACGCGCACGACCCATCACCTCAGGCGTGTTCACTGCCGACTACCTTGACAAGGACAAATATGGCTTGGTCGGAAAGATCACGAAGATTGACAAACGCCCCATCGAGGCAGCTATTCGTGCTGGAACCCTCCCCATCCTTACGAGTTTGGCCGAGTCACCGGACGGGCAAATCCTGAACGTAAACGCCGACATTGCTGCGGGAGAACTGGCCAAGGAAGTTGAGCCCATGAAGATTGTATTTTTAAACGAGAAAGGTGGTCTATTCCACGGTGTCACTGGCGAGAAACTATCAGTCATTAACTTAGATGAGGTATGTCTTGGTTTTTGTTGTTGTCCAGAACTGTTAACAAATGTGTGTACAGGAATACGACGAGCTCATGAAGCAGCCATGGGTGAAGTACGGCACCAAGCTCAAACTAAGGGAGTTCAAAGAACTTCTCGACCACCTCCCTCGTTCTTCCTCCGTCGCTGTCATTTCGGTTGCGTCTCTTCAGAAAGAGTTGTTCACCGACGATGGCGCTGGAACCCTTATTCGCCGAGGCTACAAGCTCTTCAAGCACCAGAACTTGGAATCCATTGGCGCCGACCGCTTCCGCCAAGTCGTTCATGACCGCGATCCAGAAGTTTTGTCTGGTGATTCCAGCGTCACTCAAGTGTTGAGTGACCTCAAAAAGACACCTTACACTATTTACGGTGATGAACCCTTGGATGTTCTTGCCGTTGTGTCACACCCCGAGGGCGAGACACCCGTCATGACGAAGCTTCTGGCATCCAGAAATGGTGTTCTGAATAGTGTCATTGACAACGTGTTCAACTCTATCAAGAAAGACCATCGTCGCCTCTTCTGGACTGCTCAGGCAGATGACGAGAACCGTGCATGGCACTTTGAGCGTGCGGATGGAAGCTTCACTCGCGCTGGCAAGAGTCTGTTCTGGTACGGCGTTCAGGATGTGAAGGAAGTCGAGAGCATCTTGAAAGATTTCGAAAAGAAGGGCAGGATTGAAAGGTCCTACCTCCCCGTTGGTCCCTCTGCCCCCCCTCATCGCGCTGTCAAGCCTGACGGCACTCGTGCTTTCTCCACTATGGCCCGCCGTATTCCAGGCTCATCCAGAGGCTACGCCACTGCCGCTCCCTCTACTCACGCTCCAGTCTCAACAGAGATCAAGAGGCTTGGGTTGATTGGTGCACGTGGATTCACGGGCCAGGCCTTGACGAGTTTAATTGACGGGCACCCCTACCTCGAGCTCAGCCACGTCTCTTCACGGCAGCTTGCTGGTCTCCCTCTCGAAGGATATCTCAAAAAGCCGGTGACGTACTCCAACCTATCTGTGGAGGAAGTCGAAAAGATGGAGAGGGAGGGCGCCGTTGACGCTTGGGTAATGGCTTTGCCCAACGGCATCTGCAAGCCTTTTGTTGATGCTATTGACCGGGGCGCAAAAGAGCGTGGAGAGAACCAGGGCAGCGTTGTCGTCGACTTGAGTGCGGACTATCGTTTCGAGAAAGGCTGGGCCTATGGATTACCTGGTGAGGCGTAGAGTTCTCTGTTTTTGTACCATCATCTAAGCAATGTTAATGTTCTTTGTTCTTTCCTTCTTGTGTGAATTGTAGAACTATATGGAAGAGACGCAATACGGTCGTCCAAGAGAATCTCCAACCCAGGATGTTATTCGACATCGACCCAAATGCTGGTAGCTCCTTTGGTCAAGTATGTGAAGGAGGGGGCATGGCCCACCATCTTCGGACTTTCAGGCTATAGTGGTGCAGGTACTATTGCTACCAATGACCCTGATGGTCGCCCCATTTCTCTTCCCAAGGTCACACCTGAAGCTTTGGGAGGGGGTGTTAAGCCTTATGCTTTGACCGACCACATTCACGAACGAGAAGCAGCTGCTCACCTCTCGTCATTATCCCCTAACCCAGTCAAGGTCTCCTTCATTCCTGCCGTCACTCCTTGGTTCAGTGGGATTATTTCGACCATGTCCATGCCACTCTCAACGACACTTTCAGCCCGTAACGTCATTGAACTTTACGAAGAGATGTATTCTGGCGAAAAGTTGGTCACGATCAAGAAGGACGTTCCTGCTCTTTCCGACATTGAGAATAAGCATGGATGGACTGTTGGCGGTGTTCAAGTTCACAGTGAAGGTGACAGAGTCGTTGTTGTGGTATGCTATCTCAATTCATAACTCTGTATATTTGCTCACTGTTGCCGCAGGGAGGGCTCGACAATTTGCTAAAGGGTGCTGCCACGCAATGCCTACAGGTTTGTCTTTCGTGTGCTTTGCGAATCGTACCTGATACTTTTCTTCGTAGAATCTCAACATTGCTCTCGGGTACGACGAGTATGCTGGAATACCTATCTAAAAGACGGTATAGACCGTTATTGTATCCATCTACTTCTCTTTAAATTGCATTCTACCCTGAACAAGTTTGTCAAAATTTCGATCTAAATAGGATGCCAAGGTTCGTTGTCTTATGGACTACGGCGGTAGACCATTGAGGGGTGTTCTCGCCAGCGCTTTAATGTGCTAACGAGGATTCGAACTTCTTTGAGCATTGGAAATCAGCTACGCGAAGCTCCAAACATCTTAAGAGCGCTAGACACGGGCCCGACAAAAGTTGCTTAAAGTCAGTCAAATAAGTCAATGCTTCTTTCTACTGAGACCTTTGTAGGCAGATCTTTCAATCACAACAATCCACCAATGAATTTCCACCTAAATGAGAATATGTACATCCTTTATACATCCATTCGACTTTGTACACTCTATTCTTTGTACATCCTGAGTTTATTTCCTAAACCCAGTGCCAAGTGACGGGCCTGATACGCCCAACAGACTGAGGGGCGAGTCTACTGAACGCAGCTGGAGAGAAATCCAAGTCATACCTTCCGTTACATCCGGCACACCTATCGACCACAGTCACAGTGACGGACTTTCCTTGGTCTGTACAATGAAGTGAGTAAGAGCCTGAAGCGTGCGAGTAAATGACGAACAAGTGGCCTGGAGGCGTCTTCTACAAATGGGGTTGTTGTTGGGGTTGGTAGTATGTCCTCTGGAAGAGTATAAGCAAGCCATGTCATGGCGGCGGCCAGAATGTTCACGTACGGGTAGGTGTCGTACAACTCATGAGACACTGTTTGGAGTACCCTTAGAATCAGAAACATCCACTCGAAAAATCCTGAATAGCAAGTACTGACCAGCAACAACCAGCTCGCTCGCGATGCTCTGAAATCCGCAAGCGCCTAGTCCAGGAGCATAGTAGGTTCCTACAGCGAGAAAAATGGTTAGGCAACAACAACATGGATGTAGGTAGAATCGTTCGTACCATCTCCAGAGTAAGACTGGCGAGCTTCAAGCTCCATGGTAGGAGCAGCTTGAGCCTGGGATACAAAAGCAGCTGCGGCGACGAGAACGGTAGCCAGTTTAATGAACATGTTGGACACTGAACAATCGCTAACTGGAAGTCTTCCTGCTTTTATAGCGGAATTTCGAGCTGTGCTAGGTTCACATGAACTGCTAGCTTTTTCCATTCACCAGCCACAGGGCACAAGCGAATACCGGTCTTCTCATACGTATAACCCAGAGTGCGCGGGACGGCTTCGGGTTGCTTGACAACCATACTTGCACTTAGGTCAATCTTACCACTGTGAAATGAATTCAATGTCGCCGGTGGCCCTTCGCAAGAATACTCTGGCCAAATAGAAAGATGTACCAAAAACGACCACTGCACCGTAGCCATTAGGCCCAGCAAGGAAGAGGTACGCGAGCGCCAACGGACTGACAAAAGAGCACTCGACGGCCAGTCCGTGGTCAGCAATAAAGCGGTAGTGCAGGAAAGATTCAGCCGATCTGAGGGAAGCGCAGGGACAGCTCGGGAAGATGCAAAGGGATGTAAGCATGCAGCATATGTTTCTTCCCGTAAACTAGTATTCTGGCCCTCAGAATGTCAGTATCGAATACAAAATTAGACAGGGCATAAGAAATTCCCGGGAAAGAGCCATTGCATCCACCCGCTGTAGCATGTACTAGACGGGAAGCGTTGAGGTCAAGTGGACAAAGACGGAAGCAATCAAAGAGCAATTGTGTTGACGCCTAGTTCCAAGGTTTCGTGGAGGGATTGTCCTTGTCTGAGGACTCGCCCTAGGGCCCGTGATACAAATCTTCGGGTTCTGGCAGCGAAGAGCATTAATACTATAACGCCACAGTCTATCGCCGTGGTAATCGCCAAGTTCGCGAGAGACAGCACGCCAAATCATCGCAGAGCTGAGGCCCATAGTGCTCTGCAAAAAAAAACCCACTGATATGCTCGCTTGAAAGCCTAGCAGTCTGAAGCACAGTTAGCATAATGATTCCAGTGTTTGGTCCCGAAGCATACACACCTCGATGAGCCTCAGGAGACCGTCTGGTCGCCCTGTCAGGGAATAGCAAAATCGATTACACATATCACGAGTTTGCTTAGGAAATCCAAAGCTGCAATATACCATTGTAGAAACGATGTAATCCACTTACATAGGCACACTCGCGGGACTGCACCTACGCAGTCTCGATACAGATCAACAAAGATCCTTGACTTGCTCTTCCATGAAGTCCCAAATTTCTCTACGAAGAGCCTCACTCTCGGTCGCGCTATGAGCACCTCCAACTCGACCCCAAGGCTTGATATACTATGGCCAAATGTTATTATTGGGTTGGAAGGAATAAAGCGGAATAGATACCTGGCCATTCCATTTGGAAAGATCTGGATCCGTTCCTGCGCGTAACTGCGTTATAGCGCCTACATCTGGCCCAGGTTTAAGTAACGACTAAAAACAGAATCAGCGGGAGTCCAATTACAGAGAGAAATATCGAGGCCATAAACGTACTACGTAACATTGTACGATATATGGCAAATTCTTGAACAGACCAGTGCTGATAGAGCCAGGGTTGATCGAAAGGGAGATAATGCCGTCCTTTCCATAGCGCTCCGCAAGCTCTCTGGCAAAGAGGACTTTTATCTGCTCGCAAGTTTCAGGGTCCATTTCTCGATCAAGAAGTCAAAACTCACGAAATTGGTCTGGCCATACAAGCTATGAGCTCCCATTCTACGTCGAGTAGGAGAATCTTTGAGTGAGTTGAATTCAATATCTGGGTACGTGTAGTGTGCCCAGGAAGAAGTCGTGACCACTCGTGGAGAGTCATTGCTGGGGAGCTTTACAGTCGAGAGCAGTGTAGGAAGAAGAAGTTTGGTAAGCAAGAAATGTCCTTTATGCCATAGTGAATGAGCATCAGCCGGGAAAAAAAAACCCCCCCTATGCAACATACCTAGAGTATTGACCCCAAATTGAAGGTCATAGCCTTGCTTGGTAAGCTCCTCAACACCTGGCGCCATTACACCACTTTCCAAAGATGAGACAGAAGGTCACAAGCTCCAGAGAAAACTTACGCATTGTTGTAAAGGATATCTAAACGCGTTTCCAGCCTAGTTTAACACCATGAGATTACGGGATTTTTGAAGGCGCTGTCGGCA
>Ga0247730_1001229_pt1 | contig 14757 bp, 12 predicted proteins | sample UWRJL073202C2_FD_180959 | JGI IMG/M metagenome (GOLD analysis project Ga0247730, IMG submission 180959) | Plant litter microbial communities from Arlington Agricultural Research Station in Wisconsin, United States - UWRJ-L073-202C-2 | ecosystem: Environmental > Terrestrial > Plant litter >... | reverse complement strand
TCGAGCTGGCACACAGCCTCAATCTGCAGGTGATCGCCGAGGGCGTGGAAACCAAAGAGCAATGGGCGCTGCTCAAGGAACAGGGCTGCGATCATGGTCAGGGGTATCTGTTCAGCAAGCCGCTTGCACTGGCGGAACTCGAAAAACTGCTGCGCAAGCTGGAATGCGCCAATTGCTGAGCACAAAAAAGGGCTGAGGATTGGCTCAGCCCTTTTTCGTACTTCTGTTTGGCGGAGAACCAGGGATTCAAATCAGGGAATCGCCGCGGTCTGTTTAAAAGATCAGGCTGGACATCACTTATGGACACCATTAAATGGTGTGCGAAAAACCAACTCAATCAAACGCTTTACCAGTTTGAATGACGCTGGAGCTGACATGTGATGTTCTTCCATCAAGTAATCGACGGGCGGAATCAGCTATCATGACAACGCCTCCGGCCAACATCAGAACATCTTTGAGCACCAGCCTGCCCCCACCTGACAAATAGGGAAATCCGAACTCGCTATCTCCCATGCTTTGTACCCACGCTTCGGGCGTCGTAATGAGAAAGGACAATGTCACCAGCGGTGTCAAAAAAGCTAATACAGCGCCAACCATGCCGAGTCTGCGTGAAAAAAGATAGGACAGCACAAGTAGGCCAATAACGATTTCAACAGTACCCAGCCCTTCGGAAAAACTGTAAGTGTGATTCGCAGTCTGCCACTCGCGCTTGACCGGATCGAGCTGCCCTTCATGAGTAAGGTGCTCTTTATATTGTTCCGGGTGAGCATAAAACAAAGACATGACCGGATTATTGGCGACGAAGGGCGTTATGCTGTCAGCTTCATACGGTACGAATTTAAGCGCACCAATCCAGAGAAAGATCACAGCGACCCCTAGACGGATAAGATGAATGCCAATTTTATCAAGGGAACTGGCCCGCAAAAGCAAACCCTGAACAGCTGATTGAGAATATTTCATGGCTCTCTATGTCCTATTTAAACCTTAATTTTGGTGCTAATAAAATAAACTGACTTAAGCCAATCAAAATGGCACTCACGCAAACCTATCAGGCCAGACTGCGCTCATGATGAGAAAGGAGATTTAAGATGTGGTTACGAAATTTCCAGCTGGTGCCCGGCACGAACTACATCGGCAATTGTGTTCACATGCATTTTGCGCATCATATTTGCGCGGTGTAGCTTGACAGTTATCTCGCTCACATCCAGATCGCTGGCAATTTGCTTATTCAACGATCCATTGACGACGCCACCCATAACTTGGCGCTCTCTCGGAGTCAGACACTCAAATCGCTTACGCAGAGAATCAACAGCACGCTGTTTTTCAACGTAATCCTTATGAATGGCAATGGCGTCATGCACAGCATCAATTAATTCTTGAGACCTGAAGGGCTTTGTCAGGAAGTTAGCAGCCCCGGCCTTCATAGCCTTGACTGACATCGGGATATCACCGTAGCCGGTCATGAAGATGATCGGCATGCGATTACCCGACTGTGAAAGTCGGTGCTGCAAATCAAAACCACTGTAGCCCTGCAGCCGAACGTCGAGAACAAGACACCCAGCCACCCCAGCCATAGGATGAGCGAGCATCTCGTTCGGGCCAGAGAATGCCTGAACATTGTAACCGACAGACCTAAGCAAGCTTGCAACGGCTCGGCACACGACTTCGTCGTCGTCCACCACAAAGACGACCGGGGCGCTCATCAAGGAAGGCATCGAAGAGGTGAAACCAGACATTCCGAACTCCTTAAGCGTGTGGTCCGTGACGGACGAAACTGAGCTTACGTTTCAAGCGCCACGGACTTGCAAACGTGGAATCTGATCTCGATCAGCCCACCGGGATCGGGTTGTCGACCACCGACTGATTGAAGCCATGGATGAGTGCGTGCTCTTGGGATCCCGGGTTATCTCGTAATGGACGAATCGCTTCTACCATAACCTCAGGCACATCAGTGGCGAGTCCTGTCATGGTCTCTGCAATGAAAGCATCAAGGGGCATCGCACGCGGATCATCGCCTTTATGAACGAGATCTGTATTGACCCATGGTGGCGCGATCTCTTGCACCGTGACCGATGTATCGCGCAGTGTGAAGCGCTGAGAAAGCGAGTATGAGTGCAGCGCGGCTTTAGTCGCCGAATAGACCGCATTCCCGGCCAGAGGAACGAAGGCCAGTACGGACGTGTTATTGATGATCACTGCCCTGGGCTGCGACTTTAAGTGCTCAATCAGTGCCGAAGTCAGGCGGATAGGCCCCATGAGATTCGTCGTCAGGGTCCCGATCATCGTCTCGTCGTCGATGTGGCCAGCAGCGTCGTCGAACGGCATGATTCCTGCGTTGTTCACCAGCACGTTGAGCGCCGGGTACTTGCTGATAAGCGTCTGCGAGACCTTGATGATACTGGCAGGATCGTTGATATCCAGTTCGAGACCCTCCATCCCTGGATTTGCCGCCGTTACCTCATCGAGCAGCGCCTTGCGACGACCTGCAATGATGACCTTATTACCCAACTTATGAAAAGCTTCAGCTAAACCTCGTCCAATACCAGAGGCCCCGCCCGTGATAAAAATTGTATTGTCGGTCATCTGCATGATTTAAACCCTATAGTGAACAGCTTCAGAACATACTTAGTTACTTGCCAGCCAAACTAATTTATCTATTTAACCTGCGCACGCCTTACCCGCCATCCAAAGACAAGGGATAAGTTGGCCAGGTGCTGCAATCAATAAAAACGGCGTAGTTAACTTTGTACCAGCGTTACGCCAGGGTCAATTCATACCTTAGGTTAGGTAGCCACTCATACTGAGTGGCGCTGTACAACGGCGTCCGTGCCCCTGTGAGCGGATGTAACTTCTTACGCTCAGTTGAACAAAGCCTCATCGCAGCTACCTATCCTTGACTTGAAGAGGTACTGGGCTATTCACGCGCATCGCGCCTGAGCGACTGCGGAGAAATTCCCAGCTTGCGGATAAACACCTCTCGCAAATGGCGCCTGTCTCTGAACCCCGTTTCCCTCGCAATGATTTCCAGCGGATGGTGGCCACGTTGAATCATGTTCCTTGCGGTCTCCAGTCGCAGCTGTTCTACAGCTTTGGCCGGTGATAAGCCCGTCTCCGAAAGGAATATTCGCCTGAACTGGCGCTCGCTCAGATGGACCACCTTAGCCAGAACATCTGAGCTCAGATCGCTCGAGAGATGGGCTCGAGCATGCTCAAGTGCAACCTGGATGCGGTCGGATTTAGGCGCAATCTTGAGCATTTCCGAATGCTGGGATTGCCCCCCGGATCTGCGGTGATACATCACCAGGACACGAGCAACTTTGTTGGCAATTTCGTGGCCCAAATCTTTCTCGACCATACCGAGAACCAGATCCATAGCTGACGAGAGCCCGGCTGACGTCCAGATGGCCCCATCGTCGATGAAGATACGGTCAGGCTCTACATGTGTGTTGGGAAAGCGCTCTTTCAGGACACCTGCATACGCCCAATGAGTCGTGACACGCCTCCCCTCAAGCAACCCAGCCTCTGCGAGCACAAATGCGCCGGTGCACATTCCGCCGACTCGCTGCGCACGACCTGCGGCGGCTCGCACAAATGAAAGCTCTTCGCTGGTGCTGTCACGGGCCAGAGGATCAACGATCCCGGACACCATCCACGTGTCCGCTTGTGAGTCAGAGGTGGCTTGTTCGGTATGCACGCAAGCACCGATCGAAGACGCGATCACCCCCCCAGGCAGCGAGTAATTAGTGACTTTATAGACCTGCTCCTTGGCGACGACATTCGCGAATTCGAACACTGACTGAGTCCCCAGTGCCATCACCTGGAACCCTTCCGTCAGGAAGTAACCGATTCTGTGCATTTGCCCTCCAGCGGCTGTCATGTCCGGAAACACGACCGTAAATGTCGTTTCAATTCTAGTCAACGCGATGCACGATGCCCCTACGAAATTGAAATGGGGACGGGCAAGGCGACGAATGGGATGATGCTTCATCGGGGGATGATCTGTGCCCGTATCCTAGACCAACTAAAATTAGAAAGTCACGTTAAAGTGCGAACTTTACTGCATGGAATGTCTCCAGCAAGTGTAGTGATTACTTGCGGGCTAAATAAAGATTCATGCATAAGCGTGTACCACGCTAAATAAGCACCAGAGCCCTATTCACCCTGCCTGTCTACTGGATTTAATAAAAGTCTAAAGATCAACTCAGAGTGGCTTCGACCGCTCCGTTTTGACCTGTCGGTCTATCAAGTGTTTTATAACAAAGAGCAAGCCGCTATGACTGAACGATCTTGCTACGGCCATCACCTGCAATATCCCCGTACTGTAGCCAAGCATATCGCAGCCTTCATCCATGCTTTGGATAAGTGACACCTAATTAACCGGGCCACCGTTCGAGCAACCGTGCTGCTGGCCCGCTGAACTTCCTGTACGACTGCAACGGAATGCTTCTTCAGCGCGACTGCGCGGGAGATCTAAAGTGGTGAACCATTGCATGAAATGCAGAAAATTGAAGAACGAATCCTGGGCTCTCGGCTGTACTCGCGACGCTCACACCCTCCCGTACAAGCGAAGACAACTCACGTTCAATGTAGCCCGTGCGCGTGCTGGCAACCCGATCCTGACTCCAAAAATCCAGGTGACTTATGACATCCCGTACGACTTAAAGAGCCGTTGTGACAACAGCACTCGCTCAACCGGGCAATGACTTGGAGCCGAATGACCCGGAATGTTCCTAGGCAATCCGGCCGATTATCAAACCAATCTGCCCAAGCGCAAGTGAGATGGACATGGGCCTGGACAGATGGTTCTCACCTGACGAGATTCATAATTGGAGATACGTTGATGGCACATTTCACTTCAGTTCCAGCAGACCAGGCGACTGGCGCGACTGCAGAAATCTACGCAAGCATCAAAAAGTCATTGGGCAAAGTGCCGAATGCCTACGCCGCACTCGCAACTCTGGCACCTGCTGCGCTCCAAGCAATGCTGGCCGCCGACAAGGTGCTTTCCAGCGGCCCCTTGACCAAACCGGATCAAGAAACAATCAAGCTGGTAATCAGTGAGCTCGCGGGCTGCGACTATTGCGTGGCTGCTCACAGCATGGTTGGAAAAATGGTCGGGTTGTCGCCTGAAGCGATGCACCGCATCCGCGAGGGTCAGGCTACTGGGGACGCTAAGCGGGATGCCCTCGTAGCGTTCGTGCACTACCTGGCGCTCAACCCCGGAACTCTGCCTGAGTCGCAAGTGAAGGCGCTGCAGGAAGCAGGCTACACCGGTGAAGAAATCGTTCACGTTGGGCTAGCGATCTCAGTGATCACCTTCACCAATGTGTTCAATCGCGTCAACGACACTACGGTCGATTTCCCAAAGCCCGAGTAACCGCCTGGCCTGAGAGGCATCAGGCCCAAGGACTGACGTCATGAGTACGCTCCAAAACCTGCTTTCGATCGATCCGAGCCTCGAAGCTGCATGCAGGGCGTTTGCTATCCCGGACAGAGTGCGCGCCACTGCGCCAGAACTTGAGTTCCTCGCCCGCGCGAAACGATCAACACTCAAGGTGAATGCGGAGCACATCGTGTATTGGACGCTCGGGAAAGGGCCACGGGTGCTGCTCATGCATGGCTGGTGCAGTCGAGGCTCGCACCTCATGGGTTTTGTCGAACCGCTTATCGCCGCTGGCTTCTCCGTGACCCTGTTTGACGCACCGGGTCACGGAGATTCAGAAGGGGTGGTCTCCAGCATGATCCATGCTGGCAGAGCAGCATTGGCATTGGCAGAGGAAACAGGCCATTTCCATAGCCTGATCAGCCATTCCGGTGGATCGACCGCTGCACTCTGGGCGCTGGCCAACGGATTGTCTGTAAAAAAAAGCGTGCATATCTGCGGCCCATCCTCAATGAAAAATATTGTGATTGGCATCGCTCACGCCTGTGGGCTCGAAAGAAAAAAACAAGAGACGTTCCAGAACTGGATAGAGGCGTTCACGAGAACAGACCTGCACTCTGCAGACTTTCCGGCGCTGACCGCCGGGCTTCGTCATAAGGGGCTGATCGTCCATGACGCAGGTGACCGAGTCGTAGATCTCTCCCATTCCCAAACTCTACATGGAGCTTGGTTGAACTCAGAGCTACTGATCACAGAGGGGCTTGGGCATCGCAGAATACTCAGCGACCTTCAGACAATAACCACCATCGTCGGGTTTCTTGAAGTTGCGATTTAACGTGAATACCCACTTTGAGCAAAGTGGAGCCCCAAAACGTCAACAGCATACCAAGGGTGGCCACATGTCCCCGCCAATCACTCTTGCTGAGGCCGAAGTCTTCGAGCGCTTTCACGACGCAGTCTTTGTGCGCGACATGGAAGGAAACATCCATTTCTGGAATGCCGCCTCAGCCGCTCTATATGGATGGCCCTCGCACACAGCCTTGGGCGCCAACGCTCGCACGTTGCTCCAATGCCGACATGAGAAAGAAAACTACGACTCGGTAGATTCCAGGCTGCTGGAGGACGGGTATTGGGAAGGAGAACTTTCTCGACTAACCGGGACGGGTTCCCGCCGGCTGGTGAACGCGCGCTGGTCACTGCGCAGGGATGCTGATGGCAACCCGACTGGTGTTCTGGAAACCGGCTATGACATCTCGTCGGCAAAAGCGACAGAACAGCATCTGAAGGCCAGTGAGTATCGCTACCGCAATCTGTTCCAAGCCATGGCCGCATCGTTTTGGGAGCTCGATTTTACAGCAGTGGGCCCCAAGATCCGTGCGCTGCTCGACGCAGGCGTACGCGATCTCGAAGCGCATTTTCTGGCGCACCCTGAAGTCGTGCGCGATCTCATGCAATGCACCCAGGTCGTCGATCTAAACGATCACAGCGTCAGGTTGTTTGGACGTGGTGATCGTACCGAGATGCTAGGGACAATTGATCGCTATTGGCCGGATGAAAGCATTCAGGTTTACGCCCGGTGCGTCGTTAAATCACTTGCCGGGCTGCCTAACAATATTGAAGTTACGCGCCTCAGAACACTCCAGGAAAAGGAATTCGAATGCCTGTTCACCGCATGTTTTTCCAAGGAAAACATTGCTCGCGGCGTGATTTTGATCGGCATCATTGATCTGTCTGAACTGGTCGCAGCACGCCACGCCCTGGAAGTCATGCAGACGGAACTCGCACATGCGGCACGCATTTCAATACTCGGCGAGCTAAGCGCTTCCATCACTCATGAAATCAATCAACCGCTCACATCTATTTCCACCTACGCACAAGCAGCGCTGCGATGGTTGAAGCGGCCTGAACCTGACCTGAAAGAGGTAGAAAACGCGCTACTGCAAATTGTCGATGAAGCTCAGCGCACCGACGATGTGATCAAGCGTATTCGTAGCATGGCGCTTCGCCGACCGGCACAAGAGTCTGATTTGGCAATAAACGAGGTGGTTCAGGACTCTCTACAGTTCACCAGCCATGAACTCAGGAGACATTCGGTGCGGCTGACTACAGATTTGGCTGCGTCGCTCCCTTTGGTTCGCGCCGATCGAGTGTTGATGCAGCAAGTGATAGTCAACCTGGTCATGAATGCAGCCCAGGCAATGGCCTCTGCAGGCTCGTCAATACGGGAGCTGGTGATCAAGAGTGAAAGCTTGAACGCCGGCGAAGTCAGGCTTGAGGTCTGGGACAGCGGTCCAGGCATTGCACAGGGGCTGGAGGGAAAATTATTTGAAAGTTTTTTCACGACTAAAGCCACAGGCATGGGCATGGGGTTACCGATATGTCGCTCGATCGTAGAGGCAGCAGGCGGTCTGATCCAGCTTGCCAACCGGGAGGATGGCAGGCGTGGGGCAAAGGTAATGTTCACCTTGCCGACACTGCCTGAGTTGCTGATTTCAGGACAATCCCCCCGCGCTCTTTCAAATGCTTAATCACATAAATACTAGCCCCCGATCCACGCGGGGCAATCGAGTAAACCGAGCCTTGCGCACATGCTTAGGATAGCCGTCCGACATGCGCGTCAACCGTGATGAGCTGCAGAGGTTGCGATGCAAAAATTGACAATTAATGGCGCAGAGCATGAGCTGGATGTCCCCGATGACATGCCCCTGCTCTGGGTGCTGCGCGATGTAATGGGGCTGACTGGAACCAAATATGGCTGTGGTATCGCTCAGTGTGGCGTGTGCACAGTGCATCTTGACCGCCATGCAACGCGGTCCTGTGTATTGCCAGTCAGTGCAGTAGCGGGTCGAAAGATAACCACTATCGAGAGCATTGCTGAACAACCTATCGGACAGGCCGTTCAGCAAGCCTGGCTGGAACATGAGGTCGTGCAATGTGGCTATTGCCAGTCCGGGCAGATCATGTCCGCTGTAGCACTCCTGACTGAGCACCCCAAGGCTAACGATGAGCAAATCGTCGATGCCATGTCGGGCAACTTGTGCCGGTGCGCTACATATACCCGCATACGAGCAGCCATCAAAAGCGTCAGCCAGGCCTGAGGGGAAATTCATGTCCGACATTCATTCATCCCCTGCGGTGCTTTCACGTCGTGGACTGCTCAAAGGTGGAGCAATTTTCGGTGGCCTGGTGATCAGCGCCTACCTACCCCCGACGGTTTCCAGGAGCTTTGCCGCTGGCATCGTCAAGGGTGCCAATCTGGGCGACAACGCTGAAAAAGGTTACGGCGCATTTGTTCGTATCGATAATACCGGTGCAGTCACGGTCATCTCACCGAAGATCGAAATGGGGCAAGGCATTCAAACCGGCATCGCAATGATGGTCGCCGAAGAGCTTGAAGTCCCCTTAAGTCAGGTCACCATCGTCGAGGCCCCGCCCAACGCCGTTCTGTACACCGATCCACTCCTGACCTTCCAGGCCACAGGTGGCTCGACATCCACCCGTTATAGTTGGGAGCCATTGCGCAAGGCGGGGGCCGGGGCGCGCATCGTGTTGATTCAGGCAGCCGCATTGCGCTGGAATGTTGCGCCGAGCCAATGCCGCGCCGAGAACGGAAAAGTGCTGGGCCCAAAAAATCAAAGCGCCGGGTACGGTGAGCTCGTCGACGCTGCTGCGTCACTTCCACTTCCACTTTCAGCCGATATTCCCCTCAAGCCCATCAGCGAGTTCAAATTGCTGGGGAAACCCGCACGGCGTCTGGACACTCCCAGCAAGGTCAACGGGAGCGCCAAGTTCACCATTGATCTACAGCTGTCCGGCATGCTCATCGCATCAACCCGCACATGTCCTGTCTCAGGCGGAAAGCTGCGCGATCTCAAGAATGAGATGGCTGCACGGGCAATCACCGGTGTTCAAGACATCGTGCGGCTAGACAACGCTGTCGCTGTCACGGCTACGAATTTCTGGGCGTGTCAGCAAGCACTCAATGCGCTGGAAATCGAGTGGGATATGGGGCCTCACTCCGGTCTCAATTCCGCCCAACTGGATAAATCCCTATTTGAAGCGAGTGCCGGGGATGGTGTTTTTGCACACCAGGCGGGTGATATCGCCAGCGCCCTGAAAAATGCGTCGAGCCGTTTCGAAGCGATCTACGAGCAGCCTTTCCTGTCGCACTCCCCGCTTGAGCCCATGACGTGCGTCGCCCATGTCCGAGCAGACGAGTGCGAGTTATGGGTTGGCTGTCAGGCGCCTGGACTTGCGCAGATGGGAGCAGCAAAGGTTTGCGGGTTGCGCGTCGAGAAAGTCGTGCTTCATAACCAATTGATCGGCGGTGGGTTTGGCAGACGTCTGGAATCCGATTTCATTTTTCAAGCGGTGGATATCGCCCGCAAGCTCAGCTACCCGATCAAATTGGTCTGGAGCCGCGAAGAGGACATGACGCACGACCGCTATCGCCCGCACTACGTCGATCGCCTCAACGCTGCCCTCGACAAAGACTTGCGGCCAGTAGGTTGGGAACATCGTATCGCCGGCGCGTCGGTCGTGGCCGCCTACCTGGGGGGACTTCCTGCAGACGGGGTGGACTTTGACGCTGTTGAGGTCGCGAAGGATCCGATCTACACGTTGCCCAATCTTCAGGTTCGCTACATTCGGCACGATCCGGAGGTGATTCCGGTTTCCTGGTGGAGAGGCGTCGGGCCTCTGCGCAGCACGTATGCAGTGGAGTGTTTTATCGACGAGCTGGCTCACAACGCCAAGGTTGATCCTGTGAAATATCGACTTGGCTTGATGCAGTCGCAGCCACGTGCGCAAGCCGTATTGAACAAAGCTGCGCAGCTCTCGGACTGGGACAAGCCACTGCCTCCTGGATCGGGTCGCGGCGTGGCGGTGACGGCAGTGTTTGGCAGCTTCGTCGCTACGATTGTGGAGTTGGAAAAACAAGGTGAAAAAGGACTGCGCATCAAACGTCTTGTGACTGTTATCGACTGTGGGTTTGCGAATAACCCGACATCGGTAGCTGCACAAATGGAAGGTGGCACCCTGTTTGGTTTATCGGCTGCGTTATTCAACGAGATCCTCATCGAAAACGGGCAGGTTCAGCAAACCAACTTCCATCAGTATCGACAAATTCGCATGAGCGATGCGCCTCCCGTAGAGGTACATATCGTCGACAGTGTCGAGAGTCCTGGAGGTGTGGGCGAGACTGGAGCAGTACCAGTAGCAGCAGCGCTGGTCAATGCCCTCTTCGCAGCAACAGGCGTGCGCGAACGCCGCCTGCCACTGAGCCGCTCGGGCTACTTCACTGTTTAAGGAGTGCATCATGAAATTTAGCCATCATGCACTCGTGCTTATTGCCGGTTGCTTGACCCTCAGCGCTTATGCGAGCGAAACGGCACCAGTGAGCAAGGGTGAATATCTGACACGTGCCGCCGACTGCGTGGCTTGTCATGTCGTACCCGGCGGAAAGCTTTTCGCAGGGGGGCTCGAGTTCAAGCTGCCGTTTGGCAGCATTTACTCACCCAATATCACGCCGGACAAAGAAACCGGGATCGGTAACTGGACTGACGACGAGTTCGTCAGTGCCTTGCAAACAGGTGTAGGCAAGGAGGGTAAACACTACTATCCGGCGTTCCCGTATACGTCCTATACCCTGATGTCGCGCGAAGATATTTTAGCTATCAAGGGATACCTGTTCAGCCTGGAGCCGGTGAAGCAACTACCCCCAGAGAACAAGCTTTCTTTTCCCTTCAATCAGCGTTGGGGAATGATGTTCTGGAACGCGTTCTTCGCGCCCAATGAACGATTCTTGCCCGACAATAAGCAATCTGCCGAATGGAATAGAGGCGCGTACCTGGTTCAAGGTCCGGGCCATTGTGGAGAGTGTCACACCCCACGCAACCTCTTCCAGGCGATGAGTTCAGACAGGTCACTGGCGGGAGCAGAGTTGGGAAACTGGCAAGCGTACAACATCAGCTCTGACGTTCAACGAGGCGTAGGAGCATGGCCGGAAGAGGCCATCGTCGACTACCTCTCCAAAGGCTACGCAGATGGTTATGGAGGCGCGGGAGGACCCATGGCAGATGCCGTGGAGCACAGCCTGCGCTATCTGAACCTGGAAGACCTCAAAGCCATTGCGGTCTATCTCAAAAGTAGTCCAGCGCGAGCAGAGGGAGTTGCGAGGCCCCCTCTAGTCATCAATGACGCCGCACTGCAAAAAGGTGTGGGACTCAAGGTGTTCAATGACACCTGCGTAGCGTGTCACCAGCTCGATGGCAGCGGTAGACAATCACCGGCGGGAGGGCTAGCTGGGTTGAAGACCGTAAATGACCCTACTGGTCGAAACCTGCTCGCCACCCTGCTGGAGGGCCACACCCCCATGGCAATGAGGGCAGATCAGCGAATGCCCGATTTCACCGGCAGCTATAACGACGAGGAGCTTGCAGCTGTGAGCACTTTTGTCCTTCGACGGTTCGGTCAATCTCAAGGACAGGTCAAGCCAGAAGATGTAGCCAAAAGCCGCGCCAGCGCCCTGCATTGATTCGAGGCTAAACGGAGTTCCCCTGGCAGCTGGCTGCCCGGGGGAATTCTGCGCCATGGATCAATCACCCCTCAAACGTAATCACAACTGCATGGAACATCTCATGTCAGCCTCGATCCGGGTGAGTAATTAGCAGGCAGGAGGCGAACACGAAGATCGCCCCGTCTGCAGCAAAACGAAATGCCCACGCCGTTAATCCAACGCTACGTTAACGATTCGTCGCTGGGTGAAATCTTCCATACCCTGAACGCCGTTTTGCAAGCCCATTCCAGACTCCTTGGCCCCCCGAAAGCCCTCTCGCGGTTTAACACGGCAGCCAGTTCTTCGGTGCGTGATTCAATTGCATTGGCAAAATCATGCAAATAGACACGGCGTCCTGCATAGCCCAGGCCTGCCCACGATTTACCGGCATTGGACGATGCAGCGATAGCTTGCAGCGCAAGTGCTTCATCTGCCCTGGGAGCGGAATCGAATACACTTCCGGTTGAGGGGTCGACGACATCAATGCGCCCGAGTCCTTGCACCTTACGTCCATCGATCAGTAAGGAATAACTCATAGCGCCCACCTGCCTGGTTGAACCAATCACTGTTATGTAAATGAACGGGTGCAGGCCAACAAGCTATACGATGGACTAGGTACGCAGGTTTGGGCTTCTCTGAGGGGCTAACGAATTAACGCTGAATCCCTATCCAAAGAGCCCTGGGTCGATAATTAACAGGTACATGGCATTGCCGGCTTTGAGTTAAGTTTGAGCCCCTCAATGCATGGGACTGAGGGGCTCAACATTCAGCCCTTGATGAAAGCCAGGAGATCTTCATTGATGACCTCCGGGTGGGTAGTGCACATGCCGTGGGGGTATCCTTTGTAGACTTTCAATGTGCCGTGTTTCAGCAGTTTTATCGAAAGCTCGGCGGAGTCTGCAATTGGGACGATCTGGTCGTCATCGCCATGTAGAACCAGAACGGGAACGGTGATTTTTTGCAGATCCTGGGTGAAGTCGGTTTCCGAGAACGCCTTAATGCAATCGTAGTGCGCCTTAGCGCCTCCCATCATGCCTTGGCGCCACCAGTTTTCTTTCACCCCTTCAGATACTTTCGCCCCTTCACGGTTATAGCCGTAAAACGGGATGGGTACTTCTTTGTAAAACTGTGCCCTGTTCGCGGCAAGCGCCGAGCGGAACCCATCAAATACCTCGATAGGCAGGCCTCCCGGATTGGTTGCGGACTTGACCATGATGGGAGGGACGGCGCCGATCAGCACCGCTTTGGCAACCCGGCCAGCACCCTGTTGAGCGACGTAACGCGCGACTTCCCCGCCGCCTGTGGAGTGGCCGATGTGTACCGCATCCTTCAAGTCCAGGTGAGTCACCAGTGCGGCTACGTCGGCTGCGTAGGTGTCCATATCGTTCCCGGTGGAAGTTTGAGTTGAACGGCCATGCCCCCGACGGTCATGGGCAATAACTCGATACCCCTTGGAAACAAAGAACAGCATTTGCGCATCCCAGTCATCAGAGCTGAGCGGCCACCCGTGGTGAAACACGATTGGCTTCCCGGTACCCCAATCTTTGTAGAAGATTTCAGTGCCGTCGGCAGTAGTGAAACTTGTCATTCCATCATGTCCTTTCTTTGGAGACGCTGCAGTCGCAGCTTGAGCGGCGTTCCCGCCAATTGCCATTGCTGACAATGAGCCTACGGCCAGTGCTGTAGCGCCAACCTTGAGCACCTGCCGGCGTGAACTTGAGGTGGTTTCATTTGCGTCAGACATATTGATTACCTCTGTGGGTATTGGACGAAAATCAGACTCGGGGGTTGCCAAGGCAGGTGTTGGCGCCGCGCTTACCTAAATGCCGACAAGTCCATGCTTAACTGCCACACGCTTATATACCCGAGGGGATGTAAAACGGCGCTCTGAGACCCTCGCCTTCAAATCTCAACGCTACTTCCGGATGGTCGTCCTCACACACACGTATTGAGAGCAATGCGCTGTTGGACAGGAGATTTTCGAAGGCGGGCTGAAAGATCTGTTCAACGCTAGCTCGCATCGAATCCGAGGTGCTCCATTCGCAACTGATTACCCAAAGGCCGAGACGAGGCTCCTCAGCATGTAGCTGACAGTACACGCAGCCATCAGAGCTTTTCATCTTCGCAACCGAGTCTTGCATTAGTTGCCCACAGATAGATGAAAACCGCCGTTGGGTATGAATCAACACGACCTTTTTTGCAGAGTAAGCGGGCATTTGAATCCCCATTTGATCGCCGGCTCGAAATAGAGTCTGGGCCGAATAGAGCAGTGCATGGATGTGGGTGGGGCGTGATCGTATGATCTGGCGTTGAAGTGGCGCGCGCTATAGTCGGTTCGGATATCCAACCCAAACCTTCGTATGTGGTCACGCAGGCGCAGCCTCGGACGAAGACACCTGGAAATTAGTCAGTTGGCTCAGCAAGCTGCCGGGGCTTTCCATTCCGGGGCATCAGGCCAAAGGCTGCTTCGGAAATTGTCGATATCGGCGATGCCAGTCTAGAACTGGGACACACCAAACAGGAGATCACGAAACGCGTCTACAGGCGCGTGGGCGTGCCGTCAGAATAGGAAAAGTTTCGGAACTCGTTACCGTAACGTTTCGGAAACCATCCCAAAATGATCGAAAGAGGCCCGTTGAAGACCAAGTCACAGAAACGAAAAAGCCCCGCATCTGCGAGGCTTTTTCACTGTGTTTGGCGGGGAACTAGGGATTCGAACCCTAGAAACGCTATTAACGTTCGCCGGTTTTCAAGACCGGTGCATTCAACCACTCTGCCAATTCCCCGTGCTACCGACCCAGTAGGCCAGTGCGTTGCG
>Ga0247730_1001228_pt1 | contig 14769 bp, 21 predicted proteins | sample UWRJL073202C2_FD_180959 | JGI IMG/M metagenome (GOLD analysis project Ga0247730, IMG submission 180959) | Plant litter microbial communities from Arlington Agricultural Research Station in Wisconsin, United States - UWRJ-L073-202C-2 | ecosystem: Environmental > Terrestrial > Plant litter >... | reverse complement strand
TTCCGAAGCACATGTTCCCCTCCCTCCCCCTCCCTCTGGTACTGCTTGCCCTCGTCTCTTCAATTGGGGCGCAACAGTATGGACCTATGCCAGATCCCTACAAGGACCCGGCAAATGATCCTTACAATCCCCTGAGATACATTGCCAACAATGCTTTGACCGCTGTTGCGTTCAGTCAGTGGCTTCTTTGTTCTGCTTCTTTTGCATCCTCTGACCTGCCTTACGAACAGGTTTGATTGTGGCCGTGGGATTCCTGCAGACTGCTTGCATCTACAAATGGGGAGCTAGATGGATGCTCGCTATGACCATTGGGTGCTACAGTGCGTGTTATCCGTTTACTTGATCCAACAAGACTGACAGCGAACTCTACAGCTTTTGCGGCTGGTTTAGGCCTGCGTTTCGGATTGAACATAGATCCCCATAGCAAGGGAATATACATTGCTGAATATTTATTCGTCGTTCTATCTGTTGAGTCGATTGCTTTTCTCTTAGCATTACTCCATGTCTCACAAGTATCCAGCCCTGCGCATTTATCGCTGCAACTTATGTGTTGCTGGGTCGTATAGCACTGCACCTCGAGAGTCCTGAATTTTTGTTGATTTCGGCCAAGAGGATTACATGGACCTTTATAGGATCCGATATCACCACTTTTTTGATCCAAGCGGCTGGAGGCGGAATGTCAATTTCTTGGAAGAATACAGAATTGGCCCTGGCTGGATCCCGCGTATGTCTTCTGATTTGCCCCCACTCGTCCAATAACAAGCTAACGGCGAATTGCAGGTGTTCCTGGCCGGCTTAGCTCTACAGCTCTTGTCTTTCACCATCTTCACTATCGTGTATCTAGCCTTCCTATTCCGACTGTACACCAGGAAACCAGAGACTTGGAGAAAGGACGCGCATCTGAAGTGGTACAACGACTGGAGAGCACTAGCACTGGCGCTCTTCGTCAGCTGTATCGGCATCTTGGTATGTCCATCACCTTGCTTTTCTATCATCACTCGGGCCTATCTAACTGGATCATGACTGTAGATTCGGTCCTTGTACAGAACAATCGAGCTCTCAGAAGGATTCGGAGGAAAACTCACTCGCTCAGAACCATTCTTCTATGGACTGGATACCCTGCCTCTCTTCATTGCCATCGTCGTCTTCGTGCCATTCTGGCCTGGAAGATTTATTTCAGAGCCAGTCAAGCTCGACTCGCCGACTGGGAGCGTAGGTGAGACGAGTGAGATCAAGGAGGAGAGACCGCTCTCTGTATAGTATTAGTAGACTGATTTAATTATTTTCCTGATACCGACCTATATACGATGGACAATAATTGGTGGATATAGATTTTTCTGGTGCTCTTACTTACACAACACGCAAAACCTTTGATCTCAGTCTATTGGTCGAGTGTGAGAAAAATCAAGAAATAAATTGTACGAAAAAAGCGAAGCTCTATAACGTTAAAAGGCTACCTTATCGAGCATTATAACATTCGTTCTCGCTCTTGGTCGTAGCCATTAGGGAATGAAATCCTGAGCCTATGCTCTACTGCCTCCCTTGGTTTACTACATGACCTTATATGTAAGTGAAGAAAAAGCTACAGGAGGACACCCGGCTTTTATAGGAAGGAAATTGATGGCGGAGTTTCAATAGATCACAGTCATGTGCTTCAACGAGTTTGTAGCGAAATTTCGTGGCAATTTACAGTAGGGGTAAGAAAAGAAATTACAGGATATATACTATTGTAAAGATGTTTAGTATGGAGCATTCACGATATCGGACCTGCTTCCATAAGGACGTGTGGTAAGCGAGTGTCTAGTGGGTTTCTTCAAAGACCTCTTGTTAACAGCCAAGACATTATTCTCCAGAGCCACGATCTACACAGATAGTCTATCAGCACGGGAAAGAAACGCAGATAGATGGGGGCTTACAATCTCTTTGTCATCTCCAAACTTGAAGTTGTCTTGAACGACCCGGTCTTCGTATTTCTTGATTTCGTAACGATCCAGTTGACCCTTCTTGACTTTACCGAAGTCCCAGGCAACCACGAACTCGCCTGTAGAAGTCACGATGGCATTTTCCTCCTGGCCTTCGCCCTGGTTAAACCTTGAGAAAATGATTGGTTAGTCTAATTCTTTGTAGGATAAGGAAGGCAATTACCTTGCAGGCGTAAACGTGATATCGTGGTTCATGTAGGCGACATGTTCGCTTCTCAGTTGAAGCCTCTTCGGTACCGGCTTTGCGTCTGCTGGGAAACTTCTATCAAATCCAAGACTTCCCTGCCACTTGCCCTCTCCAATCAGCGTGTCGATCAACAGCAGGTATGTCTTCGTTGTAGCGACAATCCATCGTCCATTGGCAGTCACGTCAATACCCAATATCGGGTCGCCTAAAGGTGGGAGCGCAGTCTTCGCGTTCTTGCCAATTGTATCAAACAATCGGATATCTCCTTTCTCGCTTGCCACAGCAAGCTTACCAGCAGACGTGGTAGCAACACCGGAAAATTTGTTCTTCGTGGCATACTGCTTGAACTGACTATCCACAAGCTTCTTCCCAGAAACTCGAGGATCAATCCGGAAGAGTGCATTTCCAGAAGCTCCTACAAGGGTCTGCTCCCTCGTCGTCTGGGCAAACTTCGATTCGGGAGCGATGTGCTGAACAGGAACATCATCGTGGACTTTCCATTCCTCGACAATCTTCCCAGCCTCGAGATCCATTTGGTATAATGAGTTGGGGTCCGACGGATTCATAAGAATCATCTTCGTGTCTTGGTCGTGAAGCATGACCTACAGCACATGAGTATTTGTGGTTGTCTATTTTTGCGGATAACGTACCTCTTTGGGTTTGAACTCTTTCCCTTTAAGCGTGGCAATCTTACTGATTGATGCGTAGTACTTGACTTCGTTGTCTGCACTATGGTTGAAGACACCGATGTTATTTCCCCGGACAACGTAAGATCTATCTCCCTTGTAGCCCACAGTCAACTGGGAGTTTCTCTCTCCTTTGGCTAAAGGAGGAGGCAAATCCTCTGGATCGACTTCTCCGTCATCGGAGTCTTCATCGCTGGAGCCTTTGGCGTGCATCAGAATATATATCGAAGATGAAGTAAACGACTAACCACTCGCTTCAAGCTCGTCAGCAATGGCTTCTTCTTCGTCAAGCTCATCTTCTGGATCCTCCATGTTGACATCCTCACTGTACGATGACAGAACGTAACTTTGCTCGTCAGTCTATTTGAAAGTTATTGAACAGCTTCAGTCCGAGTAAGCCTGAATATCGAACCTTCGCCTTGCTCCATGACATTTTATGAAGTGTCTCCCATGATGCAGTAGTAAAGATCTTGAGGAATTCGTCGTAGGCCTCGGAGGTTTCGAAACGGAAGAGCCAACTGTTAACTCCACCCGTCTCAGCAACATGATTCCAAGTAATGGAGCACATTCTCTGACTGAGATTGGGGTTCATGTCGCTGCTGATTTGGTGGCACAGCTCGCTTCGACCGTCAACAGTGGCAATCATAAAGTAATCATAGGTGCCGGACCGACGAGCGATCTGAGCAGTAAAGATTCCTTGGTTGTAGAACTGCTGTGTCTCCTGATCCCACAAATACAACTCTGCCTCATGCGCGACAATGGATTCGAGGTCCGGCGGTAAGGTTACCTTTGCCTTTCCTTTCGCCTCAGATTGAGTAGATGGTGGCGTAGAGGCTGACGGCGCTGCATCCGCGCTCTTAGTTCTTTCTTTTGGCTTCTTTTCTTTCGGTCTGAAAATGAACGCAAGTGAGAAGGTGAACAACGCACAGAAACGCCAGGACATACTTCCAAGTAAACTCTGAAAAGTCTGCGGAATCCGGAGCTTCTTCTTTGTACTTCCTTTCGTACATGGCCCGATACATGCAAGTCTCAAAGAATGCTGTCGTTGGCGCATTCGTGCCAGGCGCGACATATTCATAAGATTCGTCCACATCTCCTTGCAGATCATTCCAAACGAACGTAGGATCGCCGTCGGTTGTGCCAGTCCTGAAGTCGAGTTCCTCCGTGATCAGAAATACATGTTCTTCATCAGCTATACAACGATGTGAGACAGTAAGTTTACCACAGACAAAGACTTGACGCACTTTCATCCTCGTCTTCAAGAAGTTCTTGGTCGCCTTCTTCATATACTTTGGTAATGACAAGTTGGAAGCAATGCTCGACAGAAGGTACGCGTCGAATGGTAGCCATAGCATCCTGATAGCTGTAGACAATGGTCGGCGCGTGTTTAGTCGATACACATTGAACAAGACGCACATGCACTCTCTAGGGGTCCTAATATTGCCAGGCCGGATGAGATACAATTGGCCAGTAGAAATCTTGACAACTACGGGAGTCCAATTAGACTTGAATGAACCTGGATCTTGACAATACACACCCTCTGCCGCGTTTGGATCCTCTGTGGGGGGAGTCAGTCCTAGCTTAAGATAACAGCTGAAAGGAATCGGTCTCACGCCAGACTTTGCCAATCACTGTATCCAGTGGTGTTTATCAGTCTGTTTACTTGGCTTCAGCCGCGAAAGAATGATGCTCACAGCTTCTGAAGATATTCATGGTGGTGGTAAAGAGACAAGAATGAAAGGAGGCGCCTTGGGCGTCACGAGATCGGTGGCATCATCACTGCCCTTGCCATCTTCGGAAAATACTTGTTGTTCAATGTTGACTCACTGTAGTCTGCCAACCGAATCAACGTTTACAACCTGAAGCAAGCGTGAAAATGTCCCAACACAACTCTCCTTCTCGTGAGAGCTATTTTCCCATTATTATATGTAGTCAAGCTAATCGCTGTTTATAACAGGACCCTCAACTCCTCAGTCTGCCACGTCTTCGAGCTACTATCAGCGAGTCGGCAGTCCAGGCACGAGTAATGCAAGTCGCAGTGTTTACTATTCCTCCCATCTCCATCTGACCTGAGTACTTTTTGTAGCTCACCTTGCGTGATCTCACCTCGGGAGATACAACTAATGCGCGCTTACGCGAGGAGGCTTCACGCTCTGCCTTTCGCAACATAATCACGCCTAGCTCAGGTTCCACAAGTCAAAAGGGCCGCTTCGTTATTCGCGCGGATCCCAGCCTTACTACCACATTTGACCCCGTTTCAGACAAGGAGCTGTATACACTCTGGGCTCCCAGGGCCTAACATTGCTGCTGATAATACTTCGTTTGACTACTACAATCCATCACAATGTAGCACCTGTTGCCCACGATCCATGCTGTGAAGACCCTTTGAATGAAACAACAGTCGGATGTTCTGGGTCTGAAATGAAGAGTCGGTATCCAGGATGGAGACTGACGATTTGGTCCGCAGTGTCTTGGTCGATGCTTTGGACGTACACGTGTGCCTCCTCTAACAATCCCCCTGCTGCTCGCGACTGGAGAAAGGCCAGAACCAATGAAGGAGAAGTATTTGGAGGAATAACGAAAGTAACCCTGTGCAAATGTGGGCATAGCGCATCGCCAGTGAATGCGGAAAGCACCTCGTCACTGAACAGGGACATTGGGTCATCCGACATCCCAAGCTGTGCCATTGCATCTCGAACGTGTAGTTCTCTCAGCGATTGAGAGGTAGCTAGCAAACAGTCCAAAAAGATCCCTGCAGGTTCGTTTCTGCAATGGAATATCTCTAAAGCCTGCAGTGCACACTCGGACTTCTCTAACATGGTTAACAGTGCTGGGGAGAGAGGTCTGTCGACAACAGTGGCTTGAGCGGGAACCCCTCGAATAGCTAAATCGAGGAGGGACGGAAGGTGCAAGGTCTCTAGCAGCGAAATAATGCAGAGCTGCGACCTATCTGCTGGAAGATGTAGCACAAGATGGGTTAGCTTGGAGAGAGTTACTTGCTCATATTCCCCGGGACCCTCTTCCTCGATGTTGGTTAATGTGTTTAGCAGGCGGAGCGTTTGCAGATTTGGACATCCCTCCAGGACATCTAAAACAGTCTGCAAAGGGACGGCCATAGGCTCTGAGATTTCTAGAATAGATAGGCCCGCATGTGCAAATGTAGACTTTGCGAGGCTGCGAGGCGGCAGGGTGAAGTTAACCGACAATCCATGCAGCCGAGGGGCCGTCTGTAGAAACGCAAAGTTTGGGGGGAGGGGAGCTCCAACAACGATAGTACTGTTTGGACTCGGATAGATTTTAAAGAATTCGAAGTTGGGCATTGCGAGTCCATCCAGTGTGCTGAAGAGGTTCGAATATGGGCTATCTGGGCCTAGAGGGATAACGATCTCGGCGTGGCGCAAACGCGCTGAGTATGAGAGAAATTTCCTGCAGAACTCAACGAGCTTCGTTTGAGGTATGCCAACAACTGTAACAGGAAATTCAACCGAAAGGTCCAAGGGCAGAACTTGCCCTGCCCTTTCAATCCACTTTTCCCAACCAGCCTGCATTGTCCGAAACTTTTCAATCTCTATCTCTACATCCATCGAATTCATTGTGGTTTGTTCAGGCAACGACAGGTGTAGTGAGTTCCAGAGTATAGGGGTTTGCGTTGATACTATCCTCCAGGTCCTACAAACACTTCCGAAAGCCAGAGGCGGCCTAACGGAGGACGGGACTGAGAAGGGAGGACAACAATGCAGGAAGATCTTGCTGAGGATCTCTGGTGGGAGTCGTCTTAGCGGAGACAGGACCCCACGATACTGGTCTGCTCGCTTCTGAGTCCTATCTCTGTCACCGGAGATTTGGGTTAGCTCAGCCTGCAGACGGGCCATCTGAGCATCTATCGACTGTAATTGCACATTGACGCTCTTGTAAGCAGCAGAGACCTGGTCGTGTTCGTCTGATCCAGGAGGCTCATTTGTGATCAGAAGATGATGGAGCGGAAGCAAGTCCATTGTGTTATATCATATTCAGAAACGACATGAAACAGAGACTAGTATTACGATCTACATAGAAGCATCTTGTCTGCATTAGATAGCTCAGTATGGGTTCTTCCTGTTCTTCTTGAGGTCTTTCTCAAGCTGTTTGGCCTTACGGTGGCCAATCTCTACAGGTCGAATAGCAGTATCATCGGCCTTTTTCAACTTGATAGGACGGTTACCTACATATTTTCCTATAATTGGGTTAGACAATGCACACACAAATACTTCTCATGCGAGCTCACCATCCATTTCTTTCCATGCTTTCAAAAAGTCTTCAGGATCAGAGAATGCGACAAAGCCATATTTCGCCTACATAACTATAAGTTTTGCGCCATACAAAGCCACGGGATATTGCTTGCCTTCTGACTCAGTCTATCACGGATGACGCGTGCCTTCTGGAAGGAGGTGTATTTGTTGAAGGCATTGGAGAGGACATCGTCTGAAACGTCGTTGCTAAGATCACCAACAAACAGGCGGAACCATGCTGATTTGAGAAATTAAGCAAGGTAATATGTGCAGTAGATAATAAGATACGCACAAGGATTCCACTCAAGGAGTGTTTGATCCTCCCATACCTTGCCTCCACCTTTTCTAAGTACTGTGGTACGCTTTCCACCCTTGGCTAGCTTTCCACCTGCTCCACCTCGTTTGTCTATCATAGCGCCTGGCACGTAAACACTCTGCTGAGCGACAATGCCAACATCGTATTCGTAGGCATTTGCGGGGACTCGAGAGCTGCTCTGCGAAGTGGAGCCACCAGCGTAAGAAGAAGAGCCTGCATAAGAGCCATAATCGTACGAGTTTCCTTTGCTGTAGCCTTGACTGTAATTGGGATCCATTGGGGTGTGATGGTGGTTAAGCGCATGGAGGCAGGCTCGAGCGTGCGGACTGAGCCTGTCCACCGGGGCGTGAATGATCCGGTATCATATTCCCACGTGTACAGATCAATCTTGCTATTCGTCTGCTCGTCGCCGACCCATCCAACGTCAAGGTTTGTATTATCCCATTATCAAGGCCAGAGGTACGGAATTTTCTCTGGATGATATTCCGTGTGCATCCTAGACGTGTGTTTTCATCGAATACCCGAGAAAGTGCATGTCAAAGGGCTGGATGGATCCGATTTGACATTTGGATGTAGTTGCTCACCCAGTACTTTTCAGATGCCGTTTGTAAAAAACCTCAAGTCCGACGCCTACTTCTCGCGTTTCCAGGTCAAGTACCGTAGAAGGAGAGAAGGAAAGACCGACTACTATGCTCGCAAGCGTCTAGTTACCCAGGCCAAGAACAAATAGTGCGCTCCCACAAAATATCCAGTTCTGTGTTCTTATCTGACTTGTCTGGCAGCAATGCGCCTAAATACCGTCTCGTAGTCCGATTCACCAACAAGCAGGTCATTGTGCAGGTTGTCTATGCCAGGATCCAGGGAGACTTCGTTCTGACTGCTGCAAGCTCGAAAGAGCTACCCCGATACGGTATCAACCACGGGTTGACTAACTGGTCTTCGTGTATGTGTCTAAACACCTTTGAAAGCTCATGAAGTTAACTTGCTACTGTAGCATATGCCACTGGTCTATTGTGCGCAAGGCGTGCATTGACCAAACTCGGCCTAGCCGACAAGTACGAGGGAGAAACTGAGCCTGATGGTACATTGAAGTTGACGGAGATCATCGATGAGGAAGATGCTCCTCGGCCCTTCAAATGTTTCCTTGACGTAGGCCTCAAGCGCACTTCCACTGGTGCACGAGTCTTTGGTGCCATGAAAGGCGCTTCTGACGGTGGGATCTTCATTCCCCACTCCGATAAACGGTTCCCCGGGTACGACCCTGAGGCGAAGGAGCTGGATTCCGATGTCCTCAAGAGGTACATACACGGCGGACATGTAGCCGAGTACATGGAGAGCTTGGAGGAGGAAGATGACGAAAAGTATGAAATATTGTTTGCGACCATTTCGCTCGTACTCACCATTCACCTAGATTCAAAAAGATCTTCGCGTCGTACCTTGCCGATGGCATTGGTTCCGAAGACATCGAAGAAGTCTACACGAATGCTTTCGCCGCCATCCGTGAAGACCCAACCTTCAAGCCCACTGACAAGAGCAAGGACTGGAAATCGGAATCGACAAAATACCGCTCTGTCCGTCTCACCTACGACCAGCGCAAAGAGAACATCGCGAAGAAGATCGAGGCGTTCAAGGCTGGTGGCGCAGACGAGGATGAGGAGGAAGAGTAGAGGCACTCTTTTATTTGCTTTCCTCATGTACATGCTGTCGAATGTTTTATCACTATGCAAGCGGTAACTATGCAATGGGTATACTAGCCGGTCCATATCCACCAATTGAGACTAGTTGGAAGTCGTCGACAATATTTTGGTGATAATTCTATCCGCCCATGAAATGATTGAGGACTCCCCGTCCATAGCCAAAGAAGGTGAATACGTTTCCTGAACTCCTTGAGTTGAGTTGCGTTTGTCAAGATGAAAGGCAACACATCGGATGTTGGCGTCCTCGCCAAATGATATACGGAAGTCGCTGCGAAATAACACGTCAGCAGGCAGGAGAATCAAGGAGAATCAAAGCTCACACAACGAAACCTTCCCATCGTCCAACGCATCTGTCCAAGTCAACGAACCATGTTCCACCAAGACCACCACAGCGTTCATTTCCTAGCTCCATTATTCGTAGCAGCAGGAATCGCTCTGCCTCGTCCGTTAGAAGTTGATACAGCTGGGGAATTGATGATATATTCAAAGTGGCCTGTGGTAGATGGGCATGGAGAGAAGAGGGCGAAGCGAGAGTCAGCCGGATCGTCCGCCTTGAGAAGAAAAGATACTGAGCGCCGCCGTGTAAGATCTTTAAGAGCGGTATACCTGTCGTCAATCCGTAGAACTGCCTCTCCTGCCAGAACAGTGGTCTCTTCGTCAATTAGACCATGAATCAGCTGCTTTCCTAGTTCTCCAACCGGGTTGAAGTAGATCGTCGATGAGATTCCAACAGACTCTAATGCATGGCACACCAAATCTACCTCTGTCTTCACTCTTTCGCAAAATACTTCGTATTGCAAGACATCGATAATTGGCTGCAATAGTTGGGGGTTTGAGCGAATAGGCTCGTTAGATCCAGCTCCCTTGCGAAGGGCAGAAAAGCGATGAGCCCGTAAGAGAAATGCATGCAGAGATGAATAGATCAAATCGCATTTTGCCTCCATCGTTGGGTCTTGCGGTGAGAGGGGATTGACAGCTGAATCCGAGTCTACCTTGAAATGAAATGTTGAGTGCTTGTTGAAGTGGGGCCAGAGATAAGCATACCAACTCGAATTTGAGCTCCGTTGCCTGTGCAGCTTCAATTACGATCAAACGCTCCGAAACCTTTGTAGATGCTGTAGGAAGATTCGAAGCCTCTTGAACGAGTAAAGAAAAGATCTCTTGCTCTACAATTTCTCGTTGTGCAGAAGCAACGTAGTCTTCTACGCTAGAAGGTGCCGACCGCATGGTTTGATGTATGGCTGTCGATATTATACCGTTATTGTCTGTAACAGAGAGCTGTACACGTAGAGTCATGTTCTGTCGAAATGGGAAGTTTAAAGGTTCCGTAGCATCAGAGGCAGAAGCCATGCTTGCAACGGCGCGCCTACGAAAGCCGGCAGGCGCTATTGACAAACGACATGGTTAATATCTCTTTGGAATGGATAGAGTTGAGTCGCTACCTGTCTCTAAGCCGTAAGCTATAAGGAAGTCCTTGGAGGTGCGATCCGCTCCTTTCCCTGTAGCTGATCCAAACGGCAAAGGGGCTGGAACTAAGCCCCAGTTGGCGCGTCGCAGCTTGAGTGCATCTAGCCAGTACTGTTCACTGCGAAGACGGCCTTGTTCCATTCTATCTGCGGCACCTTTGAAGACAGAGGATGCCTTTCGTAATGCCTCATCCTTACGACCAATGACGAGCTGAGCATTGAAGGCCTGCGTAGGGATGATTGAGGGAGGCGGCGTTATATTAGTCGCGGCTAGTGTGCGTGTAATGGGCACAGTCAAAGAAGGGGTAGGTTCTCCCATTAGTGGAAGCTGAGGACTGGATCCAAGTACGATGCCTAGAAGATGGCTAGCTTGCTCCATTTCTCCTAGCGCAGTGCTGCTGTAGATTAGTGATACTTCTAAGTCTCAGAGGAGACATAACTCACTATAACTTCTCTGACATTTCCACCCTCATTTTGTACAGCTCTTCTGTAGTCATGATATTGCTTGCATCGTCTTCATCATCCGACAGTGCATCGGTTTCCCCCGCGTCCGGTGGTTTGGCTGAGACAGAGAGTTTTCCATCCTTCAGGAGCTGCCCGTTGTTCTGTTCCAGAAAATCAACACCTCGTTCTGCAAATATTCGGTTCAGATTCTGTGCGACGCGTCCAGAGGGATTTTCCTTGCTGCAACACTCAGCACAGACATCAATAAAAGGGATTGGTACATGCTCACGGTTCGTAGATATATCCTCCGTCTGGCGTTATGTCAAGTACAGTGTGCTCTGGACTTCCATTTTCATCCTTATATGGCCGTTCAAGAGAGAGCTTCAGCTGTCTCCAGATAGGGTGGTCCTCTGGAGCATCCATGAGTCCAGCGCGATGATTGTCTTTCGGTTGAAGCAGCTTTGAGGCACGTGCTGCATTCCAAACGCGTCCTGTCCCAATCCTGTCCTTATACCTGTACCATGTCGCACCGGCAGTCCATCGAGGCTCTCGTGCTGGCTCATGTCCCTCTTTCACGAGACGACGACGCGCTGAAGAATGAACTCGTTGCTCACTGTGAAGATGTGCTGAACAGGTCTGTCGTCGCGTATATCACATTCGCGCCACACTGATCGCATCGTCTTCCAAGTCGCATCGGCCTTGGCCATGAACCAGACTTTGGGCATGTAGCGGATATAGCGAAAAGAAAACGTCCGTGAACTCAGAAACATACATCCCACTACTCACTAACAAACGCTCTAGTTATGCAATTAAATCCGTCTGGATCATCAGCTCTCAACTTCACCAATTTGCTCAGTAGACTGTTAGATGAGGTCCGCTTTATCCGTCAATCTCACTTAAGCTTTCGTGATGTTTAATCTTCCCCGTAGCCAGTGTTGACACGAAAGCAAGCCTCTGTGCAATTCTTACAAGCATTATCCTCCTCTCCCCGACCCACTGCGACGCGAAATCTCCTGCCCTCAGTCGTGCCACCTCCTCCAACGCGATCATCCGCACCCAACCCCCGCAGGTCTGTATCTCCCATCCCACCTGATTCCTCCAAGCCCGCTCTTGCTACCACTAAGACTAAAGCCGAATTGCTGAAGGGCTGGCGAATAAAGACAGGTATGGTGTCCTTAGCCCGCCCATCAACTACTGTTTAACATATATCAAGGGCATAGCCATCTCTCTGAGACCTTACTCCTTCGAGATACCCTATACTTGATGCAGGGCATATCAGGTCGGTATGTACAGTTCGCCCATGATGCCAACGAAAACGGCGAAGAGAAAAGGCTGATATTCGTGGAAGACTCGGTCAGCAGTTCACCAAACTCTGTCATGCTTTACCAACATTTTCCCCAGAAACACAACATTCCTGTGAGAACGCAAGCCTTGATACATCGACTGGCCGAGGTCGGATATCTCTACACGCGCGTGGAAAACTTTGTACAGGAACGAGAGGGCTCCGCAGGCGTGGGCATGATCGAGCAAAGCCTATGTCATCACTTGCATACCCAGTTGACAGAGTACTACAGACTCATTGCGGTACTTGAATCCCAGATGACCATGTCGCAAGGCCAAGAGTCAAACCCCCGAGAAGAAGAAACAGGATTGACACTGCGGAGGCTTGATGTCTGGATCACAGACTGGAAACTGCGAATGCGAATGATGAGCGTCTGTGTGGAGGGTGCCCGAGGTGAGCAGCTTCTTGGTGATTTGTGACTGATGTCTTGACATTCAACAAGACACCCACGGCGGAGCTTTGGTCAACCTCATACACAGTTACACCGATAATGGCGATCCATTTGTGCGGAAGTTTACAGATCAACTACTGGAAGAGGTTTCAAAACCTTTCTTCTCGATCCTGCATAAATGGCTCTTTTCTGGGGAACTATACGATCCATTTTCTGAATTTTTCGTAGCAATGGACGAACAGATCTCAGGCGGGCGATACATGCATCCATCGGCGCTCTCGGGCGACGTTGGCCAGTTATCTCAGGATGGTGGCTTTGGGGGCGGCGATGATGATGACGAGCGTGACGGTCAGAAACTATGGGAAGCAAAGTACCAGTTTCAACATGACATGCTTCCTCTCTTCGTTGGAGAAACCTTCGGGAAAAAGGTGGGTATTTAGCCTGAGATTGAGCATCCAATATCTCATCTTTCTGAAGATTTTTTCTACGGGGAAGAGTTTGAACTTCATCAGATACAGCTGCCATGACAGTGACTGGGTCGCCACTAGAGAGAAAATGACAAGCACAGGAGGAAGTGAGTGGAGATATCCGGAATATATCTGCCAACCTGACCTTTCTAGTTCTGAAATACAGCGACATCGCTGGCCTTGAGCGATCAATTGACGCTGCATACCATGTTGCAAGCCAGAGACTTTTCGAAGTGTTCATCGACAAGTTCAAATTACTCGACCATTTGGCTGCTTTGAAAGGATATCTCTTACTATGGCATGGAGACTTCGCCGATCACCTTATGGAAGCCTTGGGGTGCGTATTGCATCAATGTAAGGAGGTTTATGTACTCACGTCTGAGTAGGCCAAGCCTATCGCGGCCTGCAAACACGCTGTTTAGGCACAACCTGACAGCTACCCTGGAAACAGCTATACGATCTTCGAACGCCCAACATGACCCACCGTATGTCTTGAGCAGATTAGACGCTCGCATGCTGGAATACGCTCACGGGGAAATCGGCTGGGATGTATTCACCTTGGAGTACAAGATCGACGCGCCTATCAACACCGTCATTGACAGTGACTGTGTTGTGAAATACTTGAAGCTGTTCAATCATCTGTGGCAACTCAAGAGGGTGGAGACTATTCTAACAAAGGCTTGGATGCGGCTTGCAGGTGGGCGGCGATCCCTTCTTCGAGTGCCTGGTGCGTATACAATGTTCTAAATATGCGTCTAACTGGGCTCACGACTCATTTCTCTTTTAACAGAACTTGAATCTGAGTGGCATCGGGTGCGGACCACAATGTCCGAGATGATACATTTTGTACGACAAATGCAAGCATACTGCAACCTGGAAGTAATAGAGTGCTCGTGGAAAGTTCTCTTGGACTTCTTTGAGAAGAAAGAGGGCGATTTGGACGCCATGATCGAAGCGCATCGGACGTATCTGGATAGGATGGTCAAGAAGATCTTGTTGGTTATTCCGAAGGCTGGGAAACAGGTCCGCTTTTGAATGTTATTTTCTTCCGCAGCCACTAATATTCGTGTGTAAGGAGAATTTGTTAAACCTAGTGAAAGAGGCTTTCTCTTTCATCATCTCATTCCATGAAGCGTCAGAGAACTTCTACAATCACTGTCTCACCGAGTCAGCCAGACGAGATCGCGAACTTGACACTCAAAGGGTGAGTGACTACGTAACCTATATGCAACGAGTACAAACGAATGACTTCGCATAGGGTGTGTATACAGGAGGAGAGGCCTCTGCCTCTGATCCCGAGATGCTTCCGCGAGTTTTACAGCCGCTGAGAGAATACGGTAATTCATTCTCTGAGCGAGCGCAAACCATCGTCCACCAGTTACAGAGTCATCCCGATCTCGACTGTCGATTCTTGGGCATCCGCCTGTCCTTTTCTGACTTTTACCGAATTAAACGGGAGCAACAATTGCAGCAGCAGAAGGAACAGCAACAGCAACAATCTTAGACGGTCTAATACAAGATAG
>Ga0247730_1001227_pt1 | contig 14769 bp, 9 predicted proteins | sample UWRJL073202C2_FD_180959 | JGI IMG/M metagenome (GOLD analysis project Ga0247730, IMG submission 180959) | Plant litter microbial communities from Arlington Agricultural Research Station in Wisconsin, United States - UWRJ-L073-202C-2 | ecosystem: Environmental > Terrestrial > Plant litter >... | reverse complement strand
GCGAAACCGCGAAGCCACTCCCTATTAGCGCCCACCCGCTGAGCGCAACTGTTAAAGGCGAGTGCGGTTTGCCAAAAACAAACCAAGCTCGTCCTTGAGAAGCCGGCCACAAGCCGGCTTTTTAATGTCTTTTTGAAAGCCATCCTCATCTACAGAAAACCGCGATAGCCTTGCTAGATCAAGGGTTTCAGCCTATTTTTGTTCCTGTGACTTCCTTTTTCATCCATCGTCTTCCACAGCCAAGTGGGGGATCAAGTGGGGGACCAGAGGACAGAAAAGATGGGTAAGCTGACCGCAAAGTATGTCGAAAATGTGACCGAACCAGGCACCTACGAAGACGGCGAGGGACTGCGACTTATCGTCAAAACTACGGGGCGAAAAAACTGGGTGCTGCGGTTTCAGCTACACGGCAAACGACGAGAAATGGGATTGGGTGGCTACCCCCAGCTCGATCTAAAAAAGGCCCGCGCGGCCGCCTATGAAAACAAAGTCCAGATCCTCAAGGGCACTGACCCCCTCGCAAAACGACAGGCTGAACAAGCCGCTCAACGGGAAGCTGAACGTCGAGAACTGGCGCAGCTAATTACCTTTGAGAAATTGGCCACCGACTATCGAGATGCCCACGGTTCGAGCTGGTCGGAGAAATGGCGCAAAGGCTGGCTGAGGAAACTCGAACTCTATGCTTTCCCTACGATAGGGAAGTTGTCAGCCGACCAGGTCGAGACCAAACACCTGATCAAGGCACTGCAACCACTATGGGCAACCAAAACGCGGACAGCTGACGAAGTACGTGGGCAAATCGAACAAATCCTGGATGCCGCCAGAGCCCAAGGTCTCAGGACTGGAGAGAATCCGGCACGCTGGCGCGGCCATCTGGAAAACCTGCTCAGCCGGCATGAGAAGAAGAAAGCTCGCAAACGCCAGCATCATCCTGCGCTGAAATGGCAGGACCTGCCGAAGCTCATGGAAGCCTTGCGCAAAGACCCCAGCCACGCGTCTGTCGCGGCTCGGTTACTGATCCTAACCGGCGCTCGCTCGCATATGGTCCGATTCGCACGCTGGGATGAGTTTGACTTGGAGTCGGGTCGATGGTCTCTGCCTGATGAGCGCATGAAAAACCGGCAAGCGTTCGCGATCCCCCTGGCGCCAGAAGTGGTTTCACTTTTGAAGGGCCTTCCGAAAATCAACACCAGAAGTCCCTACGTTTTCCCCGGCCACGGCCAAAGCGGCGTGATGCACGCTAATGGCATTCGAAATCTGCTACATACACTGGGTTATGAGCACATCACTCGTCACGGTTTCCGCTCCACCTTCCGGGACTGGGCAGGTGAAAAGACGCCTTTCCCAAGAGAGATCTGCGAGCTCGCGCTGGCCCATGACGAGCGCGGGGAAACGGAAAGCGCGTACTCTCGATCAGACTTTTTTGATAAGCGACGGGAGCTGATGAACGCATGGGCCATATACGCTACATCCACACCTGAAGTCGCGGATGAGGCTCAACGCGAATCCTCGGGGGAATGATGAGGCGGCGACCTCTGAATGCGTCGAACCTTGAGGCCCACGTATCAAGGCGACATTTCCGCAACTTCGGCGCAACCAACATTGGTGTAGGGCCACGAGTTCTCTGGTTACCGACTTTAAAGCCCGGGTCCCGTCAAGCAGGGATGCGTAGCCTCCCTACTTGACGGGACCTCACTTAAAAAATCTAAAGCTCACTCAAACTGTCTGTGGAAAACCACTGATTTCCACCGGTGGATAATTTCATCCACAGCCGCAGAATCTCCATAAATTCGAGCCTTGACCCGAATTATCCACAGGCGTAGAAAAGATCGGGCAAGGGCTGTCGTTGACAGCAACCCAGGTAGCCAGAACCTTTAAGGCTACGCCACACCGTGGTGGTTCTCCCAAAGTGCGATTAGCGTCCGGCGGCTTGCACGGTCACAGCGATGTGATGGATGCCTACTTTTACCAGTGTGCCCACTGCGGCAACTCCTCCCCTTTCATAGCTGCCCTGCAGCAACCTATCCGCTTGGCCATTTCATTGCGCCAACCTGCGCCCGTCTCTTTCTCCCGGAAAGAGACGGGCGCTCCTACCACTGCTGCAGCCCAACTCGTACAAGGCTTTGCGGCATTCCCCCTCGTGACAATCGGCGTGACAAACACTGAAGTCACCAGCAACAGCGATGCAGATGATGGTGCCGCCGCCCAAGGAATGGACTGCACCTGACTGACAGTCAGGCATGCCCCGGTCATCGCATCACTGCCTTCACCCGACTCAGGATCTCGCGGCGCCGGTCTCGTCAGCCAGTGCAGCCTCCACCCGCCCACTTCTTCGGAAGTGTTCAGGAGGCAAGATCTTGAGATGCCCACGCTCCTGGTCGTAAAGAGCCGCCAGTCCCGCGATAGTGGACAACCCTCACAGGTCGCAGGGGCCTTGATCCCTGATAACACTCAACATTCGTGGCGGGATGACGTGGGGAAGGTTTTAGAAGTTTTGGCTTCGAGAGGAGTTCGATCATGGCACTGGTAGGTAAACGTGACGGGCGCAATTTTGGCTATGGCCGGTAATTGAGCTATGGCAGGCCGCAGGCGTTGCGCGATCTGTTTGACGGCGGCATTACGGCACGGTCAAAGCACACAGTGATCGCAGGCAAGCTTTTGTGTGCCGGTATAGGTTGGGCGATGAGCCAGGCTTCAACGATGCGCAACAGATAAACCGGCAATCCATATACGTAACCTCAACAGCTGCCACGAACTACGCGCGGCTTATGCGCACCAACGCTATGAGCGGATCACTCGCTAGTTGGCTCCAATACCAGGACAGGTATAGCAACCTTGGTCCCGGATTTGTTCGATCAGCGCGCTTACGAATCAGCTATGAGCGAGGGCACGTTCGACCGAACGTTGATCACTACCTGCCTAAGAAAAAATCGGGAACTCAATCTCTTAGACGAGAGCAACATGCCTGAAATATCTATCCAATGACCAGATCCGCCACTGTGGCGCTGACCTCGTGTCACATTAGACGTTCATCGTGTGTCTAGATGAGCTCCATAACGCCCAGCGGCAGGCGCTAGACCTACTGATGGCTTTAAGCTATTGTTGGATCCGATAGCAAAAAAAGTCGAGCACTCCGTCTCAGCCGGACCTTAAGGTCATTCCGAGCGCAGTACCGATGAAAACAACAACGCTCTTGAGCCGTCCTCCTCTTTTTGGAGGAATTCATAAAATGGAAAAATGCCTCAAATCGTAGCTGAGTGTGGGGGGAACAGAATATAACCTGTTATTTCACCAATCCTAACCAATGAGATTAGAGAACTCGATGAGCGCCACTTCTGACTTTATAACAACAGATTTTGGGGCGACACTGTTCCCTCTAAAAACCAATATATTGATGGTGACGCAGCACGAAAACGAAATCAACGAATATATCTATCAGAAAATTCTGGATGAGAAAAATAAATCAGACAACTTCTTATCACAGCAACGTGTATATGCCACGAAACCCCATGGGCATCTTCGTCGCACATCCAAGCTTGATCCCGTAGCCGAATATTTTTTGTACGATATTGCATATCGTAACCGTGCTATTTTTCGACCCGAGGTTAGCCCCCAAAGAAGAAGCTTTGGATACCGTTTCAAAAGTGGCACGCAAATTTCGGTCCATACAGCCTACACGGAATATACGCAAAGCCTGTCCGAAAACGGTAAAAAATACAAACACAATCTACAATTTGACATAGCGTCATACTTCAATAGTTTATATCACCACGATATCTGTCATTGGTTTGCTGCCGCACCGAATGTATCTGATGTTGATGCCAGCGCACTCGGGCAATTTTTTCGTGAAATAAATGCAGGCAGAAGCGTAGACTTCCTTCCACAAGGAATTTACCCTAGTAAAATGATGGGTAACGAGTTCCTCAAGCTGGTAGATTTAACAGGCCAAATCAAATCAAGCTGCCTAGTTCGGTTCATGGATGACTTCACACTTTTTCATGATAATCCTGAGGTTCTGTGGCAAGATTTCACTCGAATTCAACAGCTCCTCGGGCAGTATGGCTTAAACATCAACCCCAGCAAGACGTACTTTGAAAAAAACCTTAGTGGGGTGGAGGAGACACTCACTAAACTTCGAGAGTCCCTTATAGAGATTGTTGAAGAAATCAAAGAGGTGCATACAGCATCATCTGTTGAGCTCGTGGAAGTAGAAACAGAAATCGAATCAACCCTTACCAACGACCAAGTTAACGCCTTGCTCGGTCTCTTAAAAGACGAAGCGCTAGAAGAGTCTGACGCAGACCTTATCCTCAGTTTCTTAAGATCGCATAGCAATAGTATCCTTGAGCATATCCCAGCTCTGTTACGCCGCTTCCCCAACCTCGCAAAGCATATATATGCTGTTTGCGGAACAATTTCAGAAAAGCCCGACCTATCCGCAATACTATTGGACTACTTAAATCAAGAAGCCTTTTTCTTAGAGTATCAGCTATTTTGGCTGACGTGCATTGTCGAAGACCATCTAATGGGGCATGGTTGCTACGGCGAACTTTTGATTAAACTATATGAACTTTCACAAGACTTTAAAATCGCGCGAGCCAAAGTACTTGAAATCCCAGAGCAGGGGTTCGGTTTCAAACAAATTCGCGGCGAATTTCTGAAAACGGGTCAGTCCGACTGGCTTTCCTGGGCATCTGCCATAGGTAGCAGATCACTGAAACCTGGAGAAAGAAATTATGCGCTTGATTACTTCTCCAAAGGCTCACCAATGAATTTTTTAATTGCCGGCTGTGCAAAAAAATTCTGAGGAAACCACCATCATCCAAACCCACTGGAAAATCTCTTCGTTGCTAATGGCTACTCCCGGACAAAAAGCAAGCAAACCATCGCGAGCTAACTAAGGAATCCACACATGGAAAATGCCAAGCGCCAGCTTCGAATTTACTTTTCAGATTTCTTTGACGTATTACCAAAGCAAATAGAAACCCATGGTGCGTTTAACATCTCACTAATAAACGACTTGCCTTTATTTGTCGACCCATTCCTACTATTCAATAGCGAAGACGAAACATTAAAAAAGCTTCACTCCGAAATAATAAAGTACATGCTTTTTCTAAAGAAAAAATCCGTCTTGCAACTGCCTTCAGGTTTAATAAAGGCATGGTACCTATTCCCTGAGGTTAAAGAGAACTGGTTTGGGTTCAGCAAGACTGGAAATAGTGGCCGCGGACTCGGCCCATCATTTGCAAAATCACTTCAAAACAACTTTAGAGATGTTTTTTCTGACTTTGGAAGTGAAACCTCTGGATCTACCCACCTCGGAAAGCTGACGCTAGTAAAACACGGAGTAGGCAAAGATCAAATTAGCGACTTCACGTGCAACTTAATTCACGGCTTCCTAGCAGAATACACACAAAAGTTCGCTATAGAAAATATACCACCAGAGAAAACACAAAAATTCACTATCCCAAAGGCCGAGTTCAACTACCAAACAGAAACATGGAAATCAAAGCAATATATACTACCGAAATACGGAAGAGAGTACGTACTACTAACACCAATTGACATACTCACAAAAGATGAAGCATGGATTTCCCACAAAGGTTTTCTAGAAGATTTTAGTCACGTAGTTTCTTGCGTCCCTAACGATCAAATTAGGGACCAGATAAACTTATACCTAACAAAGGTTATGCCTGCCGACCCGACAAAAGAAGAGCAAGCAATCGCTTTTGAAAAGACCATACATCAGTACCCCAATTTAATGGACGTGTATGTCGGAATTAGAGAGTCAAATAAAGAAGCCGCCAGCACTTCAAGCCTAGAAAAGGTACTCACTGCTCAAAAACTATTCCAAGAGCAACTGCGCCAACTTATAGACCTGCTAGATAAAACTTCGTTTTATGACTCAGAACCGAACAGCTATGAAGCAGGAATGCAACGGGTTCAATTTTTGAAACACGTGATTGAAAAGCAAGACGGATATCGCCTTTTTTATGTAAAGGGGATCCCGATATCAAGAGAAAGCGACTTGCAGATTATGTTCAAACTAACCTGGTTCGCTTCTAAATTTAGCTCGGACGCCGAAGTTAATAATGGTCGAGGACCAGCAGACTTTCTAGTCTCTTATGGAAGCGGTGACAAATCCATAATAGAATTTAAACTAGCTAAAAACTCGCACATGGAAAAAAACTTAAAAAACCAAGCAAAAATCTATAGTGATGCCTCTCGAGCAAAGCATCCGCCGATCATGGCAATCCTGTATTTTAATTTAGCTGAAGCAGATAAAGTTAGACGCATACTGACAAAAAACGGTCTATCCGGTTCTAAACATATAGTTCTAATTGATGCATCTCCTAAAGACTCGGCATCAAAGGCTTGAGAGCCCAGACAAGCTGACATACATGGCGAAGGTGCTAAAAGACGGTGATATGACCAACCCACAACAGGATATCAGCGCCTGTTAGCTCAAGGTGCTTGAGTCCCATTAGGCGAAGCACTTGACTGTCGCGGGTTGCCGTTATGGCTAAGTGAGAAAAACTTCAAAGCGATATCGTGATAGGCGATGACTAAGAACGCCAAAGGAACCAAAACAAGGATGCGCTGCTCCCGCCCCCTCCGGAGCCAGCTCGTCTTGACGCGAACCGATGCAAAAGTTGAAAAATTTTATCTGTATCCAAGCCTGTCGACTATCGAAAATCTATCGATGGCCTTACCGCTTTGGTCGAACTGAACTTCAAGGTTGCGGTATTCGACTCCGTGCTTTTCGTCTTCCTAAAAAAACCCGGAATCGAGTGAATTGGGAGCGCACCGGCTCTGTCGTTGACTCATTACGAAGCATTATTGCTGCGGAACTGCTTGCTTGTATCGTTTAGCTGAACGTACCACCCATCTTCAGGGCTGTGGTTTGTGGTGTTCTTACGAAAAAACTGCCGCGAAAAAGGAAAACTCTTACAATCCATCTCTAGATTTCTGGCGTGGCTGTTCGGTCACGTTTCTGTTGGCAAACGAGAGGCGAGTCTGTGAGCAAGACAGATGGCACACCCGAACAGCTGATTGACGTGGAAAGTCTTGCCGCATCGCTTCACCGCTTTGCAGATGATCGCGATTGGCAGCAGTTTCACTCACCCAAGAACCTCCTCTTGGCTCTTACAGGCGAGGTAGGTGAACTCTGCGAAATTTTCCAATGGATGAGCGAGGCCGACTCAACGGGTGCAGCAAAGCGTCCCGAAACCGCTCAAGCCGTGAAGGACGAACTGGCTGACGTGCTCATGTACTTGGTCCGCTTGGCCAGTGTGCTCGGCGTCGATCTCAACGAAGCGGTGACAAGCAAGCTCGCCCTGAACGGGCAGAAATACCCTGTCGACAAAGCTAAAAGCACCAGCAAAAAGTACGACCAACTCTGACCCATTGGGCTCTAAGGACCATTCGTGATCGTTTACGCTGCGACCAAACAGCAATTCCTCAAAGACAGCGATAACGACGATATTGAAGAGGTGATCCTCAGGCACTTCAAAGAAGCCACCGGCAAGAAGGTAGGCGCTTCGGAGATTAGATCCTGGCAGGGTTCACTGACTTATATGGCCAAGGTGCTTCGAGACGACGGCCTGCCCAACAGCGCCGGCCTGGCGATTGAACTGCATATCCCTCAGTCATCGAAACGAATCGACTTTTTGCTAACAGGCCGCGATGAGAATCAGGCTAAAAACGCGGTATTGATCGAACTTAAGCAATGGAGCAAGGCCAGCGCAACCACCAAGGATGCGATTGTCAAAACGGCGCTGGGTGGAGGTCTTGTCGAAACCATTCATCCGTCCTACCAGGTCTGGTCGTACGCCGCGCTGCTGCAGGGCTTCAACGAAGCCGTCTACGACAAAAGCATCGAAGTACGCCCCTGTGCCTACCTCCATAACTATGTCAGTGATGGCGTTATCGACTCTGCTCACTACGAAGCCTATACCAGCAAAGCCCCCCTGTTCCTCAAAGGCCCCGAAGAGCTTGCAAAGCTGCGAAGTTTCCTCAAGAAGCACATCATTCATGGCGACAACAAGGAGGTGCTTTACGAACTCGCCAACGGGAAGATTCGCCCGTCCAAAGCTCTGGCTGAGGCGCTGAGCGGGCTAATGAAAGGCAAGCCTGAGTTCGTACTGATTGATGATCAAAAGGCAATCTTCGAGTCGGCACTTGCTGCGGCAAGTGAGGCCTCTATTGAAGCGCCGAAGGTGCTGATCATCGAAGGTGGTCCGGGTACCGGAAAAACAGTATTGGCGATCAACTTGCTGGTGAGGCTCACCGCCTTGAAGCTGTTGAGCAAGTACGTCTCAAAAAATGCTGCGCCACGCAAGGTGTACGAGAGCAAGTTGGTTGGCACCGTCAAACGTAGCCACTTCTCCAACTTTTTTTCCGGTTCGGGAGCCTTCATCGATACCGAGCCCAATACGTATGGCGCGCTCATCGTTGACGAAGCCCACAGGCTCAATGAGAAAAGCGGGCTTTATGGAAACCTGGGTGAAAACCAGATAAAGGAGCTGATCGAATCAGCAAAATGCTCGATTTTTTTCATCGACGAAGACCAGCGCGTGACCTTGAACGACATTGGTAGCAAGCAGGCTATCCGCTCCTTTGCTAAAGCCAAAGGCGCAACCGTGGAGGAATACATACTATCTTCCCAGTTCCGTTGCAGTGGTTCTGATGGTTACCTGGCGTGGTTGGATGACGTACTGGGGATTCACGCGACAGCCAACCCGCTGCTCGATACCAGCGAATATGAGTTCAAGGTGTTCGACTCCCCTCAGGCGATGCACGCGGCTATCGAGCAAAAAAACCACGGAAACAAGGCTCGCGTTGTCGCGGGTTACTGCTGGCCTTGGCTCAGCAAGAAAGACTCCAAGGCCGCTGACATCGTTATCGGCGATGACTACGCACGCCAATGGAATCTGGATCAGGATGGCAGCTTGTGGATCATCGCTGAAAACTCCATTGAACAGGTCGGTTGCATCCACACCTGCCAAGGGCTGGAAGTGGATTATATTGGAGTGATTATCGGACCGGATTTGGTCGTGCGTGATGGGCAGGTGGTGACGTCGCCGCATGAGCGAGACAAGCACGACAAATCGATTCGTGGCTGGAAAAAATTGATGAAGGAGCAACCTGCTCTAGCGCATCAGGAGACAGACCTGATCATCAAAAACACGTATCGAACACTGATGACCCGTGGGATGAAAGGCTGCTACCTGCACTGTACCGATCTAGAGACCGCGCAATACTTTGCAAGCCGACTAGCCGAGTACAGCAACGACTGATCGATCAGTAGCATTGGGCCGCACTACAACCGAGCACACCATCAAAGCTAGTTGCTGCTCGGGAGCCACCTATCTGGGGGCCGTGACTAAAGCACCAGTTAGCGGATATGAAAAGGCCGTAGCCACTGTCTGAGTGGACCATCAAGGGCAACGCACCAGCCGATCAGCACCCGCTGGTGTGAATGAAGCTAACTGACGCATCCGAGCCCAACCACTAGCCGCCATCATACGGCTGCCTTGTGGGTCCATGCCTCGATCGCTGAGGCTTGGCCCTACTGGATGGCCTTCTGATCCCCAGCCACTGCCGTCGCCCCTGTTGAAACCGCACTCTGCTTTTCAACCACGGTCGACACCGGTGCTATCACTGGCCTGGACAGCTGATACGCACATAGGATGCCAACCACACTAACCAACCCGACCCCATATAGGCCTGCCAGCAGCTTGCGGCGCAGGGTCCCTTCAATCTTCAACTGTTCATTGCGCAGGTTTTCCAGCATCGCATGGAAACGGCCGGCATCCTTGGCCCGCTCTGCGCGCTGTGCTTCCAACTCCTGGTTCTGTTGAGTAATCGCCGAGCGAAGCACCGCCAACTGGCATTCGGCATCGAACCGCTGCGCTTCAACGCTGGCAAGCACTTGTTGCTGCAATGTCTGCTGATGTTGCTCAAGCTGTGAGTTGACCTCGCTGCGCAATTCGACCTGCTGTTGCTCGGCCCGAGCCCAGTGCTGTTCCAGCTGTATCCGCGACTGCTCGCACTGGTTGTCCAGAGCGCTGTGTATTTCAAGCATACGGCCATCGAAGTCAGCGAACAGCTTGTCCCGGGTCGAAGTCACCTCCTCTGCGATCTCAATCAGCATATGGCCTTGCTCATCGGTCAGCCCTTGCACCTTGAGCAACTCTGTCACGTAATTACGAAGGCCCGAGGCCTGATGCCGAATCACTGCCTGGTGTTGTTCCAGACGATGATTGTGCTGGGCCAACTCGTCGGCCTTGGCCTTTAGGTCGGCTTGTTGCTGGCTCAGCAGCTGTTGCTGTTTGGTCAACTGCTGGGACTGCAAGGAACTGATGACCATCAGTTGGGCCAGGGTCTTGGAAAACTCCGCCTGCACTTCCTGAGCATCCAGTTGCGCGTTCTTCAGTTCACTGCGATTGAACAGCCGCCCCTGGAAACTGCGCTGCTCATGTTCGTCGCGGATCTTCTTGAAGTCGCCCAGTCGCTTGAAGGTGCTGTGAAACTTTTCAAACACTTCACCCACATCAATCTGCTCAAGCAGGTCATCGCTGGGCACCATGTGGGCAAGTTGGGCAATAACGGTGGACATCCTTCACGTTTCCTTTGTGTACTGCTTGAGCAACGAACCGAGTCGCTCGTTGAGTTTTTTCTTGGCCTCGATGGACTGGGACAAGGCTGCCAGGGTGGCATCCTGGTCCTGTACGGTCGCCTGCGCATGGGCAACGGACGCCCGGGCAGCCCGTTCGGCCTGATGGAACTGCCCGGCAATCTGCTCATTGACGCGCGCCATCTCCCGGTAGCGCTGCGAAATCTGGAACTGCGCTTCGACCTGATCGATCATACGCTGCACCAGTTCGGCACTGCCCTCGAGTGCATTGATCTGCGCGTTGAAGAAGTCGGTGCCCTTGTCAAGCATCCAGTCGATTAGCGAATCAATGCCGTACATCAGCAGCGCAGTGGCCAACCCGGTCATCAGGCCGGTGATCACCGGCGAAATCATCCCGGCAATCGGCGCCAGTATAGGAATACTCAGGATGAAGGCATTGATCGATTGCTCCCAGAGCATGCCCGCCCCCATAGTGAACAGCCCTGCAAAGCTCTTGATGACCGCGCGCATCACCTCCGAAGTGGGCAGCCCCTCGGGCGGCCAGAGCAACACCTTCAGCGCCTCCAGCAACTTCTGCACACCTTCGCGGATAATAGTCACCACCTTGGCAGACGTGGTGATCAGGTTGTTGATCAAGAAGGTCAGCAGGTTGCTCACAAACCCCTGCAGACCACCCTCGAAGAACGCCGTGAAGGCATCTTTGAACTTGCCTTGCACGCGCTTGAGCACCCGCTCGATGGCTGCGACCACCCGGTTGAGCAGCGTCTCCTCGCTGTCCCGCTGGCTCACCACCTTGTGCACTTCGACAAACGCACCATTGACCAACTCGAACAACAGTACGCCCATGGCGCGCCGCACTCCGGTCTTGCCAAACTCCTTGGCCCCGGTGACGCCCAATTCCTTGCCGTGATACAGCACGCGTTCACCGGTACCCGGCAGGTGGGCATCGATCGACTCGCGGGCCTTGTCGATAATCGGCTGGGTAACGGATTCGTCGTAGCCATTGTGCGCCGACAGCGCCTCTTCGGCCGCGGTGTCGCTTTTTGCACGGTTGTTTTCAAAGGTTGTGAAGTTGAGATTGTCCTTCTCAGAGGCCAGTTTCTTGCGCCGATTCTGGGACACCATCCATGCACCTTCCTTGTGCGCTTGCTTGAGCGGGATGGTGTGATCAAGCTCGGCATTCATCTTCAACTTGCCGTTTTCAGCGACCCGCTTGGTCGGTGCCGTTTCACCTGTGTACGTGTTGGTGAACGTCTGAGAATTCATCTGACCACTTTCAAACGCCTCTTTGAGCTTCTGCCTCTTCGCCGTGGCGTAGTCATAGTCCTCCTTGCGGTTGTAGCGCTCCGACTCCTTTGCGTAGAGGTCCTGACTGGCATTGTGCTGGGTGGTGACATTGCCACCCTTGATATCCGAGAACATCGCCGGCGTTAGGCCAAACGGGCCCACGATCTGTTGCAATGCCTCCTCACGGCAGCGGCTCAACAGCTCCTGCAAGCGCTGGTCCTTCTGGACCTGACGCTCGGAACAGGGCCGCTCGAGCGGCTGCAGACTGCGCTGGTCCTCATCAACCACCGATCCCAGCAGCGCGTCCAGATTTGCCTTGAGCAGTGAATCGACTTCGATAGTCGGTCGGCTTGTCATACTGCTGTCCTTGTCGAATACAGGTGAATGCAGGGTGGGGGTGGGCTATTTACGGACGACGGCACAAAGGCGCGTGACCGCACTTGCTCAGGACAGGCTCAGCACTCGATACGCCAGAGGCAAACCAAAGCGGTTGCACAGCCCATCCAAATACGCCGCATCCTCCGGGTCAGGTTCGCTGCGCCCGACGATGACCAGTCGCAATGAGCGCCCATCTGTGAAAGTCCGGTGGAACCCGTACTCCAGCAACTGGCCGATAGCCAGGCGGATCACCGTGCGGGCGCGGAGGTCTGATTTAATCTCATAAAGAATGCGTTCCTCCGACGTCTCCACCAGAACGTCGACGAAGTTCTCTTCACACACCACCCGGGCCAAGGGAAACTCATGTTTCAACGCGTCGAGTAGTACCTTTTGCATGCGCGCATGCTCAGGTGTGCACTCGCGCCCCGCGGTTCCGCTGCGCCAGTAACGGGCCTGGTTCAAGGCGTCTTCCCTGCCCTTGCGCCACACCCGGTCAGGCATCGGTACCGGCACCAGGACATTCTTGGGATAAGTGTTCATCTGGTAGCGTTTGAGGTTGTGGACATAGTCATCCGCAGAGGCATAGCTGCCTTGCGGGAACCACTGCACGTTAGCCGAACGAAAGCGCACGTTGAGCCACTCCTGAGGCACCAACCCAACCGACGCGATGCCCTCGACTGCTTCGACATCCGCCTGCATCCGAGCGAACCAGCCCCTGGTCTGGAAAACCTCGAAGGCATCCTGCGACTGAGTCGGGGTCAGGCATTCCAGATCTTGAATGGTGGCCACGAAGCGACGCCCCTCGGGCTCAAGACTGAACAGAGTGACATCGCACAACTCCCCAACCTGGAACCGCGCCCGGCTGTTGTTGACACCCTGCAGGAAGCCGTACTGCCAGCCATCAATCTGCCATTCGAAGCGAAACAACCACTCCTCGTGGCCATACCCGTGCTCGGCATAAAACGTCCCGCTCTCCAGGCCATTGGCGCTGCCATCGGAGCGAGTCCAGCCGTTCCGGTTGAAGCAGATCCGCGACACGAAATGCATGATTGACTCGTCCCTGAGGGCAAAAAGACATTATTAAGCCATCATTCGCAAAGGCCTTACAATAAAGCTTCCGGATGAATCTGAAATCTGGGTGGGGTTTCCAAGACAATGACATCTCAATTCTTACTGACACATCCGGCGAGCGCCGCACTGCCCCCCACCAGCGAAGGTCATTCGAACGCCGTATGATTCCCAAATGCCACCAGAAGAGAATATTCTGACGGTATATTGCGCTGCTTCCTACAGCGAAACGGGAACCTTACGGATAGCCCCCGCCATGCCCCCTTCACCTGCTAATAATCAATCCAACCCCGCTTGGAGCCGCGACGAACTCGTCCTTGCCCTGGACCTGTACCTCCTCCACCGCAATGGTTTACCCGGCGTAAACCATCCGGAAGTCCGAGCCTTATCACAGAACCTCAATCTCATCGGCAACGCCACCGGCGTGAGCAAGAACCAGAGTTTTCGCAACACCAATGGTGTTTGCATGAAGCTCAACAATTTCCGTCGTTGGGATCCCAGCTACACCAACACCGGTCGTACAGGTCTTGCAAAAGGCAACAAGGACGAAAAGTTGGTATGGCTGGAATTCGCTAACAACCCCAAGCGTCTCGCCGAAGTCGTGGCAGCCATCAACGCCAACGTCGAGACCATCACGACTACACCAATAGATTTAAGCGCAGAGGAAGAACCGGGCTTCTTCGAAGCAGAGGAAGGCAAAGTGCTAACCCGAGTACACCGTGTACGGGAAAGGGATAAAAAACTCGTCAAACGCAAAAAGGACGAAGTCCTCAAGAAACACGGTGTTCTCCAGTGCGAAGCCTGTGGCTTCAACTTCAGCAAAACCTATGGCCCGGACGTCGAAGGCATTATCGACGTTCACCACACTAAGCCACTGCACACGCTCCAGCCTGGCGATAAAACCAAGCTCACTGACCTGGCGTTGCTATGTGCCAATTGTCATCGCGTGGTGCATTCACGCCGTAAGTGGCTGAGTGTGGCCGAGGTCAAGGAGCGCTACCAAGCCAGTCTAAAACAAAGCGTAAGCTAGCAACGGCAAACCAGAATGGTAAATGCCACAACTCAAACATTGCACATTCCTATCAGCGTCATCAATCGCTTGCTGCCTTTCAGACGAATGAGCTTTTTAATGAAGCTTCAGAGCGCAAAATAAGCCGGTCAAGTGCCGTGCAAAAACCACAAAAAAGTGGGGGAACAAATGGGGGATCAGAGCGCTTTCCCAAACACCTAAATCATTGTTTTTCAAAAACATAGATCAATTAAAAGCTAACCACAAGCCGGCTTTTTAATGCCTGGAGGAAAGTGGGGATATAACCTGCCCATCACAAACTTGACACAGATAGCCGACCGGTTATTTGCGGTGAGAGCTCAAGAGGGGCATGTATCCAATACCGATG
>Ga0247730_1001226_pt1 | contig 14771 bp, 12 predicted proteins | sample UWRJL073202C2_FD_180959 | JGI IMG/M metagenome (GOLD analysis project Ga0247730, IMG submission 180959) | Plant litter microbial communities from Arlington Agricultural Research Station in Wisconsin, United States - UWRJ-L073-202C-2 | ecosystem: Environmental > Terrestrial > Plant litter >... | reverse complement strand
CCACGTATATCAACTCTTTCGTCAAAGCGTCCAAGGCGCCTGGCGCCATGACCTGCTTCAAGCTTTGCCACGTGCGCTCCAGGTTATCGGGATGCGCTGCCAGACATTTCCAGAAATTGTTGACCTGATCGACTTGACGGACTTGCATGATGTCATTGTAAACTGCCCGCACTCGCGGGGCCGCCTGCTCGTACTCCACCAAATGCTTGGACGACATACCTTTCTCCTGCGCTGATGTATCGGTATAAATAAATCATTTATGTCGGCTCGCCCTCACAGGGCTAAAAACGCAAACACAGTCAACATTCGTTTCGGCCATACAGCGTAGTTTACGCCAAAATGGTAACGAGCCATTTAACTGACCATCTTTCAAGCTAAACATGCGTCCAGCGCTGGCTCGTCGCTATCGGCTTTGGGTTCTACGGCACGGATGAGGCCTGTCCTTCTGGTGAAGCGGAAGGAAATCTGGTTTTGTTCAGCTTCAACGAGACCGATGCTTACTTGTCCCAGGAAAAAATGGGTAACCGGCACTTCCCAATATGCCGCACCAATCCTTCGTCTGGTCCTCAACACTGAGTGCTGCTGCCAAGAAAGCCAAGAATCCCACCCATGGGAAATAATGCGTCATGACAGTCCTAATTCATCGAGGTAGCTAGCAGCTGACGCCTGGTGCCCATAGCATTAAGGTAATCGAGTACAAATCCACTCACCTCGGAGCCCTCAAGATAAGGCCTCGGACCAACTGGGGGTCGAGTCTCGGGGGTCAGAACCATGGTAGTGCAACGTTCGATATCTGTCAGACTTCGTCAGTAGTAAAGCTGTCAGCCACTCTATGCGGATGTCTGCACGGCCTAGGTTGCCGAGCGGGTTGACCTCCTTTGGTGGCTCGGAGGGCGCCGGTACGAATCGCTGGTCAAGGCACGACGGGCAGCTAACGGCCAGAAGCGGACTTTGGACAGCTAGCCATTCGGCACCATACACTGGCTTACGTGAATTCAAATCATTAAAGCGATCATGATGGTGTCCAATTCCGTTGATCGAAACAGCGTCCATGCGGGACGATCTGAGCAACCACGCCAGCACACTCAAGATCGATCCGACTTCAACTCTGCGCGCGCGGTTTGGAGCCATACGAACCATGCACTAATGCCCGGCATCAGCGGACGAAAAACTATCCGCTTTAGGTTGAATCCGCCTATCTGGAGTGCCCACGCTCCTAAACGATACGGACTTGAGAGGTAAGATAGCGAAGTGGCTCGACCGATACGCCCAGCCACCATGGACCCTTCAATAGCAGGCTCCCATGCTTCTGAAGGTATTACAGGCGCTATCCACTGACTAACGGCTGATACCGTTCGCCTTGAACAGCCATTCGAATGCCTGCTCCAGTGTGGGCGCGGCAGCTTGCGGTGGGTTGGCGCTGGTTTGGTTGGCGGTGCGCTGGAACAGGTCCCTGACCCCGGGCAGCACTGACACCGGCATGTCGGCGGCACGCAGCTGGCGCTCGGCCTCTTCGACCTCTTTCAGACGACGGGGTGCATGGACGACGTGGGTGCGAATCAGGGCGCCGAGGAAGTCGCGCAGGCTGGCCTGATCGATGTCGCTCAAGGCGTCGTGAAGCTTGTCGGTCACGCCCTGTTTTTCGGCGGCCATGAAGCATTCGATGGTCAGTGCTTCGAGACCTTTGGTAAACACGCTGCGCAGGATTTTCAACGCGGCTGCGTCGCCCGCTACGCCGTCGTCCACCGGCTTGAGCGGTGCGCCTGCCGAGGCGAACAACTCGATGGCCTGATCAAGCCCGACGCCTGCGCCGAGCAGGTTAGTTTTCTCGTGGGTCAGGGCAATGGCCCCGAGGATCGCGACGTCCACGTAGGCCACGCCCAGTTGCGCCGCGTGGGCCGCTGCGATGCGGATCTGCGCCGGATCGGCGGTGGTCATGTCCACGAATAGAGCGTGTTTTTGCATGCCGACGAGGGCCTGCTCGGCCACCGGCAGAGAGACTGTGCCAAAGACGCAGGACACGACCACATCGCAGGCAGGCACGACGTCGGCGATGGAGGTGAACACGTCGAGCCCTAAGTCTGCCGCAAATGCCTGGGCGCGGGGGGAAGGTTTCAAGTCGCACAGCACGATGCCATGCCCTGCCGCCGACCACGGCCGCGCATACGTGAGACCGACTTCGCCCGCTCCGATAATTCCGATTTTCATTGTTCTGGTTTCCGCTTCAGTGGGCCGCATAAGCGCCTTTGTAAGTGCCGGCGGCGATTTGCGCCAGCATCTCCGCTTCTTTTTGCTCAGTGGCCAAGCAGCGCTGCAACAGGCTTTCGGCCTGGGCGGCCGGGAACGCGACGATGCCGTCATGATCGCCCACGACGATGTCCCCCGGCGAGACCAGCATGCCGCCGATACTGACTGGCACGTTGATCTCCCCTGGGCCGTTTTTGTAAGGGCCGCGATGGAATCCTGCGCGGGCGAACATCGGGAATGTCCCCTTGCCGATGGTTGCCAGATCCCGAATCGCGCCGTCCACCACCACGCCCACAGCACCACGTTTTTCGGCAATCGCCGCCATGATGTCGCCCATCAGCGCGCGGCTGATGTCGCCCCCGCCGTCAACCACCAGCACCTGCCCGGGGGTGAGGATTTCCAGCGCTTGATGGATCGCACGGTTATCGCCACAGGGGACCTTCACGGTCAGGGCAATACCAGCCATGGTGCTTTCGATTCGGTGAAACGGCTTGAGCCGCGCGCCGGGGAGACGATCCAGGCAGTCGCTGATGATAGAGGTCGAGGTGCGGGTGAAGGCCGCCAACAGGGCGCTGACTTCTGACGTTGAGGCGATGGCGTTCATGGGTGTTCCTCATAGGGCTGATAACCCTGAGGATAAAGACGCTGCAAAATAGAAAAAGCGATATTATTGTATGAAAATGCATGCCCATAAGGAATGAATGTGATTACCCTTCGGCAACTCACGGCGCTGCACTGGATCGAACGTCTCGGAACATTTGAACGTGCAGCCGAACATCTTCACACCACACAGTCAGCCATCTCCAAGCGGGTGCAGGAGTTAGAGTCGACCACTGGGCTGCAGCTGTTCGACCGCTCACAACGTGGTGCAAGGCTCACCGCCGCTGGCGAGGAGCTGCTGATCATTGCCCGTGAAATGCTCAGCCTTGCCGATCAAATCACCTCGTTGAAAGACGGCACTCAAGTCATCACACGACGCTTGCGACTGGGCGTAACCGAACTCACCGCACTGACTTGGTTGCCGCGCCTGATTTCAAGGTTGGTGAAGGATTTTCCAGGCCTAATCGTGGAGCCTGAAGTCGACATGAGCCGCACCCTCCACGAAAAGCTCATGGACGATCTGGTGGACCTTATCATTATCCCCGACACCTTCACGGCGCCTGAGGTAACGGCGGTGCCTTTGGCCATCGTGGAAAACGCCTGGATGGCGGCGCCCGGGCTGATCGGGCATTCAGGGGTGGTGGACTTGGCAGAGCTGGCCAAATACCCGGTGCTGGTGCAGGGCAAGCGATCGGGGTCGGGTTTGTTCGTCAACAAATGGCTGGGTGCATTGGGCATCGAACTGCCTAAGACGCTGTCGTCCGACAGCCTCACGGCGATGCTCGGCCTGACCGCCGCCGGGCTGGGCGTGACCTATCTGCCGCTCGAGTGCTTTCGCCCGCTGGTGGACGAAGGCAAGCTGACGATCATTGAGACCGACCCCAAATTGCCGGCGGTGCCGTACATGGCGATGTACCGCAACGACCGGCCATCTGCGTTCGTCACTGAAGTGGCATCCCGGGCCGTGGAGCTGTGCGACTTCTCGCGACAACTGCAAAGCTGACAAGGCGCACGGGATGATGCCCGTGCGCCTTGTCCAATCACGCAGGTGTGGAGAATGGCCGGGCGTCTATCGAACGCCTTGCTGCTCGCTGAGGTCGGCAGGTTCATGAATGGTTAGCACGACGACCAGCGCCGCCAGTGAGCAGGCCCCTAGGAAAAGGAACACTGCGGTCCAACTATAGCTGTCCAGCAACATGCCGGTGATCAGCGGTGCCATGGCCCCCCCCGCCTGCCCTGCGCTGTTCACCAGCGAGGCTGCGACCGGGTAGGTGGTGCGCGTGGTCACGCCCATCGAATACACCGAAAATGATGAGTAGCCGATGTTCAGCAAGAAGCCGGTGCCGAACAGCAACAGGCTGACGGACAGCAAATCGTTCGGCGCGTAGACCAGTGCGGCCATCATCAAACACGTTGCCACGGCGCTGATCATCATAGTCGGTTTTCTGCGGCGGTCCAGAACGGTGTCCGACAGCCAACCCCCGACGATGTTGCCCAACACGCCGCCTGCGAACGGCAGCGAGGCGACGAAGCCAATCTGCATCAGCTCGAAATGCTTCACCTCACCAAGGTACTTTGGCAGCCAGGCCAGCAGCACATTGACCACGCCGGTCATCAGCAAATACCCCAGCCCACAGCCCCAGATGTTCCAGGACGCAAACACCGAGCGCGAAGTGGCCAGCGGCGTCGTGTGTTTGTAACGCAGCAGTTTATCCAGCGCGCCGAAGTTTTTACGAGCCCGTGCAGCGCCGGTTTCGCTCTTGGTCTGATCTTCGATGTAGGTGGCCTCGGCCTCGTTGACCCGCTGTCCGGAACGTGGGTCGTTGGGCACCAGCCACCACCAGATCAGCGCCATCACGATCCCCGGAATGGCGAAGGCGAAGAACATCGTGCGCCAGCCATCGAGCATGATCAGCGCAGCACCAATAGGCGGCGCGATCACTGCGCCCATCTTCGCCGCTGACAGAAACGCCCCCGTGGCCAGCCCCTTCTCACGGGCTGGAAACCAGCGGTTGATGGTGCTGAGCATCGACAAAGGCAGCGCCGCTTCGGCAATCCCGAGGGCTGACCGGTAGATCTTCAGCAACCCGAAGTTGTGCGCCGTGCCGATGAGCAGCGTGACCACAGATGTCAGACAAATGGACACCGGCGCCACCAGACGCACGCCCACACGGCTGAGCAGGAAGCCGGCGGGAATCTGCCCCAAGGAATAGAACAGGAAGAACGCGCTGACCAGCAGCCCTGCCTGGGCGTTGGTCGCGCCAAATTCTTTCTGGATATAGGGCAGCGCGATACCGATGTTGGCCCGGTCGGCGGCCGCCAGCATGTAGACAACGACGATGACCGACAGGACTACCCAGCGATACTTTGACCTAGCCGTCTGCACGGCGGTGTCCGTGGTGGCGATTGCAGTCATGGCCCCTCCCATTTTTTATGCTTATTGGAGTGACCATGGTCGGCATTCTTCAAGCGTAGAAAAAGCGATAAATAGGAAACTAGCTGCATTCCTTAAGGGAATATTTTACCTATAGCCTCAAGGAATAATTATAGGCTGCTCTTACTTATCGGACAGCGTCGCGAAGACAACGCTTACTGCGGCGTCGAATGATGTCTGGAGGACTGTAGTGATTTGCTAGCGTCCGCTATGGGTCGAAAGCGGACGCTCGCGTCCTTCTGTCATGCGGCAGAATAGTTAGGTATTCGTCCACTCCACGCCCGTAACTCCCCTCTTTTCTGCTTGGGGCTTGCTGAGCTTCGGAGCAGGATCGAGTCGATATTTGGGAATCTGGCCAAAGCCTGCGTCTACGGTTGCCCAATGCCATGCTTCTGCATTATTCATGTTATCCGCATAGATGCGGAATGATTTGAATGTTCCGTGGAGCAAGTAGTCGATCCGGTAATGAGTGGAGCGGGACATATGAGCCTCCTGGACACCGTGAACGGGTTTGTTGTTGCGCAACAAACAGACGCAGAAGCGCCCAGCGATGAGCTGGGCGCGGTGACGGTTTGGCTTACGCAGCTATTCCAGACAAAGATGCTTTCTTGTAATCGGCTTTCATGGCTTCCATTTGCGCACCCAGCTCGTCGAGCTTGGCCTTGCCGAGAAGCTTTTTCGCCTGAGGAAACATCTCGGACTCCTCCTCTTCGATGTGGTGTTCCAGCAGCTCCTTGACGACCTTCACACGACCCGAAAATTCTGGTGTGGCGGGGTCGGTGTTCTTCAAGTCCGGGAGGACCAGCGAATCGACTGTGCGATGCTCTTCCTTGGCTTCGTAATACATGATGTCCTGCTCTTTCGTTCCACCCTCTTTGAAGGCCGGGTAAAGAATCTCTTCTTCCAGCTTGGTGTGAATGGTGATTTCCATCTCCAGCTTGGCGAGCAGGTCAGTGCGTTTTTTTACACCCCGCTCCGTTGATTCACTTAACTGGGTCAGGATGGCCTTGACGCGTTCGTGGTCGGCTTTCAGAAGGTCGATGGCGTTCATGGTATTTCCTCTGGTATCACGGTGAGCGAACGGGTCTGGATGCCTGTCCTGCTACTGGCTCCAATTACGTTGCAGCGGCCGTGCCACAGAAGAAATTCGAATTTCTTTTGTTTTTTCGCCGAGTTAAGGAATATATTTCAAAATCAGATCGGGCGTACTGCACGAATCTACGCGAACGAATAGTGCAATAACGCTGCCTGATCTAGCTTCTTCCGCCATGAAATCTCCTGCTCCGCTTGCTCCCGTTTCTCACGTCGCGCACTATCTGGCCTACCGTAGCCACCGTGGCTTTGGCCAGCCGGGTATCGCTCAATGGACCTTTGCCACCGCAACAACGTCACCGTCCATGGGGATGGTCCCGCGACCCTGATCTTCTCTCACGGCTTTGGCTGTGATCAGACCATGTGGAACTACTTGTATCGCCACTTCACCAAACGCTTTCGGGTAGTGATGTATGACCACGTTGGCGCAGGCCGGTCTGACCTGAGCGCTTATGATTCAGAGAAGTACAGCGCACTTGCCGGGTACGCAGCGGATCTGAGCGAAATCATTGATAAGTACGCTGTTGGCCCGGTCATCCTGGTGAGTCGCTCAGTGAGCGCGATGATAGGTGCTCTCGCAGACCGTTTAGTCCCAGGCCGAATCACCGCTCACGTCATGGTCGGTCCATCGCCTTGTTACATTGACTCGGGCGATTACGTGGGTGGCTTCAAACTCGAAGATATCCACTCTCTCCTCGATACCCTGGACAGCAATTACCTCGGATGGTCGAGCACCATGGCTCCGGTCATCATGGGGGCGCCGGGGCAGCCTGGTCTGAGCGAGGAACTCACCAACAGTTTCTGTCGAACCGAACCCGATATCGCCAAGCAGTTCGCTCGTGTAACGTTCATGTCGGATAACCGAGCGGATATCGCAGGTCTGCTAACTCCGACGTTGATTTTGCAATCGACCGAAGATCTCATCGCGCCGGTTGCAGTCGGTGAATACCTTCATGCAGCCTTGCCGGCCAGTACGCTGTACCTCGTCCCCAACGTGGGGCACTGCCCACACATGAGTTCGCCGAGTGCATGTTCTGACGCCATGGACGTTTTCCTGTTGCCGTGGGCAGGCGTGCGTGTCAACTGATCTCCCTGTACCGGATTTCGAGACACTCTTTGAAGGGGCGCCCTGCGGCCTGGTCGTCACTACGCAAGACGGATTGATCCTGCGCACCAATCGAATCTTCTGCGAGTGGTTGGGCTTCAATCAGTCAGAGTTGCAAGAACGTCGCTTCCCCACGTTGCTTACCATGGGCGGACGCATCTTTCATCAGACCCATTGGGCACCGCTGATGCAGATGCAAGGATCAGTGGCCGAGGTGAAACTCGATTTGCTCCACCGTGACGGACGCACCGTCACCATGCTTCTCAATGGTGTTCGTCGTGATCATGCAAGCGGTGCGTTCTACGAACTGGCTCTGTTTGGCACCACCGACCGCGACAGATACGAGCGCGAATTACTCAGCGCACGTAAACATGCGGAGGAACTGCTGAGGGAGAAAACAGCTGTTGAATTGGCATTGAGACAAACCAAAACAGACTTGAACATCGCTTACGAAAAGTCCCAGCGGCGGGCCGTGTTTGCTGAGCAAATGGTTGCCATTGCCAGTCATGATCTTAAAAATCCATTGACGGCGATAGGAATGGCAACGGATATGCTGGCCCGAGGTGAACGTAGTCCAAAGGAGGCGAAGCTGCTGGAGCACATCGCCAGGTCGTCAAACAGGGCTCAGCGTATGATCGCCGACCTTCTGGATCTTGCTCTGGCGAGAGTGGGCAATGGCATTGGCGTGATGCGTTCGGCAGCAGACCTGCACGAAGTGGTTCACGGCAGCGTCAGCGAGCTGCGACTGGCCTTTCCCGATGCAGCAATCCGGCACCAATCGATAGGTATGGGACATGTCGAGCTGGACGCCGACCGTATCCAGCAACTGGTGGGTAATCTGGTAGCCAACAGTGTGGCGTATGGTGATCCCCATCAACCAATAACCAACGTCTCCACGCTGGAAAGCGGTGTTGCAAAAGTGTCTGTACAGAACTGGGGATCAGTCATTCCCGAATCAGCGATGGGAAGCCTGTTTGAGCCAATGACTCGCCATAGTGCCCGCGATGACGAAGTGAGAAGCGTCGGCTTGGGCCTCTTCATTGTCAGGGAAATCGCGAAAGCACATGGCGGTGATGTCAGTCTGAGTTCCGATACCGCTGGCGGCACCATATTCACCCCCAGTTTCCCCGCCACCCCATCGAATCGGCTCTCGTAATTCACCAGTGGTAATCACGCAGCTCGCTAGTGGAACCGGCTAAATCCCAGCTACTACAGGACTGGATTCAGAGCTGAGATCTGGCGCGCCCTTTCTTCCCCCCAAACCAGCGCAAGGCCTTGGCCGTGGTCCAAATCGGTCTTCAATGGATGAGATGCGCATCGCATGGTTCCCAGATTTCACAGACCCTCTCGCTTGGGTGCAAGCGAACTTCTCTGATTGGCACCACGCGTGGTGCATCTGCTGGATGCCAAAAGGCCATGTCATGATCTAAGATACCTTGCCCACGCACGCGCGCTGATATTTCCGAGAAATATCGCAAGAGCGCCCCCTGCTATTCTCCGAGAGAAACACGAAATGACTGATCGCTACGGCCTTCCCTCGGGATTACCTGACTCGATCTACGCCACCTGGTTGAGTGCATTGCGTGAAATCAAGGACAGCTCATCCAGCGCCATTGGCAGGGAGCGCTATCAATTCTGCTGCGGTTACATCCAGGCGCTTCAAGATAGCGGTTTGTTGGACTTACGCGTATGCCGCCAGCTTAATAGCCAAGTCCAAGAATTATGGGTAGACACTCTTACGTCCCTTAATCGGCGAGGCATCTGATATTTCTCGCAGGTGGCCTAGTGGCTTACGTGATCTGCTCTCAAGCGCCGTTCAGAGGTAGCTGGTCCGAGTGTCAGCTTTCGGCCAATAGCGGACGGTCACATACGAATTGCCTTTACGTCAAACATCCCCACAATGTGTTCGGAATTTAGAAAAGTCTTTCCCTGATTCGCTCCTGTTTCCAGAAAACCCTCGAACCTAAAGTACGTCCTGCCAGCAACATCACACTTACTTTAGGAAATCTCATTATGAAAACGGCAATGATCATCGTCGCACTCTAGGGCTTCAGCTCTGTGGTAGCGGCACAGGACGGCGCTGCAAATACTCAACCTGTAGAGCAATACGGTTATGGCACCCACCTTGATGTCGCCAAGGTCATCTCTGAAGACCCGGTGCCAGATGTTTGCGCTGTAGTGCCGACGCACATGACCTACCAGGATTCACAAGGCAAACAGCACGTACTGGCCTATAACGTCATGGGCCGTTGCAGCCAAGGCTAAGTCAGATGTTCGCCCATCATTGCGCCTCGGAGAGTGGTCTCATCGAGGCGCAAATACTTTTTTGCCACGCATTGTTTCAATCGATCAGTGCTTGGGCCGTGGCTGCCAGCTGACTGCCAACCCGATCTTTCAGCGTTTCAATAAACCGGGTGATTTTTGCATCGACAAACTGCCGAGAGGTATAGACGGCGTACACGTTGCGCTCATAGGTATGGTAGTCAGGCAAAACCCGCACTAGCTTGCCGGAACGCAAATCGTCGATGGCCGTGAACCCGGCCAGCAAGCCAATCCCCGCGCCCTCTCGAATGGCAAGCGCCATCGCATCCATATCGTTGACGCTGAAACTTGGACCTGTCGGGACAAATGTCGCGTCCCCCGCTTTGCTCTTTAGCTGCCACTCATCCCGCACATAGTCCACGGTACCCAACAAAAGACACTGGTGATCGCGCAGATCTTCAGGCATCTCCGGGGCCGCATGCCGGGCCAGGTAGTCTGGCGACGCCACCAGCACACAATGGCTGACACCGATCTTTTGGCTGACATACGCCGAATCGGGGAGCGCGCGGGCGATCAGAATCGAGACGTCCAGTTGGTCTTCCAACAAGTTAGGCATGCGTTGCGAAAGCAATAAATCCACAGTCAAGTCCGGAAATTGCTGGCGGTACTCCAGCACGGCGCCCGTGACCAGATGCCGAGCCAGTCCTGGGACGCAATGCACCCTCAGTGTTCCCCGTGGCTCCAGCGCGGCATTGCTGGCTTCGGCTTCGGCACTCTCCAGATCAGTGAGAATTTTCGTGCAGCGTTCATAGAACCGTCGCCCCGCATCGGTGACCGAGAGGCGTCGGGTCGAGCGTTGCAACAGGCGCGCATCGAGCACGTTTTCCAGCGCAGAGACAGCACGCGAGACGTTACCGACCGTGGAATCCAGATGATTGGCCACGGCCGTGAAACTGCCCATCTCGACAACCTTTATGTACACCGACATGTTCGAAAGCTTATCCATCGCGACCTTCCTGTAGATCTGACGCTCACCCGTGATAACGCGCATTTTTACCGGATCCTACACGTTCGGCTCGCCACTCGATATTACCTCTGGCGACAACAATGATTCCCTCCGGCCCGTCTAAATCAATGGGCCCTCCTTCCATAGACTTGGCTGCACAGGCCGCCTGAACAGGCGCCGGGTTTCATACGAATCTCTGACAACCAACTGACGGGCACATCATGAAAACCTCCTACGACCCGCTTTATCTTTTCATCGGTGGTGAATGGATCAGTGCCGAAGGGCGTGATACTGCCGCCGTCGTCAACCCGGCAACCGGCCGGGAAATCGGCCGCGTCCCACTCGCCACCGCAGGCGACCTTGATCACGCCTTGGAAGTGACTCGCCTGAGCTTCGAGCAATGGCGCCAGACCGTGCCTGACAAACGCGCCAAGATCCTCAAGCGTGCCGCCGACCTGATCCTCGAACGCGCACCGCAGATCGCCGCGCAGATGACGCTGGAGGAAGGCAAGCCGCTGAATGAAAGCCTGGATGAAGTGACCCGCGCGGCGGATTATTTCGAATGGTTTGCCGAAAGCGCCCGGCGTATCGATGGCCGTGTGGTCCCGGCCAACCGTCCAGGCGTGTTGCAACTGGTCAAACGCCAGGCTATCGGCCCAGTGGCCGCATTTACACCGTGGAATTTCCCGGCCATCACCCCGGCACGCAAGCTCTCGGCAGCGCTGGCCGCCGGTTGCAGCGTCATTCTCAAACCCGGTGAAGAAAGCCCCTCCACAGCGCTGGCCCTGGCGCGTGCACTCGACGATGCCGGATTGCCCAAGGGTGTGCTGCAAGTGGTCTTCGGCGTGCCGGATCAAGTGTCCAGCCATCTGATCGCCTCGCCGATCATTCGCAAAGTGACCTTCACCGGTTCAGTGCCGATCGGGCGCCTGCTGTCTGCACGCGCTGCCGAAGGCGTGAAGCCCATCACCCTTGAACTCGGTGGGCACGGACCGGTGCTGGTCTTCGAAGATGCCGACATTGAAAAAGCCGCTATCGAAGGCGTCGCGAACCGCTTTCGCGGCACCGGGCAGGTGTGCATTTCATCCACTCGGTTTTTGATCCAGCGTGGTGCCTATCAAGCCTTTGTCGATCACTTTGTCGCGGCGACCCAAGTCCTGAGTATCGGTGACGGCCTGCATCCAGATACTCAGGTCGGACCTTTGGCCAACCCAAGGCAATTGGCAAAAATGGAAGAACTGGTCGCCGATGCCGTCGAGAAAGGTGCACGGGTATTGGTCGGTGGCGAAGCCTTGTCAGGCGAGGGCTACTTCTTCCAACCCACGGTTCTGGCAGATGTACCGATAAGCGCCCGCGTCATGCACGAAGAGCCTTTTGGCCCCATCGCCGTACTGATGCCGTTCGATGAACTGGCCGATGGGCTGCGAGAAGCCAACCGCCTGCCCTACGGGCTCTCGGCCTACGCGTTCACCTCCAGCGCGCGCACGGCCATTGATGTCGCCGACGGATTGGAGGCCGGAATGATCGGCATCAACCAATACCGCATCGTCGCGACCGAACTCCCGTTCGGCGGCATGAAAGAAAGCGGTCACGGCTCCGAAGGCGGCATTGAAGGCATCGAACACTATCTCACCCACAAATTCATCAGCCAGGTTTAAGGAACTCGCCCATGTCCAAGCTCAACTTCAGCAGTCCTCGCGAAGCCGCGCGCGCGTTCACGCCAAAGCTGTCGCAATTCGTCGACTCGACGCTTTATCCGCGGATCTGGAGTGACCCGGCGCTGTCCCCGCGCGACCGTAGCCTGATCACCGTGGCGGCATTGATTGCCGCAGGGCACTCGGAAGAGTTGCCTGCCCACTTACGCCGTGCGGCTGGCAACGGTGTGACCCAAGACGAACTGGCGGCAGCCATCACGCACCTGGCGTTCTACGTGGGCTTCCCTGGCGCCATCACTGCGTCTGCTATTGCCAACGCCACGTTCAGCAAAACGGAGAACAACTGAATGAAAGCCATTAACATCAGAGAATTCGGTGCGCCAGACGTCTTTGAACTTGTCGAAGTCGCCAATCCTGAAGTCCGTCCTGACGACCTGCTGGTACGTGTCTATGCCGCCGGGGTGAACCGTGCGGATCTGACTCACCGGACCGGAGGGTACGGCCATCCGAATTTCGGTGACTCGCTGATCATCGGCCTGGAAATTGCCGGCGAAGTGATCGGCAAAGGTAACGCGGTGACGGGGTTCGAGGTCGGAGATCGAGTCATGGGCGTGGTCGGCGGCGGTGCCTACGCCGAGTTGGCACGCATCGATTACCGCATGGCGATGCACATCCCCGCGCAGCTTGACTATGTACACGCAGCAGCCATTCCTGAGGTCTTCGTCACGGCCCATGAAGCAATGATGCACCTGGCTCGACTCAAGGCTGGCGATTCGGTGCTGATTCACGCGGCCGCCGGCGGCGTCGGATCAGCCGCGGTGCAGTTGGCTTACGCCACCGGCGCCACGGTGTATGCGACGACCGAAGGCAGCAAGTTGGCGCGTGTCGAGCACTTGGGCGCTGACGTGGCGATCGATTATAAGACGCAGGACTTCGCTGAAGTGATCGCCGACAGAACCCAGGGTCGCGGCGTCGATGTGATCATCGACTTTATCGGTGAGCCCTACTTCGCCCGCAACGTCGCGTCCCTTGCACGCGGCGGCCGCCTCATTCAGGTGGGGATTCTCGGCGGTGGCGGCAACGTCACGGTGGCGCTGGAGGACATTCTTTATCGCCACTTGCAAATCATCGGTACGGTCATGAAGTCGCGCACGCAACCGGAGAAACACGCCATGATCAAGCGCTTCCGCGAGCACTGGCTTGATCGCTTCGAGGGTGCCGGAAGCCTTGAGCCGGTTGTCGATAGCACCTTTGCGCTAGCACGGGCTGCCGATGCGCATCGCCGGATGGAGTCTTCCGAAAACGTCGGGAAAATCATTTTGACGATGCAGCTTGAAGACTTGCTTTAAGTCTGGCCACATTGGGGATAGAGCTGAAAAAAGGTGCCCTTAGTGGGCACCTTCAACGGGTGTGGGGAACACCTCTGAGGAGTGCGTTCTAAATCGGCTGATCGCGACAACCGGGCTAATCGTCACAGGCAGCTATTGGCCGTTAGCTACGCCTCGTGACAGGCAGCTTTGGGTCGAAAGCTGTCCGTGAGGAGGAGCCTATGGCTCTGGTGTGTTTGGTCTTCTATCGCATTGCTTGAGGCCGATCGCGGCCCGGCAGTTTCGGGCTTCGGTGCTTTCCGTGCGTGTCCAAGCGCCTGAAGCAACACGATTTGAGTGATGAGTATCTGAAGCTGGAGATTACCCAGTCGTTTCTGTGGTACCTCTTAGAAGCCCTCCAGAACGATCTTGCCTTTCGCCTTGCCGCGTTCCAGTAGAGCATGGGCACGACGAAGATTTTCTGCGCTGAGGCGTCCGTAGTTATCGCCAAGAGTGGTGCGCAAAAGACCCGAATCGACGTGCCGCGCAATTTCGTTGAGGATGTTGTGCTGCTCCTGCATGTCCTCGGTTTCGTAAAGCGAGCGGGTATACATCAGCTCCCAGTGCAACGACAGGCTCTTACGCTTCAGCGGCACCGCGTCAAGCGTGGCCGGATCATCGATCAGGCCCAGCCTGCCCTGAGGCTTCAGTGATTCGATGATTTGCTCGTAGTGCCGATCAGTCTGAGTCAGGCTTGCGACATAGCTAACTTGTCCAATGCCAATGCGCTTGAGCTCTTCGCTGAGTGGCTTTGTATGGTCGATGACGTGATGCGCGCCCAGCTCGGTGACCCAGGCCTGGGTTTCCGGGCGCGAAGCCGTGCCGATGATTGTTAGTCCGGTCAGTTTACGCGCCAACTGAGTCAGGATCGAACCCACCCCGCCCGCAGCGCCGACGATGAGCAGCGTTTCGCCCCGGTCGGTGGTATCACGTGCAACACCGAGGCGATCGAAGAGTAACTCCCAGGCGGTCAGGGAAGTCAGTGGCAATGCCGCAGCCTGGC
>Ga0247730_1001224_pt1 | contig 14789 bp, 22 predicted proteins | sample UWRJL073202C2_FD_180959 | JGI IMG/M metagenome (GOLD analysis project Ga0247730, IMG submission 180959) | Plant litter microbial communities from Arlington Agricultural Research Station in Wisconsin, United States - UWRJ-L073-202C-2 | ecosystem: Environmental > Terrestrial > Plant litter >... | reverse complement strand
CAAGCTAGTTGAAGCGCGTTGTGAAAACGGATGCCCCTCGGGAAGTGGTGCACAGGTGTCGTTGACCGTCCAGATTCAGACGCTCCTTGACACTGTCACTCCTATCTGTGCTGAGCTGAGTACGTTGTCTACTTTTCAGCAAGCGATGCAAAGCCAATTCTAATATGCTCTTCAGAGTCACACACTGCGGCTACGATCACCGTGGATATTGTCGAGACGAAGACCGCCGAGATTACAGCTGCTGTCGTGGTCGCCATCAACGGCGTCAAGGCATTGGCTGGTGCCTCTGCCAGTGTGATCCTTGGTGTCAACGTTGATATCTCCGTCTGTGTCAAGCTCTTCGCCAAAGTCTTCATCGTATGTGTTTCTCTGTCGGCTTGGTATGTGCATTGTACTGACTAGAATGTCACAGCTGATCTTTGAGACTCTCGGATTCCTGCTCACTATCTGTGTCAAGATCAGCGTCAAGCATCTGCTCGTTGCTGTTGGGTGAGTGTAATCGTTTGTTCTCTACCTCGCATAGATCTAACTTCCTCACAGAAAAATTGTCATCGAACTGCTCGTCCTTGTTGTTGCATTGCTGCAGACTGTGGGTGGCGTTGCCGGACTTGTTCTGCTGTTGCTCCGCACTTTGCTCGCCGTCGTCTTCAGCATCGTTGTCAAGCTTGGTTTGCAGGCCGAGCTTGGTGCTTGCCTCGGAATCACCATTAACTAATGGTAAGCACTCCGAGTTCTCGCGTAATATGTGCGCTAAGTACCGCACCTTAGATGTTCTTTGATTGACTGGATTTCTACCTACGGATGGATGGATATATTTTCATAATTTGCTTCCCGGAATATTATGGGTTAAATTCCCGCGTTTCTGTGGTCTATACCATTTCCTTAAGCTAGTGGATTATGCGTGCTTCTCTCTTTCTCTGTCTTGGGCTCGGACCGTCTTTGGTTGCTGTAATGCCATGGTTGGAACTCTCGCTGTCGAACGCTCTGGTTGGTGTTATTCTGTGATTGTAACTTGACAGCAGCAGCGCATCGGGTCATTTTATTGATCTTCCTGGAAGGGTCAAAAGCCCTGAGGATTTGAGTGAAATCGTTGTTGGATTCTGCAGGATTCTAGTCTTTGCTAGCTTCGCTGCCTTAAGTCGAGCGTCTGGTTCTATGTGCTGAGGCAGACTGACGGTATTTCCACGCTCACTTACGTTCCTTCCAATCGCTTGTACATCGTTCGCAAGATTTGGCAGCTTTAGCATTTGTGCTAGTTAAAGCAATCATTCCCAAGGGAAAGAACTATGGAATTGGCAATGAACGCTGCTGTACGAGTTATGTACTAAGGAACAAACTCTATGTGCTTCGACGGGCAGCTGGCTTTATTGTCACAGCACTTGGAGTTTCGAGCCCAACGGGTGCTGGGGCTGACGCGCCATTCATATCTCTTGAACGCGTTGCTTTAGCTTCTTGCATAATAGTCTCCTCTCTCTCCGTTGTCACATCTGCTTCTCTGTCGTCAGCAGAGACTTGCTCCGAAGTACCAGCCGTCTCTGCGCTCTGTCCACTCATTGCAATCGAGGTTGAGCGGGTGTGCCCGCTAATTGGGGAGTCTATGTCCTCTGCTCCACTGCTTCTAGGGCTCATGTCAGAATTCGTCATTGTCATTGGCGAGTTCACAACACTGGAAACCGCGGCATCAAAGGGTTGTGTTGTATTAATATGATCCAGAGGCCTCGAAGGAAAGCTGGCGGCATTTTGACCTGCACCCCTTACGACGACGGGGCCTTGGTGTTGGTGGTCGACAGTGTTACCGGCTGTGTAATTCCACATGGTCGCTTGCCCAGACCCGGCGAAAGGTGAAGCTAGAGAATCTTCAGGCAGGAGCACATCCATCTTTTCCGGCGAGTCAGTGATTTTAGGCGAGTCTAAGTCTTCGTCGTTTGAAGAAGCGACGGAGGGACTGTGAGATGGAAGTACGGCTTCATCCGGCGATGGATTATTGGCATCCACCCATTTCTTGACTGAGTTTACTGTTTCCCTCCGCTCGTTCTTAATCTCTGATGTCGTTCTCTTCGGAGTCAGCGGGGATAGGACCACTTGAGACAGACGGCTCCCGACATCTCCTATCGGAATACGTGTCTCTAACGCAGAAACGCGAGGCCGGGGTTTATCTCTGCTATGCTTTCGCTCCTTCTGCTTGGACGAGAGCAACTGGCGTGTGTCTTCGAGTGATCCAAGGGGAGCTGCCAGTGGATCATCTTCTCCGACGCTTTTTGCAGAAGCATGTAAGGGACCGATTGTGTATCGTTCATATCCGAATGGAGCCTGATGTTTGGTTTCCTCTTGAACGACACAAAATATATCTTCGGTCCACTCGACTTTGGCAGATGAAAGTATGGCCATTATAATGGCATAGGGTGTCTCTTTCCTTTCAGGCCTCCACTCGTTAAATTTGGAACCAACCTCGCCTGGTTCCATGTATTCCTGGAGGATGTACTTGAGTTCTGGTACATCCTTAGTCGTTAAGATGACTTTATGAACCGAAGCGCATTTCCGCCGGAATGGATGCAAGCAGCAGTCTGGTAGATCAAAGTTTAGAGTGTGTGAAGTGGGTTCGACAGTGGCTGCATCATAACTCTCTTTAGGCTATTGAGCAAAAACAAATGTACAAGAGGAATTGAAAGACTTACCAATGGACAAGTCAGCATGGAAACGAAAAATGAACGCATGGCTGTATCGTTTCTCGATACCCACGATTGTACAGGAGTATGATCCTCTTTCGACGTGGAATACACCATCGCGCGGGTTTGAAGGCCTTCCCTGGATATCCAACAGCGTGATGTCGTGCGGTGTAGTATCCATCTGCTGACTCGGACGCAAGTTTGCGAAAAAGTATGAAGCGCGGCGTAAGACTGCAAACACGTTCTTGTGGTCATCGAGGGCACAGGTGTATACGACATCGTTGAGTCTCGTCTTTGAGAAATCAGACCCTTGAAAGATGATGTTGAGGTTCTGATTGTCCTCGTTGACGGAGATATGGACGTCAGCGTCCTGTACTTGAGAGTCTTGCTTCTCCGAGCCTGAGTCAACGTAGAACGCAGATACTCGTACAGGAGAATGCTGTTGAGGAAGGCCGAAAAGGCGCACACAGAAAGAGTACAAGCGAATGTCTCTCTGTATTGATAGAGACACTGTTGGCATCTGGCTTCTGTCGATACGCCCACTCCGGGAGAGTTTGCTTTTGATGATTTGCTGGAAGCGTTCAGATAGTAGAAGATCCCGCGTTTGTGATCGATCCTCCGTTGTGTCTCCTTGACCTTGAGACGGCCCTTCCACCATCTGAGAAGCCTTGAGATACAGATCCAAATCGTACAGGGCTCTTGAGTGTTCAGCTGGAAGCACGAGAATAAGTCAAGGAGGCAAACCAATGCGGTTTGTCAGAATGGCGTACCAGAGCTAAGGGCCATCTCGTAGTCACGTAAGGCTCCTTGATCGTCTGGAGATCTCAAGCGGTTCAGCATATGCTCCGACATATTGCTAAAGTCTTTCTCAACGTCGATGAGGTATGCGTCCTGTCCTGTTCTTTTGTTCTCGCCGAATTTGCCCCATTCCCGAAGCTCTTTAGGGAGGGTGGCGAAAGGCCTGTACGGTCTCTGAAGCAACCTTGTCGCACCATCTGCAGGGGTAGTTTGGGTTTCCGGTTCGGGTAGTTGTATGACGGTACTGTGAACAAGTTGTCCTGGTTTCATCTTTCGGCCCTTCGCCACATGCGGTCTAAGTGAAGTTAAAACCGTCTCTTTGGAGGAAGTCTAAAGGTGAACTTACATGTATGTTGTATGTCTTTGATCACGATATGACAGCCGAGGAAGGGGAAGCAGTTCCAAAAGCCACCAAACCCCTTTAAGGGAGGGCTTTGGTGCGTTACTGTCTGAGCCCCAACCATGGAAATTTGAGGTCTCAAAGGTAGTCATTCTAAGGCCTGCTCGAGTAGCCTCATACGACATCCACCGTAGCGACGGGTTGCCTTTATCTAAAAGGACGTTCTCAACGTTCCCACCTCCACTGTATAATTATCATTAATTGTGTGGACATTCGTAGCGGCCCTATATAAAAAGACGCACATGTCTGAGTGAGATCCGCGGAACCAAACCTCCTTGGTGTGGGGATATTGGGAATCCTCTCCTCCCCGCCTATCTTCAGACGGTTCGCTGCTCGGTTCGGAGCCTGATGGTGGAAGAGTGGTTCCTCCATGAGCATACTCAGGAAGAAATTTCACTCTCCGCTCATCCAAGGCCAGAGCATGGCGGAAGAAGCAAACATGGCCCATTCCGTTAGCAGAGCTCGGAAGTAATTTATGACGTCCTAAGCCAACCGACGAGACTGTGTCCCTGTATGAATGATTAGCGTAGGATCTCGAATATATGATGTATGCTTGCACCATGCTCCTACGAAGTGAACTTTCACAGAATCTCTGGAAAACGTACGCTTAAAGGCTGTGGCGAGCTTATCAGGGTCTTCTACCGTAGCACGTTTTGAGCTTTTCCCGGACGTCTTTGGCTCCTCGTGAACGTCTTTGGTGTCAGAAAGTTCGGCATACAACTGAAAAGCGCTGAACGGAAGACTGAGCACATATCAAGTCGTTAGTCAGCTTGAGGGCTACGTACAAAGAGATCTGCTCTTCGTTTCCTCGGCGGATCAGGCCAACCTGCCAGGACTCAATTAGATCATTATCAATCGTTAATGAAATTGTGAACTCGCTCTGTCTATCATTGCTGAGAGTACTCTGACCTGGTAAGCGCCCCGAGAAAAGCCTAGGAATTGGGGTCAGAACTGCAGGTTTGGGTTTCGAGCGATGGTACACACCAAACAAATAAATCCTGTCTCCCTTCTGGTGATTCTCAGAAAGCCATCGGTAAGCACCGAGCACAATCTTCTCCAATTTTCTATGCTTCCTTCAGCATAACAGCCTGTCGGGAGGAAGACAAAACACACCTTGCGAAGGCCAGATCAACGGCATTGTGGAACAGTTGACCTATGTAATGCAATGAAATGAAGCTAGGGCGTGCATATGTTCCGATGCCACTGTTGTAGTACGTGAACTGGGTCGCGTCGCTGTGAAGATGACAGTATAGTTCGACGATATTCGTATTCTGTGAATGCATGCTGGTGTGAGGGCCAGACAAGAATGTGAGATATTCAGGGCTAACATTGACGCTGAATTTGTTTGACGTCCCGTCAATGCACACAACTAGATTTCTGCCTGTCTCCGACGAGCCGCAGCCTGCACAAGAGTATCCAGAATACGTTGGGATTCCAGGAGCCTCCGCACTCATTACGACCCGCCTAAAGAGGTTGGTAGTAGCTAGCAAGACGGGTGAGGGTAGAAGTCCGCAGACTACTGCCTCATTGGATGACCATGTTTATAGTGTCACCTCGAGGCGAGGTCCACTGGCCACCGAGCCCCGAGCAGTGAGCACGAACGTGATGCTAACATAGGTCGGAAGTGTGAAATCGTTCGGCTACTGAGAGGCAGGCAACGTAGAAGAGCAGTCTAGTTGACAGACGGCTCGCAAAGTACGCTCCCGGTGGCTGTGCATAAGGTTGGAATTCCGTCAATAGGGACCGACCATATTCATAAGCGTGCCACATTGCCAGAGTACATGAAGTTCCTGCGTTTCGTACGTCTTCCTATGGGCTTGGGAATTAGGGCTATCCCTTCAGAAGCTGTGAAAGCTCAAGGTTGCAGTAGATGTACTAAGGGGGGAACATGTCAAAGGATCAGATTGATCATTGAACATGCCTGGCACAGTCTCAAGCTCGTGGGTCTCTGCCTGCGACCTTCCTAGATTCGTCTTAGATCAGAACTCCAAATCAACATAGATATCGTGCGCATGTGCATATTTCTCCGGAGGGCCGTTGTTATAACTTGGGAGATAACATGATGCATGCGCATAGGTATGGGACGAAATCGATGCAAATCCTAAAAGCAAGCATTTCTGCTCTTGTTGCGGTATTCAGTTCGCCCTCGGAGAAACATAGATCTATGTAGATTGAGGCTCCTCCCCTTCAAATGTCACTTGTTTTCCCTTAAGGACCCTCTTTCCCTGTTCATCTTGCCGGGAGTCCTCTGATTGCACCCAATTCGAAGAGGTCCCAACCCCTGCATTTTCCGGGACGACGGATGACTTGTAGAGCGTGTCCTGTCCACGTAACAAGTGTTGTCAGTATTGACAGACAGATGAACGAACAAAGACGATCGCAGAGAAGCTACGTACCCGTGGAAATTCCCAATCTAGTGTCTCTGAAGAGGGGACTTTCCAACCATCTGATGCACTAAGCAGCACTGAGAAATCCAAAGTCGCCCACTCGCAAGGTGTTCTTTCCAGCACAGTACGAATGTCAGCATACGCGATCTCTCCCTTCCCGGGTTTCCACTCGTCGATCTTCGATCCAATCTCTCCAGGTTCGACGTATTCGTGACATAGATTTTGAAGCTCTGCATGTTCCTCTGAGGTGAATATAATCCTGTGAACGGAGGCGTGCTTCGGCCGTCCCCAATTCTGATGGGACAGATTCAAAGGAAAGGACACTGTAGATGCTTCGATCCTATCATACCAGTAGCATTCTATAGCGTGTTCAGTAGTTAGAGAAATATTAACGCCTATCAAAGCTCACCCATAAAAAGGTCAGCGTGGAATCGGAATGCATAGGCCCACTTGAGTTGACTATCGACACTTGAGACCGTGGAGCGGTATGCTACAGTGCTGCTGGTTCCGTTTCTGTCTGTCGCAAGCTCGAAGATTCCACTGGCAGCTTGAGGGAGAATTTCCTTCCACTTGGACGAGATAGATGATGGAGCGTATTGGTACAGCCTGAGGGAGTCTGTTGGTAAGACATTAGACCGGGAGTGCAAGTTTGCGAAGAAGTAGGAAGCCCGGCGCATTATTGCATATACAGTCTTGTGGTCGTCGAGGCCACATGTATAGTTTAGCTTGGCCTGGTTGACGTTCGGGAAGTCGGTCCCCTGGACAAACATTTCCAGACTTTGGTTATTCACGACAGCAATATGAATATCAGCGCTTTGTGTGAATACCGCTAAAGGGTTGGAATCCAGAGAAATGCCAGAAATAGATGTTCTCTGGGATAGACCAAGAAGGCGGATGCAAAGAGCATACAGTCGAACATCCCTTTGGATACAAACCGACATATCTGGTCCAGAATTAAAGCCTGGACGATGGAATATTGTTTGGACGATCTGCTCGAAACTGTTGGCCAAGGAATTCTGGGTTCTTTCTTCCTCCTCGTGGGATAAAGCCTTCACATAGTCGTGCAACGCACGGGCCTGCTCCACTGTCATTGTATGGTACGGTCAGTTGAAAAAAAAAAATATGCAAACAAAATGCCTGCATCTCACCTGACCGGAGAATATTCTCGAGTGCATCGATTTTCGAAGGGGACGTTTCTGTCAGTCCTTTCACAATGCCTTCAGAGATGTCCATGAGATCTTTCTCTGTGAAATTTTCTAGATAGGATTTCCAATGCTCGAATTCTTCAGGAAGAACAGCTCGAGGTATATAGCGCCTCGAAGCTTGAGTTGCAGCCTCAGAAGAGTCTTCTGGCGTAGCAGTGCTATGAATGAGTTGTCCTGCTTTCATGACTCGTCCCCGACCCAAGTGTGGCCTGCATAGCAGGCATTTCAGCCAGAAAATAGTCTTACAGACACGAAGAATGAACTTACATAAAGGTCAAATGTGTTGCATCGTGATAGGAAAGGTGGGGGAGTGGTAAGAGCTCGAAAAGCCACCATAGTCCTCGAATTGAGGACCTTTCCCCAAAGCTATCGAATTTTGATTTCTCAAAGGTGTTGATCTTCAGGCCAGCCTGAGTTGCTTCGTATGACATCCATCGCAAAGGTGGGTCGCCTCGATCCAGATCCCCATTGATATCGTTTCCACCTCCACTTCGATAGCCATTAGCTGCAAGAAACTTGACGAGCTTTTGATACATACTCACATTTCTGCATGAGACCCCCGAAACCACACCTCTTTAACGTGAGGTTGATCTGAATCATACGTGCACTGGTCAGCTTGATAGGTCGAGGCATTCTCGGTATTTCCGTCAAGTTGATGATTTTGCACATGCGTAGTGTCTCCACCATATGCATACTGAGGAAGATGTGTTACACGGCGCTCGTCGAGTGCCAGCGCATGTCGGAAGAAACATGCATGCGACAGCCCATCGGAGGCATGAGGATACGCCCTTCGCTCTAATAGTCCACCCCCAGATATCGTATCCCTAGCAATTCGGGCTGATTTAGTCTCAAGCTACGTGAGAAAGTGCGCTACTTGCCATGCTCCTATGAAATGAACTTTCACAGATTTCCGGGAGAAGGTGGATTTGAAGCTATTAGCAAGCGAGACGAGATCTGGATCCTGGAGAGCATTCTTCTCGACTGAGAGCTTCGAATGCTGTGATATCGTCTCGCCGTTTCGATCAGGTGAAGGTTTGGGATTTCCCTTTCTCCTTTTTGGAGCCAGTCTGCGATAGATTTCAAAAGCGCTGTAGTGGGAATGAGCATGCAGGAGCTACACTCCACCGGTTCTGACACGCACAAAGGGATCTGTTCTTCGTTACCACGGCGAATGAGCCCAACCTGAAAGAAACCTCGGCAGTGAGCGATAATCAGCGATACATCGTTTCCACTTGAAGTCACCTTTTCTATCATGGCAGAGAGTACTCGAACTAGATATGCTCCACGAGCAAAGCCTGTAAGTTTCCATGCGGTGGTTAGCAAGGTGGCGGTAAGAAAGAAATAGACGACTGACCAAAGACATAAATCCTGTCGCCTTTTTGATAGTTCTCCGAAAGCCACCTGTATGCGCCAATCACAGTGTTGTCAAACCGACTAAAAAAACGTTTCGGTAAGAGGATAGTCTGCATGTCCTGGTTCAGAGGCCTCACTGAGCGAAAAGTAAATCAGTCATATGGTCGACCTTTTGCCTCCAGTAACGTAGTGATTTGAGCGTGGGCCGAGCATAGGTTCCGATCCCGCTGTTGTAGTAGGTGAGCTGAGAGGTGTCACTCTGAAGTTGACAGTACAGCTCGACGACGTTCGTATTCTGCGGGGTATATCCTGGTTAGCAGGCGCTGCAAATTTAACAATGGGTTCGTCGTATATCACCCGACCTTAACACTAAAGTTGTTTGAAGTGCCGTCAATGCAAACCACTAGATTCCTTCCTTGCGCAGATGAACCACAGTGAACACAGGCGTAGCTGGCATTCAAAGACGGATCTGTCATTGCCAAATCTCTCGCAACAACCCCCTCCTTACGGTTGGATATTTGGATCGAATTTGGTGGGTTCTTTGAAGCGTGCGACACGGAGGGTTAAGAAAACTCGAACTCTGCAAGGGAGGAGCCAGCAGCGATCGCCAGTTCATGCTTATTCATGCCTATATAGCTGCCAGCATGTCATCTCGAGCCAAGATCTGGTGTTGCTTGCAATCGAATGCTGGAATCTTGCCTCGCGTAAAACGTGTGGCAAAAGAATAGCTTTGCATACTCGAGTTCTTGCGTACCCGATCTTTATCATGGTGGTCGTTGGTGTGTGACAGTCGCAATGTTCCCATGAGACTCTCACCCTTTTCATGTTACCCTTCGTTTGCCAGACGGAGTACGGATGGGCCATGGCCAGCCATAGTTCGGTCTGGTCAAAGATTGTCACGATCTTACTTCGCATGAGGCATTTATTCCCGGCTTATTAGAGGTGTGGCTTCAACGAAGCACTGTCAATTGCTTGTCCATTAATTCAATCTTATTCCGCCTTCTCGACTAGTCCCAGGCATTGCATTTTTATGAATTCAGCGGTATAGAGATACCGCACTTCATGTATACTTGTCTAGTCCATGAGGCACTGCAGTCTTTTGTAAGCAAGCGCTCTGAAAACAGCAATCCAGTGTCCAGCTGCTCTGAGGGGAAGGATATGTAGCGGATATCAGGTGCATATATTAAGCGAGATAACTACATGTAGAGGCAAGAGGAGGGAGGCGGGGTCTAATCTATATCTACTTAGTCTCGTCGTCATCCTTGACAATATCCTCCTTGCGAGGTTTAGAATTCTTTAGCTCCTTTCCTTGACCAATAATCGACTTGGCCTCTCCATCAACCACGATACCTAGGGGGAAAACGTCTCATCAGCCTAGAGCAACTGATGTAACAAGCAAATAGAACTAACCAAGACCTTCATCACCCACTAGACCAAGAACGTGCTCCAACTCAACAAAGCCATCCTTATCCACATCCAACTTCTGCACAATAGCCTGGCCGACTTCATCATCTAGCTTGTGTTTGATAACAGCCAATGCCTTCTCTAAATCCTGGGCGGAGATACGACCCTGGTCTGTCGAAATAAGTTGTAGAGAGCTTCCCACACGACTGTCATATTCCTCCAACTGTGCATCAATTTTGGTGAGCATAGACCGAATACGCTTTGTTAACGCAGCCGAAGACGATTTGGGATCATCCTGCGAAGACACAACTATATTAGCGATTCTTCAGGCGAGTAGTTAATCAAAGCTGCAAACCTTCTCCACTTGTGAGTTCTCCTCGACCAATGCCCTCAGTTCATCACGTTCCTTGATGACACTGGACTTTGCCGAAAGGACAGATAGAGCCTCGCTGAGTTCCTTAAGCTGTTCAGTAGTCATACGTGCATTCTCAGATTCTTCAGGTAGAAGCTGTAAAGAGTCAGAAACGTTCATGGCTGCTGATAACGATGTTCTCACCTCAGAGTCGGGAAGGAGAGATCTTGCGGTATCGGCTTCCTGTTGCTCAGCCTCTCGTCTAGCCCGACGCGCATCTTCCTCCTTCTGTTCCTGCTCTTGTTCGTCCTCAATAAGTTCTTCCTGCTCTCGCAACACTTCGAGTTTCTGTTTATAACTGGCAGAATCGGAGTCCACTTCAAGCTCTGCTTCGTTAAGCTGTAAAAGGAATCAGCGGACTTGCAATGGCAGGATCCATGGTGCCCAGACGTACGAGGTTATCAGGCAATCCGCTAAGGACACTTTCCAAACTCTTAATCACAGCAGTCTTGCCATCTTCATCCGCACCTTGAGCCCTGTCGAAATAGAATGCTCGTCCGAGAATGAGAAGAACACCGGATACACGGTTATGCAGATGCAGCTCAATCCAAGTCGTCAACTCCTCTCTCAGACGTGCAGGCGAGATTTGGCCCGTCCTGATTCCACGAGACTGGCAAGCGGCTTGTAGTTCTGAGGTTGAAAGTTCGTCGACACCCTCGGAGTCAATGAGCTGGTCATCACGACGCAAGTTCATCAATCGAGTGCGAATTTGACCACGCAGGAAGTTATCCGTTCCGAAAGCATTGAGACCCATATACCGACACATAGAAACCAGTTGAGGCCGAGAGAGATTGTCCAATGTTAAGTCATCGTCGAACAACTTGGCTACCCTGATGATGTCGACAGCCGAAGGTGATTCTCCCGTTGAACGAACCTTTTCATAAAAGACTGAGCTCTGGAGGCGACAGATGTCTAACATGAAATAAGCACACCTTCCTGAAGAACTCCTTGAACGCGTCACTGCCAACAATGTGTGCATTTGCCTTTAGTGGGGATTCACGCAGAGTTTCCTGTAAGAATTTCGCCATGTCCAGTCGTACACGAAGCAATTTGCGCTGCTTCTCTTCCTAAAAATAACCATGAGATCCACTTAGATACCAGCCAGCCTCTAAAAACTTACGGCAGAGAATTTGTCCTCAAACGTCGACGGGAGCATATTAGGGAAAAGTTTGAGGGCAACCGGTAGCAGGAGTTCCATGAACGGGATAATGACGAAAATTGCGAAGGGAATCAACCTCAGCAGATCTTGAGTAGTTCGTTTGAGCTGGAGACTTGCGTCAGAAAAACCTTCCCTTTGACAGGACAGAGTATCCAAATAACTCACCTGTCTCCGTTCTCTGCGCGTAAGAGCCTCTCCGTGCAAAATTTTCCACTGTAGCCTTGACGCAATCCTAACCTCAGACACCAATAGTTTCGTCCCACTCCAGTAGTGGTGTGCTTCATGCTTGACCTTCTTCCAGGCGCGAGTGAGCAGTGGTGCATCTGGCTTTGAAGACTTTGGTGCAGGAGGTTGTGCTTTCGTCGAAGGATCCGAAGGAACTGAAGCTTTCGTGCTTTCATAACGCCTTGAACTTCCTAAAAGACCAACATGGGCGACTGGAGGACCATATACAGCGCGTGTGAGGTTGAAAAGCTGCTGCTGCTGGCGGAATGGTCCACGACTGACGGAGCGACTGAGCACTGCCGCTGAAGAGCGAGGTAGCATGGAGCAGGGATAAATACTGGTTCAAGAGTATTAAGGAAGGAGTCAAGATAATTAGAGGTGTAGGTTCTGAGGTTTTACTGAATCATGGAGGTTTGAGGTTAAGAGTTGCGTAGGACATCGGCATAGGCTGATGATTTCCCAATGCGGATTTCCTTGTTACATTAAATGGCTTCCACCACGACCGCGGAATACAAGAAAGCTCAAAGACTCCATCTGAAATCGACTAGAGGCAGAAATCCTGATGTGGAGAAGGACTGGACAGCTTTCCGAGCGGCTGAGAAACGGTTCAAGGCTAGATTCCCTCCAGTCGACCTGTCTGATGTCCTGGATTTGGCCCTACTAGACGAAAAGCGGACTTCCGAAATCGCTGCCAGTGGATGGTCTGGTAGCAAAGATTCAGCTGAATTCCGGGAAATCTCTTCAGATATAGCTGCATTTACGATTACAGATATACCAGGTGGGTCCATCGTGTTGCTCGCTTTCACGAGGCTGAAAGCAATCCAGGACTCATAGTGCTACCCTCCTTCATTACTCACGGGCAGCAGAGGGATCTGATAGTGCGGTCGTTGAGGGACCAAGCTCGTTCTCCGAATCCTACAAATCTCGATACACACTATAACATTCCATCCAGTGGTCTTTGGAATACATTCATTGCGAAGACCGCTTCTGTTATCTACCCTCGGTCCGAAGAACAGGTAGATGCTACGCCAGAATCAGCTGGCTCGCGAAAGTTGGTAGAAAATGCCCCCGCCGATATTCAAAATTTCACAACCATATACAATACACCAAAGCCAGACGCACCCCCGTCCAGCACTGCTCAGCCTGCCGAGCCGTCAATACTCCTTACCAAGCTACGTTGGGCAAACATCGGCTGGTTTTATCACTGGGGTACGAAGCAGTACGACTTCAAGAGAGGGAAAGCGCCGATTGATAAACAGTTGCGAGCCCTGTGTCAAAGCGCAGTGGCAGCTGTGAACTGGCACGACGTGTTTGGATCTGACGAGCTGGACTGGCCCGAATCAGAAGATAACTGGAGGGACTGGAGCGAAACATACGGTCAGTGTCAAACATTGCAGAGGCCGCAATTTATTAAATAAGAGTCAAACAGAGCCTGACGCCGGCATCGTTAACTTTTATCAGACGAAAGTAAGCTTTCAAGTGGGCATGCTATCACACGATGCCAAAGCAGACGTATTTAGGATACCTTAATGGCCCACGTAGATCGCTCAGAAGTTTGTGCGACATCTCCTCTCGTGTCAATCTCGTACGTTGAATTGTGCTTTCCACCTACCTGTTGTTGACATAAAGTTACACAGGCTAGGCAACGCCGCGGTCTTTTTAATCGGCGGCCAAACTCGCGATGTCCCTCCAATACCCATTCTTCTCCGCTCTGGAGATGTCGTGATTATGTCGGGTCCCATTTGTCGGCGAGCCTATCACGGTAAGCTGGCCATGAAAAAGATGAAGCAATATCCCATTCACAATAATACATAGGCGTGCCGCGGATACTCGAAAACTCTCTTCCATCCCATCTTTCATCAGGCGCAAGCCAAGAGGAATGGGAACCATACGGAAACTACATGCACAAGTGTCGCATGAACATCAACGTCCGACAGGTGTTTCCGAAGCACTTCGACCCCAACGCGCTCCTGAACGGGTCGTAAGCTGACGCATCAACGTTAGCAATGACCTAAACTGCGATTACAATAAACCCTTACAAGATATTTACACAGAAGCCTTACTCTTCTCATGACTGCTTCTCTTTTGCAGAGTCTGATTTAGACTCAGAGACCTGTGGCTCTTCATCGCTCTTCTCAGCCCAATGCCTTCCGGCTTGAAAGACCATGACGCCTGTTAATGCAACACTCGATATGAGATTACTAGAGGCGAGGTCTAGCGTATGAGTCCGTAGAGAGGAAGGAACCGCTGCACCAATGTCATGGACAGGTAAGGATGCAAAGTTGGAAAGAATGTCTGTGAAAACCAGTCAGCAGACTGGCATCCACATGCGGGGAGCCTACGTACTGGGGACGACATTGTAGGTGTACATAACTAGCGTTGTCATATATAAAACTGTGTACTCAACAAGCTCAGTCCAAGATTCGATGTGAGAGTAGGAAAACAGCTAGACTCACATATGCTTCCACCGTCAAACATCAAGTTCCCAGCTTCGCCATCGCAGAGGCTCCAAAAAATATTTCCAGCACCGAGGGTGACAATAGCTGCCAGGACGTAGTACAGCCATTCTGGGCCTTTGGATACGATAGCATAGTAAGAGGCTGCTTCCCACAAGTGCGCATCGGTTACTGGCTGCTTCCACAGAGTCAACGAGTCCGCAATCCAATTCGTGAACAGAGCGCCTGTTTTGAGAGCGCTCAGGACAGGTTCAACGCAAGAATGAACAAGAACGGCGCACCAAGCAAGAAACTCGTTACACAGACGACCAAGCAGGCTCTGAT
>Ga0247730_1001223_pt1 | contig 14806 bp, 12 predicted proteins | sample UWRJL073202C2_FD_180959 | JGI IMG/M metagenome (GOLD analysis project Ga0247730, IMG submission 180959) | Plant litter microbial communities from Arlington Agricultural Research Station in Wisconsin, United States - UWRJ-L073-202C-2 | ecosystem: Environmental > Terrestrial > Plant litter >... | reverse complement strand
TATGCGCAATCGCAGAATCCACGGCTGCCCAGTCTCTAGGTCGGGCCTCATGCGGCGAAACTGTCACAAATTTCACATTCCCTGGCTCTCTCCTCCCGTATTGTCTTGCAGAATTACAACTAAATGTTTCTGCCAGCCCTTGCGTGCAGAAACCGACCGAGAGGAAGAGTGCCTTGGATGTATCTTCTGCTGCCTGGCTTGTGCATGACACCCGTCTGATCATCTGTTGCCTGATCGCCATTGCCACCATCATCGTCCTGATCAGCGCAACCAAACTCCCGCCGTTTCTGTCGATTCTGATCGGTACCTTCATCGCCGGTATCGGCGCAGGTCTGCCCGCTGAAGAAGTTGCCAAGGCGTTCAGCAAAGGTGCTGGCGGTATTCTCGGCGAAGCGGGGTTGATTATTGCCCTGGGCGCGATGCTCGGCGCGCTGATGGCTGAATCCGGGGCGGCTGACCGGATTGCCACAACCCTGCTGGGCTTCGGCAAGGGTCGTTCGCTGCCCTGGGTAATGGCGCTGGTGGCAATGGTTATCGGCTTGCCGCTGTTTTTCGAAGTGGGTCTGGTGCTCATGGTGCCGATCATTTTCGTCATGGCGCGACGCTCTGATCAGCCGTTGTTGAAAATTGCCATCCCTGCACTGGCGGGCATGACCACTCTGCATGCATTGATGCCGCCGCACCCCGGGCCGTTGATTGCGGTCAGTGCGTTGCACGCCGATCTGGGCCTGACGATGCTGTTGGGCTTCTGCATTGCGGTGCCGGCGGTGATCCTGGCCGGGCCGCTGTATGGCAACTGGCTGTCGAAACGGATGGTGATCGAGCAGCCCGCCGAGTTGGGCGAGCTGTTTTCGGCCAAGCGTGAAGTCACTCGCCAGCCGAGCTTCGGCATCTCTTTGCTGATCATTCTCTTGCCGGTGATTCTCATGCTGGGCAGCACCTTTGCCAAGGTATTGATGGACCCGCACAGCAACATGGCGCTGACTCTCAAGTTCCTCGGTGAACCGCTGGTGGCGCTGAGTATTGCGGTGATTGCGGCAGTGATCTGCCTGGGCTGGGCCAACGGTCTGAGCCGTGAGCATGTGAGTGGCACTCTGCGTAAAAGCATCGCGCCGATTGCTGTGTTGCTGCTGACCATCGGGGCGGGCGGCGGGCTCAAGCAGACTTTGCTGGACGCTGGTGTCAGCCAGACCATCAGCAAGGTGGCTGAAGGTGCGCACATGCCGTACCTGCTGCTGGCCTGGTTGATCGCCGTGGCACTGCGTCAGGCAACAGGATCGGCGACAGTGGCGACCACTACCACGGCTGGCATTCTGGCGCCGATGATGGCCGGGCTGGCGGCAACGCAAAGTTCGCTGGTGGCGTTGGCCATTGGTGCCGGCTCGGTGTTCTTCTGTCACGTCAATGATGCGGGTTTCTGGATGGTCCGCGAATATTTCGGCCTGCAACTCAAGCAAACCCTGTGGGTCTGGTCAGTGCTGCAGACCATTGTCTCGGTGGTGGGGCTGGTGGGTACTCTGCTGTTGTGGCATTGGTTGACGTGATGGGTTGATACGGAGATGACCGTTGGAGCGAGGCTTGCCCGCGAAGAACCTAACGCGGTGTGTCTGACTGACCGCGTCGACTGATTCGCGGGCAAGCCTCGCTCCAACAGGCATCAGTGGATTGGAATTTCCCGCCAATACCGACTATCAAGAGCAGTGATTTCTGCGAAAACCGCTCCAGGCGTAGCCTTGCTTCATTCCCGAAATGAAGCCGAATCTGGAGGCTGCCATGAACCGTATTTACGCCGTTGCCCTGTTACTCACCGTTGCTGTTGTGTCCGGTTGCTCCACTCATTACGCCGTTGAGCTGCGCCCTTACAGCGCTGAAGAAACCCGCCAGTTGGCGATGGAAGACTTGAACCGTCGTGGCCTGTCATTCGATGAATATCAGATCGCCAAAGCAAAGTTGCTGGCCGAACCGCAGATGCAGGCCGTTCGCTCTTTTGATAATCATGGTGAAATCAGCGTTGATAACGGCGTGACTAGCCAGGATCGCCAGGGTTAATCACCTAAGTACAGTACGTTGAAAGATGCTTATCGCTTCGAACTGTACGGTTGGTATTTTTGCTTAACTGTCAGTGTGTTTTCCGACAACGGTTGGATAGGGTGGACGCCTGCCCCTTAATGCACGGACCGCACCATGTCGCTTTCTCTAGATTTACTGCTGGCCTTCGCTTTATTTGCTTTCGTCACCTCGGTCACGCCCGGTCCGAACAATATGATGTTGCTTGCCTCCGGTGTGAACTTCGGTTTCAACCGGACTGTGCCGCATATCTTCGGGATCAGTTGTGGGTTTTTCAGCCTGGTGCTGGCTGTCGGACTTGGGTTGGGAGCTGTGTTCAAGGCCTATCCGCTGCTCTATTCGGTTCTGCGCTACGCGGGCGCTGCTTATCTGTTGTACCTGGCCTGGAAGATTGCCACCTCGGGCCCGGCCTCCGACGCATCAGGGCAGGAGGGCAAGCCGCAGACGTTCATGCAGGCTGCGCTTTTTCAGTGGGTCAACCCGAAGGCCTGGGTCATGGCCGTCGGTGCCATCAGTACTTACACGCCCTTGCAGGGTTACTTCACCAATGTGTTGATCATCTCGGCCGTCTTCGCCCTGATCAACGCCCCCAGTGTTTGCGTCTGGGCGGGCTTCGGCAGCCTGCTGCGCAACGCCTTGCGCGACCCGTTCTGGTTGCGGGTATTCAACGGTGTGATGGCGGCGTTGCTGGTGGTGTCGTTGTATCCGATGTTGAAGGGTTGATTTGGAGGTGAAGGTATCCCCGTTGGAGCGAGGCTTGCCCGCGAATCAGGCGCTGCGGTGTATCGGACATACCGCGTTATCGTTCTTCGCGGGCAAGCCTCGCTCCAACATAACCTGATTCACAGCGCCAACCTTAAATGCCCACCCGCCAGCTTCTGCCGCGCCTGCACTCGATGCTGCAGGCCCAGGTAGAAATGCTCCAGACCCTCCTGTAGGCGTTCGCTCAGAATCTCGTCCAGGTCGCCGCCCTGTGCATTGTCGCCATAGCTGATCTGGCTATCGATGGCGAAAATTCCGTGCAGTACTTCCTGGCATTTAAGTGCCGACAACACGGGTTTGAGTGCGTAATCCACGGCCAGCATGTGGGCGATGCTGCCGCCGGTGGCCAGTGGCAAGACAACCTTGCCATGCAGCGAGCGCTCCGGAAGCAGGTCCAGGAGTGTTTTCAATGCGCCGGAAAACGAGGCTTTGTATACCGGAGTGCCGATCAACAAGCCGTCGGCCTGCTTCACCGTTTCGATGAAGTCCAGCACCTGGGGGCTATCGAAGCGCGCGAAGATTAGATCCTCGGCATCAAAGTCGCGGATTCGCAGGGCCTTCACGTCGACCCCTTTTGCCCGCAACCAACGGCCCGCGTGTTCAAGTACGACACCTGAGCGGGATTTCAGAGCGGGGCTGCCTGACAGTGAAACTACCAACATGCTGTATTCCTTGAGAAAGCGTGCCTCTATGCAAAGCAGCATGCATGCCAGTGCCAGAAGATATTTCAACTCATTGAAAGTTAAAGGATTTTAATAAGGCAGCGATTTTCGCTCGCGATAACGTCTGCTGAATCACCGCACAACTGTTGTTTCGCTGTTGCCAGGGCAACACTTTGACGGCAAATTCCGGGCAAAAAAAATCCCCGCAGTCGGCAACTGCGGAGACGTTTTCAAGCAGGTGGATCATTCAACGATCAGCTTGCAGCCTGCGAGCGATCAATTTCTAAACATGGCACCCGTGGAAACTACGTTGGCCGAGCCCAACAGCTGGCTGACGAAGCGGCTCCAGCGAGTGATGTTGGCGGGACCGACGAAGATGACATCCTGGGCCTGGAGTTCGAATTCCTTGGCCAGCAGGTACGCGGTAGGTTTCTTGGCTTTGAGGTTATAGACAGTCGCAGGCGCATTGGCGAAGTTTTCGGCGCCGCGGATTACATACACGGCGTCACCATCGGCGCTTTCCGGGCTCAGGCCACCGGAATCACCCAGGGCTTCGAGCAGCGTCACACTGGTGGTGCCGAAGGAAATTACCTGCGGACGCTGAACTTCGCCCAGTACATAGATCTTGTTTTTCGAGTTGCTGTTCAGGTGCAGGTAATCGCCGTTCTTGAGAAACACTTTGCTCAGCTGCGAATCCTTGCGGTTGAGCGAGTCGACATCGATCACGTAATCCCGACCGTCGCGGCGCAAGGTCAGCCCTGCGAGGTTGGCGTCGGAGAGGTCAAGACCGGCGACACTGATCGCTTGTACCAGACTCAACGGGATGTTGGTGATCGACTGCGGGCCGGGACTCTTGAACGAGCCGGACAGCAGGATACGCTGGCTGTTGTAGCGCAGTACTTTGACGTCGACCTTGACCTCGGTGTACTGCGGCGACAAACCCATGCGCAATTGCTCACGGATCTGGCCGACGGTTTTGCCACCTGCCTGGATCCTGCCAACGTAAGGGAAGTAAAGCGTGCCGTCGCTCAACACTTCCCGGCTGTTGGCATCGAGTTGGTCCTGTGAACCAGGTGCAGTCAACTCGGGGTGTTCGAACACGATCACCAGCAAGGTGTCGCCGGGTCCGACCACGTATTCAGGAGTTTTATAGTTCAGCAACTCAGGCGGCAGTGGTTTTGCCGAGTCCGTTGCTTTCTGTTTTTGCAGTTTCAAGGTTTGCGGGGTTATATCGACCAATCTGACATCCGGCCCATCCGGGTCTTTGGCTTCAATATCACCAGGGGTCATGTGCTGCCCGGGTGCGAATACACAGCCTTGCAAAATCAGACTGGAGAGCAGCACAACAGCTAGGGTTAGCTTCATATATTGTTCCTTCCTAAAGGTGCGCTGGGCACCACAGTGATTTCATTGCATCCCTTACCAACACCGAGCGTTACGTCCGTTTGTTTTTGATTGATGCGCGCACCTCCTCCAGCGCCGGATGGCCTGGGCTAGTCAGGTTTTAAAGGGGTTGTTTTCAGCAGGTTCTAGAAGGCGTTCTTGTTCAAGAAGCCTTTGAACAGCGTCAGCAGAATGATTTTCAGGTCCAGCCACAGCGACCAGTGTTCGATGTACTCAAGGTCGTACTCGACCCGTTTCTGCATCTTGTCCAGCGTGTCAGTCTCACCCCGCCAGCCATTGATCTGCGCCCAGCCGGTGATGCCGGGCTTGACCTTGTGGCGCAGCATGTAGCCGCTGACCTGCTTGCGGTATTGCTCGTTATGCGCCACCGCATGGGGGCGCGGGCCGACGATGGACATGTCGCCACGCAGGACGTTGAAAAACTGCGGCAGCTCGTCCAGTGATGTGCGGCGCAGGAACGCCCCAAGCGGCGTGACGCGAGCGTCGTTGCGGGTTGCCTGAGTGATGACATCGCCATTTTCCTGCACGCTCATGCTGCGAAATTTCCAGACCATGATCGGCCGACCATCCAGCCCGTATCGGCGCTGGCGAAACAGCACCGGGCCTGGCGACGTCAGCTTGATCGCGATGGCAATCAGCATCAGAGGCAGGGCGATCATCGCCAGGATCACACTGGACAGCAGGATGTCTTCGCACCGCTTGACCAGGCTCCAGGCGCCATCCATGGGTGAGTCGAAGATGCTGATGCTGGCCAGCCCGTTGATGCTCTCGCTGCGTGCATGCAGCAATTCGAACATGAACACGTCGGGGATCAGGTACACCGAGGCGGTGGTATCGCTCAACCCTTTGACCAGATCCTGTAAATGCGGCTGTGCGGTCAGCGCCAGGGTGATGTACACCTTGTCGATCCGGCCCTGGCGGGCGTCCTCGGTCAATTGTTCCAGATCACCCAACAGCGGCATCGGCAGCTGATCCGGACTGGCGGGTTGCGGCGCGATGTCGTAGAAACCGAGCAACCTCAGGCCCATCCACGGCGCGCTGGAAATTGATCCGGCCAGGCGCCGAGCCACCTGGCCGCTGCCTACGATCGCTACCCGACGGGTATTGAAACCGTGGCTTCGCAAACCATGCAACGCGCTGCGAATCAGCAGTCTATAGCCGCACAACACCACCAGTACCGAGGCGAACCAAGTCATCTGGCTGTCGTCGGGCAGATTGGCGTGGTTGAGCAGCAGATAGTCCACCGACAACAGAATGACAAAGGTCAGCGCCCAGTAATTGAACACCTTGACCAGCTCGCGCAGGATGCGCTCGCCGCGCCACGAGCCGTACATTTGATGAAACTCACTGAGCCAGTGGAAAACCAGCACCGCCAACAGGATCTGGATCCACGCTTCGGCACTGGAGGTGTTCGGGTCCAGCCGGCTTTGCCAATACCCGCCCAGCACGATGACAGTGAGGTCCAGCAGGCGATGAGCAACCGATAGCACTGATTGATGCGCATGAAGAATGCCGCGAACGGGAGTACGCATGGAAAGTGCTCACTCAGACGGATTTGATCGGGACAACACGGGCGGTCAGGTCGCTGCTGACCAGAATGGGCGACGCTTGAGGCATCTTGTATTGAGAGGGCTGCCGGGCCAGACGTGCTGCTGCCAGGCGGCTCTCGACGAAGTTTTTCATTTCTTGCTCGAAGCGCTCGCTGCTGAACCGCTCGGCGTTGGCGCGACAGGCTTGGGACGTAATGCGATGCTGCGCCGCCTCGAACTCACCGACGGCCGCTACCAGTGATGAGACGGTCTGAGCGTCATAAAACACCCCGGTCGGTTGCGGGTGGTCCAGGCCACAAACGGTCTCCAGCACACCGCCTTTGCCGAAGGCGATGACGGGTGTGCCGCACGCCTGAGCTTCCACCGGACTGATGCCGAAATCTTCTTCGGCGGCAAACACGAACGCCTTGGCATTGCGCATGTGCTCCAGCAGCACAGCGAAAGGCTGGAAGCCCAGCAAGGTGACGTTGGGCGCATTGATCGACTTTGCCTTGGCCATTTCCGGGCCGTCGCCGATGACGATGAGGCGCTTGTCCGGCATCGCGGCGAAGGCTTCGATGATCATTGGCATACGCTTGTAGGGCACCATCCGCGATGCGGTGAAGTAGTAGTCCTGTTTATGGTCCAGCTGGGTGAAGTTGTAAGTGTCCACCGGCGGATAAATCACGGTGGACTCCCGACGGTAGGCCTTGGAGATCCGCCCGCCGATGAAATAGGAGTTGGCGATGAAGTCATCCACGCCCGCCGAGGTGCGCTGATCCCACATGCGGATGTAGTGCAGGACCATTCGCGCGACTTTGCTTTTGAAACCGGTGCTCATGCCGGACTCCAGCAAATACTGGTGCTGCAAGTCCCAGGCGTAACGGATCGGCGAGTGCACGTAACTGATGTGCAATTGATCCGGCCCGCTGAGCACGCCCTTGGCCACTGCGTGGCTGCTGCTGATGATCAGGTCATAGCCGGACAGATCAAGCTGCTCGATAGCCAGGGGCATCAAGGGCAGATAACGCTGGTAGTGCGTTTTGGCTTTGGGCAGGCGCTGGATAAAGGTGGTTTTCGCCACTTTGCCATGCAAGTGCGCCCGATCCTGGTCGCTGAGAAAGTCGATCACCGAAAACAGATCGGCCTGCGGCCAGATATTGATCAGTGAAGCCAGCACACGTTCGGCACCGGCATACGTCACCAGCCAGTCGTGGACAATTGCAATTCTCATTGGAGTTCCCTTCTGTCATGCACAAGCTCTACATCAGGCGCGGACAGGCTGCGTCTTGGCGTGGCGTTTGTTGAGGCGTTTGCCCAATTGGATAAAAGGCGTTTCGATGAAGCGCAGGGACAGGTAAGCGATGACCAGCGTCAGTGCTGTCGCCAGGACTGCGCTGTACAGAGGCGCAACCTGTAAATCCCTGAGCAGATAATCACTGAGCATCTGCATGGACGGATGCAACAGGTACAGCGAGTAACTGACGCCGCCGAGCCACAGCAGTGCCGGGTGTTTGAGCTGAACGATTCGGGTCAGCACCAGGAAGCTGATGATCGCCGTGGCGTAGGTGAACAGGTAACGCCCGGGAGCCTCGCCGACGCCCATGTCCTGGCTGTAAGCGAGCAACAGGGTCGGCGGTAGCAGGAGCAGATAAGCGCCCAGAACCAATACCAGGCTGCGAGTCAATTCGCGGCTGTGTTCGGCCAATAACCATTGCCGCCAGATGGAACCGAAGAACATCAGCGACAACCCCAGCGGCAATGCGACGGGTAATTTGCGTTCGGTCATTTCTCGCAACGCCGCCAGCGCCAGGCCCAGTACCAACGCGCCTATTGCCCAGCGGGTGCGGGTAGCCAGGTCATAGAGCTTGCCGCGTAAGAACAGCACCAGGCACAGGCCGTAAAACACCAGCTCAATGAACAGCGTCCAGTACAGACCAATGACATCGCCGAAACCCAGGAGCGTTTGCAGCATGGTGAGATTGGCCATGACCTGTATCCAGGGAGGCATGACCCCGCCTCCCAGCTGCAGAATCGACAGGTAGACCAGCAATGACAGCCAGTACGCGGGATAGAGCCGCATCAACCGAGAGATGAGAAAACGTCTGGCACCGTCTGGCAACGGCTGAAGACTGAACGGAATCACTACACCGCTGATCATGAAAAACCACAGCACACCGAGCTTGCCCACATCCAGCAGTTCGCTGAACAGCCAGACATCGCCCAGTAGCGGTCCGTAAAGATGGCTAAAAACCACCATCAAAGCTGCGATACCACGCAGGGCGTCCAGATAAACCATACGTCCCATGATCGAACCTCAGACCTTGTCCGTGGATGATTCGACGATGGCGCGAGGTTGCCCATGCGCTGTTTTCTTCGCCAGTACTGCGTCAATGCGTTGCGAAACACGCAGCGCGGAGTCGTCCCAGGAGAAGCGCTCGACGTTATTCAGGCCGCGACGGCGCAGGGCTTTGCGCAACGGCATATCGATGAGAATGCGTTCCATGGCTGCGGCGATATGGCTGATGTCCAGCGGGTCAAAGTACAACGCGCTGGCTTGCAGCACTTCCGGTATAGAGGCTGCATTGGCCGCAAGTACCGGGCATCCGCAGGCCTGAGCTTCCAGGGGGGGAATACCGAAGCCTTCATACAGCGAAGGAAACACGAACGCCGTGGCCCCCTGGTATTGCTCAATCAGTTCGGCATCGGTCAGGCGACCGAGGAAGCGGATCCGCGGGTCACGGCAAGCCAGGTGTTGCAACTCCGGATCGGCAAATATCTCGCTGGCAGCGCCAACGATGTGCAGTTGCAGATTTTCATGACCGCGCAGGGTCAGGAAGGCCTGGATCATGCGATTGAAATTCTTGTGCGCACTGGGCGATGAAACGGCCAGCAGGTAGGGCGTCGCGTGTTCGCCGGGCGCGGGTTTGAAAGCACCACTCACGGCATTGGGTACGACAAAGATCCGGTTGGCGGGGAAACCATAAAAGGTCGAGATTTCCCCTTTGGAAAAGTTGCTGACCGTCAACAGCGCCTTCACCCGGCGCAACAGGATCGGGGTGATGGTCCGATACACCGCGCGAAAGCTGCGTGAGTAGCTTTCTGGGTAGCGCACGTAGTTGATGTCGTGATGGGTTGCTATTTGATGGCCGTAGAGCATCGGCGCCGTGCTGCAAAGGGACACCAGGAGCGGGCGGCCATGGCGCAGTAAATAGAGGGGCAAATCCACTTGCTCCCACAGATGCCCGGTGTTGCGGCCGATGATCTGCACATCCAGAGCCTTGGCGCTGTCATGCAGTTTGATGTTGTGCGGTGCGACGAAGATCACATCATTGCGCAAACGCTTGAGTGCCAGGCAGACCTGCTCCGCAAAGCGCTGCACTCCACGAATTTCCTGGGTTAGAAAGCGGGCGTTGATCACGATCATTTGGACGGCGTCCTTGCGCAGGGTTCGGTTTGGTTTCTGTTGAGTGTCTGTGTACTGCGATGGCTTTTTTGGGTATCAGTCCCATCGCGTCCAGCCTTATCGCGGGCAAGCACCGCTCCCACATAAGATCACCGAACCTGTTGGAGCGAGGCTTGCCCGCGATAAGTGCGCCTCGGTCTAGCAGGCAAATCGCGTCATCGTTCATCGCGAGCAAGCTCGGCTCCTGCAGGGTTACGCGATCTTCTGTGGGAGCGGTGCTTGCCCGCGATGCAGGCGCCTCGGTTTCTGAGGCGGGCCGCATCACTGCTACTGGGCAAACAGCGGCGGCTTGCTGCCCAGGCGGATGATTCTGGGAAATTCGTTGACTGACACTTGCGCTGAACAACGGCTGTCGTTGCAGTTCCAGGCGATTCCGGTGTCGATTTGCCCACGTTGTGGTTGGCCGCTGTCGATCATCAAGACATTGCCGGCTTGCACGCTGCTGGCATCCACCTGAATCGTGCGCGGCAGGCCGGTAGTCCAGGCCACCAGGATCTGTTCCGATCCTTTGGTAAAACGCAGCAGGTAAGTGGCATCCAGCTCGCGGCTTTTTTCTGCGTCGTAGCGGTATTCGTGCAGGATCGGGCTGATGGCTTTAAGGGTCAGATAGGCCGGTTTAACTGACAAATCCTGATTGAGCAGTCCGAAGTTCTGTTCCGGGTCTTCAAGATCGCTACCATCGTTGAGCAAGTCGTACCACCACAGACCTTTGATGTCCGGCAGGGTCTGCGCGAGAAAATAACTGCGGGCCAGATAGGCGGCCTGGGTCTGCTCGCTGATCCCGCACTTACCGTGGTTGCTCGGCCAGCCCATCTCTGTCAGGTACAAAGGGACCGGTCGTGCGGCCAGCGCCCTGAGGTCTGCGTCGACCCAGCGTAACCAGGAAATCCAGCGCTCCGGTGTATGCCGTTCTTCGTGGCGACAGTGCACATAGGGGTGCAACGACAAGCCATCTACATGGTTGAGCAATCCGGCTTCAATCAGCTTGTCTGCAAAGCCCAGATCCATGCCCTGGCTAGTCACGGCGCCGGCGAGAATCGTGGGCGGTTTTTTGCGCTGGCGTAATTTCAGTGCGGTTTCTTCGATCAGGTTGCTGTAGTCACGGGCAAACAGCGGGTCCACCGGATTTTCTTTGTCCCACTCATTCCATATCTCGTAGAAATCCACGCTATCGGCCAACTCCTGGCTGACGAAGCTGACGTAATTACCGAAGGCTTCCTTGACCGGCGGGGAGCGGGGTTTAGCGTAGTTTCCGTAATTTGGGTTCCCATAGCCCAGCACCAGCAGGGGACGCAATCGATGTTTCTGTGCCTTGTTCAAATACGCCTGCCATGCCGGGTCGATACGCAATTGACCGCGTCGTTGCTCGGCGGTTGACCAATAAGCATCATCGCGTACCGAGTCCACACCCGCGTCTTCCAACAGCTGTAAAGCCTGAGCAACCGAGCTGCCTCTATTCATCAAATGGGTGTCGACGCCAATGATAAATCGCTCATCGGCCAGTGCCATGCAGCTCAGCAGAAGGTTCAACAGCAGTAACGTAAGTGATTTTCGCAACAGTGTCTGGGGCGGCTTTGACATGTCTTGTCTCAATGAAGAGGCACGGTCCGGGGGGGCCGGGGAACAGACCCTAGGCAGGTCGTGACAGCGAAAGCTCTTGCTGGGGCACCACCCTGTCCAGCAACGTCTGTACGAAAATGACTTCATAGCTGTCGAGCATCAGATCCAGATCCGTCAGCGACGCAACACTGACCCGGGCCTGTGTGCTCAAACGAGCCAGCAGCGCGGGTTGCTGATGCAACTTGAGCATTGCGACCCCCAGAGAGTCAGGGTCGTCAGGGCAGCAGAGCAGGCCGTTGAGTTGGTCCTGAATGATTTCTGGAAGCCCGCCCATGCGGCTGGCGATCACTGGTTTGGCATAGGCACAGGCTTCCACGGCAACCATGCCGAAGGGTTCATTCCAGATGGACGGCACGATGGCAACATCAATCTGTTTGTAAAACTGCTCGGGTGATCGATAACCGACAAAACTGACCCGGGGCGAGGTGACCATGGCCTTGAAGCGCGCTTCATCGTCGTTCTGACCGCGCCCGGCAATCTGCAAAGTGGCGTCGATCGGCAGTCGCTGGAACTGCTCAATCAGCCAGCGCAGCCCCTTGGGTTCTGACAAGGTGCCCATGTAACCGAAGCGCAGCGGCGCATTCTTCGCCGCCGGATCGGTGCTTCTGTGGGTGACCGTTTGCGCAGGCGCAGGGCTCGCGTTGTGTACCACGTAGCTGCGGGCGCCCTTGAAGAAGCCCTCGCGTTGCAAGGTGTCGAGCATGAAACGACTGACGCCCACCACGGTTTTGACCTGCGCCGAGCGTTGATCATGGCCACGGCGAAAGCGCTCGCATCGACCACATTGCTGCTGGCAGCTGTGGCCTTTGTTGAACATCGTGCTGGCGGGGCACAGCAGATAAAGGTCATGCAGCACCTGAACGATCGGCAGACCGGCAGCAGTGATTTCGTCCCAGGCCGAAACCGACCAGCCGCTGAGGTTGTGGCATACCACCAGGTCCGGTTTCTCCAGCGCGATCACCCGCTTCACATAGGCGCGCATGCCGTTGTTGTAGCGGTCCCTGAGGTGCCAGCCGAGACGGGCCAGACGACCTGGGCGCTGGGCGGTGAAGTGCCAGTAGAAATTGCGCAACCCGGCGCGATAGACCTTGACCTGGTTGACGTTCTCCACGTGCAGGCCCGGCTCCGCGCCGGTGGCGAGCACCGAGACCTGGTAGCCGCGATCCTTCAGACCTTCGACGGTGCGCTGAAGGATGATTTCTGCTCCGCCGCCGATGTTCGGTGCGTACAGGCTGTTGATGAACAAGGCCCTCATAACGGATACGACTTGTGCAGGCCCAGCACGCCGGATTCGCCGTCCGCGATGGCTTGTTCGATGAGCCCCAGACGCTGTTCGGCCCCACGCCGTTTGGCAATCAGCCGTAAGACGCGGAAGAACACCCAACGGTTGAAGCTGTAGAGCAGGGCGGATGACGCCCAGATGTTCTTGTCGAACCAGGCCTGATTGCGTGCGCCGTAGTAGGCACGCAGGTCGGAGCCGCCGAGCAGAAAACTTTCATAGATGTTGCTGGTGCGGGCCTTGATGTTCCACGAGTCTTCCAGATCATCGAGCAGTGCGTCGGGGATCAGGAAAATCCGCCCGCCACCCGCAGTGATTCGCCAGGTGTATTCACTGTCATCGGCGTACAGCATCAAGGCGTCGAGGGGCAGACCGATCCGCTTGTAGAGGCTGCGATGTGCCAGCAGGCCGCCGTAAGTGGCAAAAGGCAGCTGCACCGTCGCAATGGGTTTGTATTGACCCTGAGGTTGACCCCATGGCAAACGCCGCCAGATTTTGTAGGGCAACTGGGCGACGTGAAAACCGAAAAAACTGGAGCGCCGTTGTATGGCGAAACGCTTGGGCACACCGGCGGCAATATCAGCCTGGTGTGTCGGGCGGAAACCCAGCACTGCGGCTTTGTCCTGGCCATCGATGACCTGGCGTTGGCGCAGGTTTTCATGCAGCGTCGCAATGGCGTTGATAGTCGGTGCGTTGTCGTCGTCCATCAGCCAGATGTACTCCGCGCCAGCATCCAGTGCCGCCTGAATACCCACCGAATACCCTCTGGCCGATCCGGTATTGCTGTCCAGGTAAATGACCTCGACCTGACCAGGCCAGGTCGTGCGCAACACTTCCAGCGGTGCGGTGGAGGCATTGCTGACAATGATCACCCGGTCAATCAGCGGGCTTTCCAGCGAACGACTGACCAAGGTGTGCAGATAATTGAAACGATCACCATAGGTGAGCGTCACCAGCGTAGTAAGTTGCGTCATGGTGAGGTTCCGGTGTTGAAACGCGAATGTTGGGAGGGGCGGGATTCTGTGGTGGTGCTTGGCCGTGATAGGCGTGGGGATATACACATCTTTGTGTACATATCCATTTCTTCGGTTATGGCGATTTAAGGTTGCGCTTTTACAGCGCCTCACTTTTGAAAGGAGCCGGAATGCCGGCCCAGCCAAAAGTAACCAAAAGGCTCTTGCCCCACGCCTCAACATCGAATTCCGGCCAGCGTGGTTTAACGGGGCGCCTAAGATCAAAAGCCAAATCAAAAGCGCGCGAGGCGGCCTGAAAGCCGACCGGTCTGGCTGGTGTGCGTGCCTCACGATATTTGTTGTTTGTGCCATTGCCTTCGCGAGCAAGCTCGTTCCCACGGAATCGACGGCGTCCGCAATTCTCTGTAGGAGCTGCCGAAGGCTGCGAATCGGTAGCCGCCTTCGCAGCCTTCGGCAGCTCCTACAATTAATCCACGCAACGCCAACCATCCCCGCGCTTGATCTTGATCTGCTGTTGATCTTGCTGTTGATCTTGCTGTTGATCTTGCTGTTGATCTGGCTTTTGATCTTAGGCGCCCCGTCAAACCACGCTGGCCGGAAGCCGACATTGAGGCGGCGGGCAAACCGGCAGGGATGCCGGTTTAGCCGCGCTGGGCCATGGATGGCCCTTCGCGGCGGCCCGCCGAATCAATGTCGGATTACGGGTATGCCGAGCCTAGGCGAGGGACCGAGTGGTGGGGCAAGAGCGTTTTGCTTACTTTTGCGCTTCTCAAAAGTGAGGCGCCGTAAGGGCGCAACCCTAAGTAGCCGTTACCGCAGAAATGGATATGTACACAACATCACGTTGTATCCAGCCTTATCGTGCAGCCCAGACCAAGCACCGCTCCTACAGAAATCCAGGAGTCGAATCAAACCCTGGCTTCCACCCGCAGCAAGCTGCTGATCGGCAGCACCACCTTCTGCTCCCGTTGCAGCAGATTAAGCAGAATCACTGCCCGCTCAGTGCCGTCCGGAGAAAGAAAGATCGCCTCGATATCGCATAG
>Ga0247730_1001221_pt1 | contig 14833 bp, 17 predicted proteins | sample UWRJL073202C2_FD_180959 | JGI IMG/M metagenome (GOLD analysis project Ga0247730, IMG submission 180959) | Plant litter microbial communities from Arlington Agricultural Research Station in Wisconsin, United States - UWRJ-L073-202C-2 | ecosystem: Environmental > Terrestrial > Plant litter >... | reverse complement strand
TCTTACCACTATCATGCGACAAGGCTATATTGACCGCCAACCTATTGGTGAAGCGAAAAAGGCCGGTGCTGCAGGTAAAGGCAAACGCGGGAGAGCGACGCAGGCAGCAGACGACGATTCTGGCCTCACGTACGAATGGAGATGGGGAAACAGAGCTGCCAGTGAAGTTAGTGAGATTGCAATTGCGAGATTCGTTGCTGAGTTCATGACTGCCAACACTGGCGAAGACGAGGAAAACACTCGAGGGAGTGCGAAAAAGGTTCAGAAGATGTATGAAGGGATCGCGAAAGCTGCGGGTGGGAACCTGACAGAGCTCAAATAATCCCTTTCCTTGCGTCTCATTTCGTATATACCATCTGCGGTATGCCATGCACAACTTTCTTTATCCAAAAAGATCTAGATCTGAAATTGGCTACAATTGGACAAATATATCTGAATACTAATAATGTACCTATGTACGTATTGAATTGGATCTATAATCCTCTCAGAAACACTCTGAGGCAATCCCGTCAGCACAATTTAGCCCTGAAGGCGATCGGGAACTTACTTCGATGAACAATTCCTGGTCCAGATTCGTCGTACTCTTCCTTAGAAATCCACAAGTTCTGGAACGTGCTCAGTGACGCCAAAATGGAGCCTCCAATCCAGACCGAATATTTGCGCTCCGGAGGGGCCACGACTCTGACCTGTAAACAGCCGCTTGCGTTAGCCAAGTCGACGAATTACAAGCGCAAGATTTACCTTGATGCTGCTAGGGGCATGGCCGGTAAGCTCCTTGGTCATGCGATCGGCAAGGCCTGGGAACATGGTAGAGCCTCCAGATAAGACTATGTTCGCGAAAAGATCCCTGCGGACGTCAACGTCGCATTTCTGGATGGACTGATACACAATCGAGTCAATTCCGGATTGCTCTAAACCAAGGAGATGCGGCGAGAAGAGTGCTTCGGGGGCACGGAATCTAACAACTTGTTAGTGCCGAAGAGTAAAAATGAGACGAAGGATATGGCATACCTTTCGTTTCCGACAGTGAGCACTTGTCCGTCTGGAAGCTCATAACTCTTCTCGATAGCAGAAGAACTCGCTGCTTTCTGGATTTCCTCTTCAAAGTCCAAGGCAACATAGCACAGTTTCTCCTTGATATCTCTCACGATCTCTTTTCCGGAACTTCCTTGAGCCGTGAATCCGCGGTCTATGAGACACTTGCTCATGTACTCTGTGATATCGCGTCCAGCGAGATCCAACCTCTTGATGGCGTGAGGAAGGGAGAACCCTTCATAGATGGGGACGACATGAGATACTCCGTCTCCAGAATCCATGACAATTCCAGTGGTACGGCCAGATGCATAGAGCGAGAGGACAGCTTGGATCTGGACGAAAAATGCGGGAGCATTGAAGGTCTCAAACATGATCTGAGTCATCTTCTCTCGGTTGGCCTTGGGATTAAGGGGAGCCTCCGTGAGCATGACCGGATGCTCTTCAGGCGCAACACGCAGCTCGTTGTAAAACGTGTGGTGCCAGATCTTCTCCATGTCGTCCCAGTCAGTCACGATACCTTCGACAAGCGAGAAATCCTTAGCATAAGTACTTGTTTGAAGAGAATGGCATGGCATTACCGTGTTCGATTGGATACTTCAAGCTAAGAATACCTCTTTTAGCTTGGGCTTCGTCACTGGATAAGGTGATCGATGTGAGTCTACTAGGGAAAGAGAGATGTGGCAGGTCACATATTTACCCGACCCATGCATCCTTGTTGTTCAAGCCTACCATTACACCGGTATGTCTTGCTCTACCGACGATCGAGCTATACGGATAGAAACATTCTGTAAGCGCAGATAACGGAAGCAATGGCTAAAGACCTACGGGAACACAGCTCGAGGTGCATCTTCGCCAGCAACTGAGGAGCATTTTGAGCTCCATGTTCGAAGGAATCAGCGATACAAATACACGTACAACCAGCCTTGCACATCCCAGATCCATTATCAATAACCTGGGAAAGGCGGAGCGTAAGTAGTATGTCCACGAAATAAAATAAAATTGGAAGGTGCACGAACAATAGCAGTTGGTTCTTCGTCCATAGCAGTAGAAGTGTGATTGGTTAGTACAGTGTCGCACATTTAGGGGTGTACTTATATATGGTCTGAGTGCAGGAACATATTCTTGAGTCGCAGCACTAGCAGAGTCCATTGAGTCAAGCAGAAGAAAAGCAGGACAGTATCATAGTCAACGCGCAGCTCAAAACAGAACGAGTTGGCTCGTACGACAGTGAGGCGCAGGCGCGGTATCGTAGGCAACGGGAGACTGGTGGCGGGTTACTATAGGACAGTGAAGACCAGCTCGAGCAATCATTCAACTGCGCCGTAGATCCGCTGAGAAACGTCACAAGCCCCACGTGTAGCGTGCTCGACAGTCAGAGAAGCCGCCGTAGCGACATTCACCAAAGAGTGTCCCCCGGGGTTATGTATCCAAGACAGCGGGTTGCATGGCAGCTGCGCCTTGCGGCGAGGTGATGTCGCGCTTTCATTGAGCTTCGTTCGTATACTTCAATGAGACGATTGAGAGAACATAAGTGCCTTCCACATGGTAGCATTGCTCATTCGAATATGATGATCTAAAGCACAATACAACGATGCATTGTCGCAGGATGGCTGGTACGTGCATCGTGAATTTCGACAATACTTGGTGATAAAGGAACACTCACAATGGTGGTACTCCAGCCCATAGTTGCATGTCTGTGCTACTATGAGCACGCAACTAAGGATTCTACTCCTGGTTTCATCGCAGAAGATCTCAGAACATGATCTGCAGTGTCTCCATATCTGGAATACACCCCTTAACTTGCGTAAAGTAAGTGACAATATCCTTCGCCTTGCTCTTCACTGCTATTTTCAGCATTTCCTGAGTGACCTCACATCTGTCGTCTAACTTCCGTCGCTTCTTCCCGCTTCTACGTTTCGGCTGAAGTTGAGGAGGGACAAAATCTTTCTCAATAAGCATCTTGACTAGGTCCAAGTTTTTCTTTCGTACAGCGATGATGACCGCCAGGCCACGCTTGAGGCCTGGACGTGCGCCGTGGCCGAGTAAAAACTGAATGAGGGGGTACGCTTCTGCATGAACAGAACGCACTAGTGCATAGCCCTCGTTAGAATTGACATCCAGATCGATTACCAGAGAAAAGGCATTGGTAAATGATGGAGGTAGGGTTTCATGAAGATGGGGTAGTTGTGTGAGGAAAGGGAGCGGGTCATGAGAAATATTCTGTGGTGCTACCGCCTCAGACGAGGAAAGGAATCGGAAGAGCCTTCTTGGAGCTTCAAGTGTCACGGACAATTCTTGCACTGCTTCCCCGTCTGTGCTGTGAGCTGGAGGAAACTGGAGAACCAGCTGCCTAAAAACGGCGTGATCGCAGACTGGATATCGCAACGCGCGAGTGAGAAGGGTTTGGAATGTGATACGATTCATGGGCTTATGATTATTGAAGATCTTCCTCCCAAGGTACTCGGCAGTCAGCGTAGGAGGTGCAGAGCAGAAGACGTTGTGTAGCCAGCGGGAGCTCATGCTCAGATGCGGAGAGACTGCGTGGAGATGGATTTCGTAGAGAAGCTAGTGACGAATAAGATACGAGTAAGGAAAGGCCAATTGACGTGCTAGTCACCTCTATCGGCAGCGACTCCAGTCGAGACAGCTGGCCTGCCATGGCAAGCAGAGTCAAAAACTGGTCAAAGGCGAAGTTGGCGGGATAATGATCATCATCACAAGAGTCATAACTTCCTTTTGGGGAATAATGATTGGGTATAACAACGACTCAGACGCAGTGCTTTGTCCTCGTTTCCTCCCACCATCTGCATACCGTGAGGGTGGCCGCGAACTCTTGAATCTTACAAGTACTGAGTATCTGAAAGGTCTACAATATCGAGTCATTATGCATCCAGACCGCGATTGGTCTCCCCGGCCCTATTCGTCGCAGCGCACTCTCAATGGTACCACAGCCTGCCGTCTTTCTCTCGCCTTGAGTTTCGCAGTGGCTCACAAACTCATCGTGTAGGTCTAACTCTAAGAATTGAGAAGTGTGGCTCAGAGCCTGCCTATGATCTAACCTTTCGCCGCGACAATCTGACTTCGATAGAGATCGGACGGTCTCCGAATCAAGCATCCATAAACGAGTACAAGAAGGTGCAGAACCATGGAGGGAAGGCGATGTTCCGATGCCCAGTCGTTAGCCGCAAGCATGCGAAGATTACTTTCACACCTTCTGGCTCGGTGCGTCCCATTGTCTCAGTCAGAATCGATGCCCCTAACCAGTACTGACCAACCTACAGGCTTACGTCGCCGACTTGGGATCCCATCATGGCACTTACATCCTGAAAGGCTATGGCAATCTACCCACTAAGGTCTCTACTAGCGACCCTGTCCGCCTTGATGACGGCGACATCGTTACCTTCGGCAAGTCGGTTGGCCGTGATGACAAGATGGTGCCACCCGTAGTCGCCAAAGTCGAATTCCTTCACACCTCCCCTACCGACGGCACTTTTCCTTTCTATTATGGTGCCACGAAGCACTTGAAGAGGAAGGCTGTTATTCCGCCCACCGGCCTCTCGCCTGCAGGCAGCATTCAGAAGTCACCTTCATCGTCTTCGGGCCGATATGGTCTTAAGACGGACCTGGACAGCGCCTCATCTTCTTCTGACCAAGGCTCTTCAGACGTAGAAGATTCCCCTGCTAAGTTCTCCTATGCAGCACCTTGTTATCCGTCGCTCGATTGGAAGGTCGTGTTCAGCAAGCCTATGACCGGGGCAGCTTCCGAAGATGACGACGAGATGCACTTTGACATCCCTCTCTCAGCTGAGGCGGCTGCTGAGACCACCGCGGTTGCTGCTGAAGCTGCTAATGTCACCCACGATGTAGATGACTCTGATTCGCCAATCCCTGGATCATTCCCACAGTCTCAATCTCAGAGTTTGAGACCATCATCTGGGTCCTCGTCTCTCTACGGAGCCCAGCCTCCAGAATACTACTCCCCAGTTTATCCAGATACTCCGGACTTCGGCGGTGACATGGATTTGGAGACACCTGCTCCCGAAGACCGCCTATCTCCCATACCCGCGAAAGACCAAGTTGACCTTAAGGAGTTGAAGAAGAGTGTAGATCAACTCCAGGTATGCCGTATTCTCAAATTGGCGAGTGACTACTGACTGAAGTTCCAGACTGACCTAAATGGGCTCGACCTTCTGCGCGGCGTTGTAACGGCAAACCAGCGCGCTGGCACCAGCAGATATGCTGACCTCGGCGATCGCATGGACCGCTTAGAGACCGATACTACGGATGCCGTTCAGAAACTCTCTTCAACCGAAATTCCGGAAATTCGACGCCGCTTGGAGAAGGTCGAAGCAGCCGCAGCTGAGGCATTGCCAAAAGGCGAGACGCAAGCGAAAGATCTGATGATCTTGCAGGACGACATTACCGACGTTTATGCTCAGATAGAAGAGATCAAGGAAATGACAGAAGCGCTGAAGCAGGAGAGAGATGATATTGAAATGACTTCGAACAGAGAACTCAAAGATGACATTGAAACTGCGCAGAAGCTGACAGGAGGCGAGATTTTTCCCAGTCAATGCCTCATCCTGATGCTAATCAGAGCACACAGACCTAGAAACTCTCCAAAGCAAGATCGCGAAACAAATGCGAGGTAAGGCGCCTCTTAGCTACGCTTTCATGTTGTAACTGACGAACCTATTCCAGAACTCTTAGATCTTCATCGCAAATTCGAGGAGGACTTTGCAGGGCAACGGGCTTCTATTGAAGATGCACGAAAAGCAGCGCTGGCCGATATAGACGCTGCGAGATCTGCTGCAGTTGCTCGCATTGTTGAGGAGACCCAGATGACTCTGAAGCGGAAGCGGTCTGAAGCGATTGAGGAATCTCAAGAGTCTCAGTCATCGCAAGCTGATGCTACCATATCTTCACAAACCTCTGTGGAGGAGGGGTCTCAAAGGCCTCGCAAACGTGCTAAGAGGATCATGTCCACCGCTGGCGCTGTTACGGTTGGTGCTGTGGCGACGTGGTCCGCTCTCGCCTTTACTTGATTGCTTGCTGTGAACAATGGTCTGAAGGTGTATGAGTGTATGTAAGTATATGGATTAAGAGCTATGGCTCTCATCTTGTATAGTATGTATTGTTGTATCGAATATTTTTAATGTATGTCTGTAATCACGTTTACTCGTTACCTTTGGAATGTCGGCAGCTATATGTCACAGTGGGCGGGAGCTGTTCGCTGGTCATATCATACACATTGCTGGGAGCAGAAGTGCTTAATGTCCGGATATATACGTGGTAAACATCGTGGGTATGCTCTGGCAGTACCATCCAAGGCTTCCGAGCTGCGATGGACCGGCAACTTTGTGCAATGCACAATGGGGCGAGCTCATTGTAGATGCCAGTGAAAATTGTATCGGATTGCGTTAAAATATCATCCTCACGAGAGACATTGTTGTATTGATTGAATGCATAAAACATAACATTACGCTCTCTTCTCGTCAATGTGACCCTTCTTGCGTCTTGAGCTGGTTTTACTGAGTTTCTGTCGGGCGGTTGGCGGTAAAGGGTATGCGCGAATCCTTTTGGGATGTAAACTTCCTTTTGGACAGAGCTCTTCCGCAAATTCGATGTCAGACATTCTGTTGAATGTGCTATCAGAACGAATGATTCCTCGCAATATAATAAATGGCACGTGCAAAGATTTTCTGAGACGATCTCTTCTGTCTTTTGCAATTATATAATTGATCGGAATGGCTTGCGTATGCCCCAACAGCGTATCAGAGGGGTACGGCGACGCTCTGTACATTTTAATAAGCCCATAAGTTCCCACGTATAAATGATGATTCACTCACGATGACACAGTGGACTGGGAATGAAGTGGTCTCGAGGGATACTCAGTTTCATAGTCAGACTGAGATTGATTCCTTCTTGATTCACAAGGTTGGCATTCGCCTTGGAGATGCAGCGTTTAGCGGGTGCTTAAAGTGTCTAGAGACCTACCAGAGTCAGAGGAAGTTCCACATTGACAGTTGGCACAGACGTCTGAGATCAAGCCCATGTTGAGTAGAGAGGAAATATGTGTATGTGGATATTCGGGAGGGAAACTGAACTGTACGATGAACCGTGCAGGATCTGGAGGCGAGTCCATCCTCGTCTTATAGGATTCGAACTTTGAAGCTTGCCATCGTGACGCTAGAAAGTGCAAGGGTACAATGGTCAATGGAAATGACAAATGCCTTAAGCCCTTTAAGCTTGAACTACATCCGTTCATTTTGCACCGTTCACCGTTCAGAGATTTCCGAGTTCTGACACAGACTCATAACGTGTAGCCTGTTATGCATACTAAAAGGAGAAGTAGTAGTCTGACAGGAAGGTCTGGAGTGCTGACAAGAATTGAACTTCATATCTGCTTACTCTAGCTGGATTAGGTATTTTCGAGGACAGGCAAACAGCGATTGAGCTCAGGACGTCGATCAGGAAGTTATTGCCAGCAGTCAGTTCGGAAGACGTGGAAATGGCTGATGTATTGTACGAAATCTAACAGGCCTGCTGCACTCTATAGAGGCTGAGAGACGAGCGCCATAGTCTAGGATGGAAGAAAGGGCAGAGCTGACCTAGTGAATGCAGCGCGTCCATATGAAGGCCGAGAGCAAGGGGGAGTCATATAGGTCCATGCAGGTCCACACTTCTATTGCATTCTTGTTTTGGTACACAACTACCATCATCCTCTTCGTGTGCCCCGTCTTCGTCCTCTCACTTCCTCTTACACTTCTGTATGGAGACTGCGGCTCATCCAAGAGGAGCACGTGGTCGAGGAGGCCCTCCACATTTTGCACAACATAAACACTGGGATCGAGGAGGAAGCCACAATGGGCCACATTCGCTGGATCGAGGCTCAGGTCGTGGCAGAGGGACTCGTCGACCTACAGGTCGAAGGTTTCCAAACCAGAGCTTGAGAGGAGCCGCATTGAACGCCGCTGCACCTTCAGGCAGGGGGCAATCTCCCGAGGATTCAGGCCAGGAGGAAGAGGAGGAACACCAAGAACTTGGGGAAGTGCTTCATGTTATGCAAGAGGATCCAGACTTCGAGACCAACGAAGAATTTGAGGCCTTCTATCAAGAAGTATGTGTCCACGAAGCCAGCACAAGCAAGTCGAATTTCTGACTGAACAACATCCTTAGCTGGTCAAAGCAAGAGAGGTTGAACGTAAGCTTGCAATTGCGGAAGGCAAAATGGACGACCCTCTGGTACCTAAGCGATTGGAAGATGCAATAACATTAGTTGGGACTTGTATGGATATGTGTCCACGCTTTGAGCGCTACCGCAGACAAAAGCAGCACAACCTTGTTGAATGGGAGGTCGTGCGTGTTTCTTTCCTTTCAGCCCGAAATGCAAGCTGCCCTCATTTGCTTTATAACAGATACCAGGCACCAGGAAAGTGGATCATCGACGCGCTGTGAAAATGTATGAAAGAGGCGCTGGAGACAAGGTCTTGCCATCCGACCTTAGACCCCCGGAAGTTCTCAAGGTGCGCTCTCACCCCACTGCGTTACTTTGAAAGCCATTGAATTCCGTTTGCAGAGAACACTGGATTATCTCTTCCACAATTTACAACCCAAAGAAGGCTTTTCCAAGACTTTTAGCTTCATTCGGGACCGTTCCCGAGCAGTCCGCAACGATTTCACTATGCAGCATGAGACTGGACCTCTAGCCATCGAATGTCACGACCGTTGTGCTCGTTTCCACATATTAGCATTGCATTTTGAGCGAGACCGCAAAGACTTTTCTGTCGCATTAGAAGAGCAACAATTAATGAACAGTACGCTCGCCTCCCCCTTATTTCTTCTCTGTCTCACCCAATTGTCTTGTTAGCTCTGCAGAGCTTGAAAGAGTTCTACGAGGATCAAAGAGGTCGTTATGAGTCTCCCACAGAGCTCGAGATGCGTGTCTATCACCGCCTCATACACATTCGCGATCAACGTGAACGCCACGAAGACATCCCAGAGCACATTCAAAACAGGCCTGTCTTCAAGCTAACTACTGATTTTCGACTACACGTCCAACGAAAGAGTGCACCCATTACCAAGACGTCTGCTCTGGTGGTAGATGCCGAGGGAATGCAGATATTTATGAATCTGGCAAATGTACTTCGTGAGGAGGGCAATGTGGTCATGATCTATCTGGTAGCCTGTATACTAGAGAGGCTATTTGGAAAGGAGACCATCGAGGATATTGAAGCCATACGGAGTGGTCTCTCTATCCCACAAGTCATCGACGGTGTCTCGTCTTATGAGGTCCATGAAGCCGAAGAGGAGGGAGAGGAAGTCTCCATGGAGGACGAGTGGCCAGAAGTCACTGAGATAGAAACCACAGAACCAAACGCTTTGATCGCACCTGCACCTATCAATGCACCATTCTTCCCAACCTCAGAACCCTCATCCTCTACCCCGTTCGTGACAGCTCCTGCCACTCCCAATGTGGAGTCCGCAGTAACGACGACGCAAGTACAATCTCCGTTTGCAACTTCCTCATCATCAAATGTGTTCGGTATTCCCTCTTCCTCACCTTTTGGGATAGCATCGGGGTTCCAAGCAACAACAAAAACACCGCCTGTGTTTGGGTCCAGTGAGACGAATCCGTTTGCTTCCTCCACTTCTACATCGCCCTCTACCAACCCCTTTTCTTCTACTACCTCTACCAACCCTTTCGGGCCTCCGTCGTCTTCGAATCCATTTGCTGCGACACCCCCTGCAGCAAGCAATCCCTCTGCGAACACGTCATTATCCTTCTCGCTCAACCCTACTGTTCAGCCATTCACTCCCCGTTCCGTTCCTTTCCTTTCATCGGAGAAACCCAGCCCAGCTCCTGCTGCACCGGCGAATAATTCAATATTCTCAGTCGATTTCTCTTCAGCAAAAGCCTCAGGGGAGCCAAGTGCTCCTGCTCCTGTGCTACCGACAATAGCGCCGTCCGTAATTCCGACGTCAAAGCCTGCTGCTACTGCACCGATATCTTCTCCACAGGCTACGCATCAATCTTCTCCCGGCATATTTGCCTTCCCCACCGACAGCAACGGCACCGCCGCCGGTACTCTAGAGGCGTCGCATCCTGAGCCAACCAGTCAACCATCAGACCCACCCAAAGAGCTTCCGAAGCTCCACACCAGTATACCTTTTTCATCGGTGCCCACCCCAGTTGACAGCCCTAGAATCCCCCCTCCTGCACCGAGACCGCACATTTTATCGCTGCCCTCTACCCCTACGGCTACGATAACAAGGCCTATTCCCAACTTTTTCAACAACAGTATCACTACCTCGTTTGGGCCAGCTTTACAAGACGGCGCTCTCAGCCCCTTGATCATGACTTCTCCGATGATTTCGAGGTATCCGAGCCTCAACGACATTCCTAAGGCTTCTAGTAGCAAAGCGAAGCAGTCACCCAAAAAGTCCACGACAACATCTCCTGAAGCTCTGCAAGCCAAGGCCGACACTTTTGCACGGGCCAGCCTGCCAGTACAAGATTGCTTTAAACGGTGGAAAAGGCGACATGAGGAGCGCGTCGAATATCTCGAAGCGATCCGGAAAAGCGACGCATATCGTGAGGAGGTACACTCTCGTCGACCAGCGTCCTCCATGAAGCGATATGCATCCACATCGTCAGAAGTCTCCATGCGATCGCGTAGCTCATCCCCACAAAAGGTGCAACCACGAAAACGGCCACGACGGAGTCAGCCGGCAACGGAGTTCAAGACGGACGAAGAGCTGGCCAAACGGTTCTTAGAGGTACATAACTTAACTGTGCTTCATATATGCAAACCTTGACTGTTCCGCACAGAATCAGGAAGAACATCAGCGACGATGGGCTTTGGGCTCTTTTCTGCAGCTAGTGCGGAAAAGAGCGTTCGAAGAGAGCAGTCGTGGGACTGGCACGAAAGAGCTATTATCGTCGTGGCAGATATGGCTTTCAATGAACCCAGAAAGCGATGCCACTGCAATTTGGCTGCAGAAGAAATTTGATGTTCCGAACTCAGGATACTGGCTTTCAGAAGCTGTGTTCTCGATACCATTAATGTCAACTAGTAGCGGGTCTTCGCAACATCCAGGCATGCTCATTTTCGAATGCACGCCGCTTGATGATGTTTCGGACGGATTAGAGAGGTACAGCTCTGTCCTGACTCAGAAATCGGGACAGTACTGACAGTGTGTCCTATAGAAAGTATCGCATTCTGGATGATTGTACTCGACTACGAGACATTGTGGAAACCCTCCCTGAGAAGAGGCCTTTTGTGCCGTCTGTATTAGTGATACGATGGTCAGAGAACCATGACGCCCCCTTGCCGGATGATCTCGTCCATATGGTGAGTCCGAATGGCTAGTTCGTGAGCTGAACTCATTCATTTTTCTCCAGCTACGCAAATACACATCTGAGCAGATTATCCTTGGCCATGGCATCTTTTCTGTCAGCGCAACTACGAAAGACCTGGATGGGAAGCTGTCCAGCATTTTGAACGGATTGGCCCTGGACGTTGAAGGATCACTAACCCACCCTATGACTTTACGAGGTACGCAGAGTCTTTCCAATAATTAAACATGGCAAAGGTTGACAGTTGTTTCGCTAGCGGCTATCAATTTGTTTGATTCTCCGCTGCAAACGTTTTTGACAGAATGGTTGGACAATTGTTCCCCTCATGGTTATTGTATGTATCCAAAACCCTTGCACCGCTTCTGTATGTACTGAACTGGCCGAAAAGTCAGCTGGAACATGTACACGAAGATACTCCAAACCCTGGTTTCCCTCTTGAACAGCTCTTCAATTCTACTATCGGAGTTGATATCTATGAATGGTACATATCAACTTCCTCCGTACCCTTCAGACGATGTGGAAGACAGTTTACTTCAATACGAATCGTCCATCGATTGGCTGTCCCATGCAGAGCAGGACGATACAGCACGGAGCATTGCTATGGACCTGCAGTCTCATCTAACTCTTGGCCGAAGTAAACGTTGTTTGATATTTCTATCGTTGATGTTTCGCTAATCTTAGTGTTAGATTTCCCGGCTCGTCTCTTTCTGGAGCAGGTCATTGCCTTGTATCAGTACGAAGTGTCAAAGCGAGGTTCCGGAGATTCCACGCAGAAATTCCTAGTTCCAAGGAAAGATAGCACATCTGCTGTTGCTGCATTTGAATCGGAAATCAATAAAGAAGAAGAGAGGTTAACGCAAACTCTCAGCTTTATTTCTCGTCGCACCCCAGTAGTGAAGCGCCGAGGGGTATCTGAAGATAGTGACAGGTACGTGACCTTGAATTGAACGCGCTTCGAGAGAAATGCTCATTGTATTCCATGTAGCTCTGAGAGCAGCAAGCGTAGAAAAATCACTGCGACATCTTATTCAACCCCCACCACGCTAATGAGTCCACCTCAAGCACCACAAACCAATGGAACTCACGTATCCTCGCCACCACCCGAATCACGGTCACCCACGGCCAGCGTGATATCTGTAACACCTCCAGAGCCATCGTCGTCAACTATAACGATAGCGATGCTACGTGCTTTGACCAAGGACATGAAGACGAAATATGGTGGACAATGATCGATGCACTTTTGTTTGATTCTGTTTTCTTATTTACGACAATTTGCTGTTCTTGAATATCCTATACAAATAATACATTCACTCGGTTCAACTTGTGGGCAATGCTCGTTGTTCTCTTTCTTGAATAGTCCAAGGTTTGGCTGCTTCTTGTACGATACTTTCCAACGCACCTGTATTCTTCTATATGTATCATAGCTCCACAGTACCCGTAACATCTCGTGCTTCCAAGTACAAGCCACATGCTCTGAGACCTCGAATTCGCGAAAGCTGCACCTCTTCCAAGGTAATTGTAGTGAACTTTAAATATACCTTGCGCAGAACAGGGAAGTTTTCTCCGCCCGATTCTGGCTGCTGAAATGCCTGAACAAGATCCAACGCGTTGTGGACGAGAGTAGATGTACTCTGGCCATGGGGTAGAGGATTGACCGCATACGACAACTCCTCAAGCATTGGAAAACGGAGTGGAATGTCCGCGAAGTTGGATGGGGGACCAGAAAGGGCGTGGATGTGCGAAAGGTGGAGTACTTGAAGTACTGGGAGACTGCCCAGGTCTCGAAACATGGTTTCTACTGTCGTATGCCGGTAAACAATTGCACCCATGGAATCAGATATGATTGTTAAAGAAGTGATTATAGATCGCTGTGGATCCAAAACTGTGGCAAAAGTATGGGGGGAACGAGGCGGATCAATTGTGAGACTGAATTGTTTGAGTTCGGGGAGGACGAGCTGGGGAATCAGATCGAGTACGCCCGCGCCTCCAGTAATTGATGATGCTTTGAGCATCACAGGAGATTTGACACTGTCACCATTTTCAGGGAAATCCCCTTCCCACGCGAGAGCGCAAAGAGATTTGCACTTGGATAGGATATCATTGGCAATCGAACTGGGGGAGAGTTCATTCCTTTGGTCATAGTCAATATATAGCGTGCGAAGGCTTTCCCACACAGGCTGAGACACTGTCAGCGCTTCTAGAGAGTTGAAAGTGACATGGAGTAGAGATGGGGGCATCCGAGAAACTGCCGCTGGCTCCTAGTGGCTCTTCTTCATCTGTATCTACAGTCATTTCCAGAAAGAATGTCAAAGAATGGAGTATTGGTATGTGCCGGGAAAGTTTAGGAAGTATCCAGTCGTCCTTGGAATTGATATCAAGGATAATATTCGCGGTCTTCCATCGATGGCACTGGTCCAACAGGAGATCCAAAATGCAGCGCTGCTCTTTTCGCATCGGCTTAGTACTTTGAAGCTGGGAACATGTAATGGAAATGAAAAGCGGGGATCTTCCTGAGCGAGAAACAGCTCGCGCTAAAGTCTGCTCCACCTTCCGCGCCTCGTCTATGGAGATACGAGGAGGAGGAGAAACATCCTCGAGATGGATGCTGAGGCAAATTGTCGACCATGCATACAGCGAATTAGCGAGTGCGATGTTCCATGTTGAGCAGACCTGTGACAAGGCAGCTACAGGAACATCGGATCTCGTCGTGACATCGGTTGCCATTTCTAGCATCCTGTCCTCCACGTAAGCTATGTCGATTCTTGTACAATGATAGAATATCTCGGAGAGAATTTCTAAAGGCAGGGAACAAATAGGCGCTAGCAGAGACTGGTGAACGTGGAAATGCCGAAGAAGTTTGTCTTTCTGAGCCTTGAGCTTGTGGAACTCTTGTTCTGGGGATAACATGAGAGATTCTAATTCATTTACCTGATCAGATGCCTTAGACAGTTCTGCGTTCACAAGAACGGTCTCATGAGACGAAAGAGGCGACCATGTACGCTGGCGAGCGTGGGCGTCAAACAATGTCGTTGGCATGAGCACTGGATTGCAGAAGAGGGTTTACCTTGTCCAAGTACGCCAGCGAGGACGACGACTGGTTAAGGTCAGAAAGAGAGAGATAATGATGGCACGATCAAAAAGCATAACCAATATGTGGCTGGATAAATGGACAGAGCCATCGTCGCCTTCCAATGAGGACAACCCCTCAGACTGTAGATGGCCGAACTTGTCGAGGTATTCACAATATAAGACTTTTTCCACGCTAGGATCGAAGTAGGGATACAGCCTTCTCAAAAGCCATGTTTTCAGGTCTGGTTGATAATTGCACCTTTCACGACACATGTGGAGAAACGATAATGGATATAAGTTACAATAAGGATACAGATTCAATGCAAGTGAAGTAGATTAGATATCCTGGTCACAGTTGACGATGCGCTG
>Ga0247730_1001219_pt1 | contig 14849 bp, 20 predicted proteins | sample UWRJL073202C2_FD_180959 | JGI IMG/M metagenome (GOLD analysis project Ga0247730, IMG submission 180959) | Plant litter microbial communities from Arlington Agricultural Research Station in Wisconsin, United States - UWRJ-L073-202C-2 | ecosystem: Environmental > Terrestrial > Plant litter >... | reverse complement strand
TGCTTGATGAGGGAATCTGTGTATATGATTAAGGGTTGCACGAAGTCCGTAAAGAGTCAAACACACCTAGTAACACTCTTGATCTCTGGAGCCATACCTGGCTCGAGTATACTACAATTCGAAGGTTCAAAAACAAAGCCTACCCATGCGCTGCGTCAACGACGTACGCGTAAGAGATTCCACTGAAAGTTGTGCCTACGTCGAAGGCCAGAACAAGATTTCGCTTAGCCCCTTGGTAATTTGGTCTGGTAGACATAGCCAAAAGGTCAAATGCGCGTTTTTGGGGTGAGATTCACGTCTTTGGCGTGTTGACACAGGCCAAGGTGAGGATGATGATGGTTGACGAGAAAGTCATGAAGTGATTTCAGTCGCGTCCATCATCTCTTGCTCTTACCTTCCACTACAACGTCGTTCTTCCTTTCTCCTCTTGCCTCGGACTATGTCGTACTGCCCCCAAGAAAATTGAAAGCATGTCCCGAAGTTCATCTCCCTCGACATCCCATGCCTCAAAACCCAGAATCAACTCGAGCTCACCTACAGAGAAGAAAGCTACATCTGTGCTTAGGCCACGACAGCAGGCCCTTGACGCTATTGCTGCCAATAAGGGCAATTCCAAGGAAGTCGTTCCAGAATCCGTGGCAGCAAATGAGTCTGCATCTGCAGAAGACAAACGGCCTTCTTCTCCGGATGCTGCGCGTATACTAGAAGAAGAAGCCAAAGAAACCGTGCAGACCTCATACCCAGCCTCATATAACTCACGGTCGCAGCACGACCAAAGCTCTCGATCGTGGGATGCTAACAAGCAATACGGTGATAACCGCCATCCAAATAACGGGCCCAGGAATAATTGGGGGTATGACAGGTATTCTGATAACCGCGGTCTTCCCCGAAACACACCCACTGGTCCGCGAGAGGGTCGCCGTGGCTCTTCTCAAAGATCTCGTCGCCGCCGAGATCATCCAAAACATTATTACCCTCCCGAAACCTTGCCATATGATAGTCCCTCGAAAACAGGCTCAAAGAGGCGTTCTCCTCCCTCCTACGATAATGAACGACCTTCAAAGCGGTCTTCACGCCGCGACCGTTCCTCATCCTATGGCCGTAAGCGTCGCTCTAGAAGCCGTGACCGTTTTCGTGATAGTTCGCGCTCGCCAACTCGCAGTCACGGGTATTCTGCGAGGGATGAGCGCAGCTCGAGTTCTCGTGAACGGCGTAGACAAAGGAGCCGAGAACGCTCTCAATCTCGTGATCGAAGACACTCTCCCCAGCATTTGCACCACCCAACCCCTTACGATGAACAGACCCCATATGGTCCTCATCTCCCAGATCCTCCAACTCTGCCCGAAGATTCTGTTCCAACCCCTACCCGAAACGACTCCCAACTTTCCCTGCTATATCCCACATCACCAATCCCCGCCCCTTCCGAGCAAGCACTAGCAGACTTGTCAATTTTGCAACGCCAATTACAGGAGGAGCGAACAAAATGCCAGACTATGGAACAAGAGCTTGCTCACTATAAGACGCAATTAGATACAGTCATAACAAGACATATCCAGGTCATGGAAAACCATCCTACTCCAGCAATGTTTGAATCAGATTCAGGCACTATGCCTAAGGTCAATTTCGACGGTCCCAGACCAGAACACACTATTCCGCAAGAACATGGCACGGCGATGGCAGATGGAAGGGGCGAGGAGGAACTCTCCGAGATTGCAGGTTTACGACAGCAGCTTGTGGATATTCGAGCAGAGTTACAAGAGACTAAGGATGCTCTCGATGCCCGCACGCTTGAGCTTCGAGGCTCCAATGCCTTCCTCACCAGGGCTGACTCCTCTTCTAATTCCGACTGTATCCGCCTCGTGGAAGCTCTCAATCACGAAATCGAACAAACATGCGCCAGCATTGCAGATAGTGTGACAATTGAGAAGGATCAGCCACCCGATCCAACAGCGCTTACAGACGCGGAAGCCTTCGTTCTTGAATCATATGGCCAACCGTTATTATCTTACATGTGTCGGAACCGGGAGTCTCACGACCACGGCCTCACACAGTATGTGTTAACGCACAGCCTAGTAAAGCGTTGCTATTCCTTGCTATCATTATGGTCATGGAATCCTCAAGACTCCAAGTCGATTGAAGCTGTTTATAATGGACTGAAAGCCGCATCAAGTGAGTCGCTTACCATCGAATTCCAAGGTATGAGCTAAATATCTCTCAGTACCTCAGCCAGTCGCGGGACGTTGGCGATCTCTGACGCATGCTCAGACGAAGCGCCACGACAGTGCACTACTGGAAACCCTTTCCGAGGATCTGACTGACTGTGTACTCAATGTCTTGACCGTTAATGGCTGGTGTTCATCATCAAACTCTCTGGACACTGTGACGCGGATGTGTAAAGATCGAATGTCCTCTGTGATCAATGCCTTGTTTGCATCGGACAAAATGCTTATGGAGGATATCACTTCCGTTGATGTGGAGGTTTTCGTTGTATCAGACGGCGATCCATATGACGAGAATGTTGAAGACTCTGAAGGAAATCCACAGTCCCAAGAAGAACGCGTGGCGTTCTCGATGGCATTGGGTCTTCGCGCTCGCAATATAGAGACAGATGAGACGAGGGTTCTTTTAAAGAGTAAAGCTTTCTTGCAGTCAACAATTGATGACTTCTCGAATTAGTTCTATCTATCGCAAGCCGAGCAAGGCGATAATTAAGCATTTTTCCAGTGGCCTTCGGGTCTATCCCGGGGACGGATGTCAAAGCGTCTCGAGTTTCATCCATAAAAGCTTTGCTTTGTAAGCCAGATATTTAGTTCCATCTGCTATCGCCTGCTAAAACGCCACAGCACTTCAATGGCCATTGAGGCCCTTCCAGACGAGCTTCTGTCTCTCATAATCAAGAACATCGCGTCCGATACTCGCATAACCCCTCGTGCAACCCGTGCAGGCCTTCAATGCACTCTAGAAACGGGTGATTTGAACTCATTTTCGTTGATTTGCTCTCGCTTCAGGCGCTTGTCTCTGCCTACGTTTTTTCGATTCGTTCGTATTTCCCTGGGATTCCTAGCTCCCAATACTGTGACAATGGAAGTACCAGTGTCGGCCTTGGAAAAGTTCAGGGATGCTTTGAGGCTGAATAGACGATTTTGTCGCTTTGTTAGGTGCATTTTTCGAGTCGTTAGTATTGTATCTGTCTAATGAGATACCAGGGAAATGACAATAGTAGGAGGGAGAGGAAGATTTGCGCCTTTTGTGCTGGATGTTCTAAACACCTTCGTGACCCTTGAGAGGCTTGACCTTCCCGCTGTTGTTTGGAATGAAGCTGAAATCATGAACACCATTGATAATCATCCAACTCTCAAGGAAGTTTATCTCCCGGGAAAAGGCTGGGAAAATGAGCCGGTACCTCACTTCTCCTTGCGTAAAGTTACCTGGAAGACTTTCTTCTTGAATGACAGCGCAGAAACTTGTCACCATCTGCCAAGTTTCTTCGAGGCAGGTTTGACAGTGTGGGATGTTACTGTCATTAGAGATGACTTTGACTGGATGTCTGTCGTCTTTAGAGGTATGACCAAACTCATGATTGATGGGGAAAGGTTCACGTTGGATCAGAGAAACAAGTGGTTGGAGTTTGTGGACATGCAGCCGGCGCTTATCGATATGAAGATTATGCAGCCGTCACCGGAGTGCTTTGCGTTCCCGAGAACAACTTGGCTACGCACGCTCTTGGAGGAGCGGATCGAAGTCCTCGCCGTCTCTGAATGTCAGCTCGTCAGAACGCGTGGTGAATGGCTGCTCACAAGGCTGGAGAGCACCATCGAGGTGGAGAACAGCGATGAGTACGAAGAAATTGCTCAAACGATGTTACTGGGCGCGGACTCTTTGGACGTACTAGAACTGACGGCGACACAAGATTTCGAGTCAAGGAAGTCTTTTGAGGTAAAACAACATTGCCATGCATAGGTTTCACTGAGGCTGATGCTTACTCGCCAGGATTTTTTCAGAGCCTCGTTCCCTGCACTGCCCTTCAAGATGAAAGAATGCACCATCATTCTTCCTCATGCTTATGCTCGCCAGGCGGCTGTGGAAGCGGCAGTAAGGCTAGGCCTCCCGGCCTTCCCTATACCTGACTATGTTGACCTTGCTAAGAAAGAGCTCCTTCGACTCACGTATGACCTATTATTGCCTTGCCCTCACTTCAAAGCAATGACATATGACCTTCCCAACGCCATTCACAATCCAAGCGTGTCTTCAGGAGGACAGTCAATGCACATTGTGCCAGTCTGGGATGGAATGTCGTTAAAAGTGCATCGTGCAGATGCAGAATATAAAATTGATAGTGGGGTTGTTGAGAGATTCTTCATTGTTGTGGACGAGTACTGGCAACCACCACAGGACGATAATACGTAAGAAATGGCTATAGACTAGGATATATCAGTCTATCTGCCCACGTTATCGGGAATGTCCAACATTTTGCATAAAGCAGCAGTCTGCGGATTAGGATACCACTTGGCTGCGGGAGGGTTAGTAAACATTCGAGGGCGCTGGAATGTCACATACGTTGAGCAAGCGAGTTGTAGTCCACTCGAGCACTTGTTGTTGTGGGACCTGGGGCAGTCATGACAAACGTTTGGACCTTGTTAACGAGCTGACTGGACATGTTTGCTTGGAGGGTTGCGCCTGCTTTCGCGATGAGAGCTCGAGCTTCGCGCTCAGGAGGATACCCAAGCTGGTGATCAGACGTCGACAAAAACTTGTGGAAACCTTTCGTAATAGCCAGCCAATTAGGATCGAAGGACAATGTTGGGGGAGAATCGTCAGCAGCTGTTGGTAAGTCGAAAATCTGAGAAGTGATCAGCGCTATGCAGCCTTCTTAGAGCATGCACAACCAACCTCGAGGAACTTGCGGTCGTAAAGACATTTGTCTAGGGCCACAAATTTAGTCTCAGGCGTGGGAGGTGGCGGTACGACATCTTGCTTGTCCAGTTTGTTAGCCTCGTTAACTTTCGCGGAAGGTTTCCCGGCATCGACCTTGTGTTTATTTGTTTTAACGAAAACGTCAGAGCCTTTGACTTCGTGAGGAACAGACGCCGTAAACTTCACGTGCATGTGAGCTGCGAACCATCGAGGTGGCTTCAAGGTGCGAAGGAGATTCATTAGAGGCGGAGATCCCAGGGTACCTTTTTCGATATCGGGTCGGAAGGTCGGTTTGCGTCGTACGAGGCCTTCGAGATCGCCGAATTTTTCGATAGACTGTGGCCAGTCGTGGGAAAGGAAGATATCTACGTCCGAAAGCTAATGCATGATGAGTTCACCCATATAGTTTCAAGATTGAAGACGTGGACAAACCAACGAGAGTCGGCGGACGTTGTATTCTCGATAATGATATACGCTCCTCATGGAAGACTGGTCGTAAGGAAGTTTCTCAAAATGGCCTGTAGGGTCTTAGAGTCGATAGTAGAAGCAAAGCTAAATGTCTCACCCTTGCGAAAGTCGTATCCCTTGAAGACGCCAGACATGCCGGCGATTCTGATCCCGTTGACTATAACAGATCCAGCTGCACCAAGAAAGTAGATGTTTGGGGCTAGCCATCCGCCATGATATCTTAAATTGACGGGTCAGATGCCTGCTGAGTGGTATGGAACATGCAGACGTACAACTCTTGCATGTAGTTTGACGCTTCATGGTTTCCGCCTATACATATTGTCAGGATAGGAGCTTGTTTCCGTCCAGTATAGTACCTGCGGACTATGAGAATATGCCTATCTAGACGGTTTGTGTCACGCACTTGTAGAAAGTGCCCAATTCCTTATATTTATTGGGAACGGCCATGCATTGCAAGTCACTGTGGCTGCGAATGGCTTCGAAATCACCACAGATGAGCAGTAAGTCTATTTTGTAGTCTTTCTTCCTCTCCATTTCTGCTATCTCGTCGTAGATATCGTCAAGACAGCCATGGCAACATCCTTGGACAGCGATCTCGGAGAAGTTCAGCATCCTCTAACAGGTCGTAACGCTATGAGACATACCTTCATTTTGTGAGAGGAAGCGACTGGGTTTATATGGCGAAAGTTTCTTAGCAGAGAAGGAGTAACTCGCATACGCAAGTTGGGGGCAATGGAAAGGGTATTATATCATGCAAAGTGGCGGCAAGCAGGGTCTTATAAGTGTTAATGAGCGATCACGTGCACCTACCTGAACTTTGACTTGGACTTTGACTCGACGCCATAAACTCGCCCCGAGCCGACCTCGCTCCCGCCTTGGATAATGAATCAGATAATACAGGGATAAAATGATCAGCCATGCTACAATAATTACAGAGTGAAGTGAGCAACATCCTATCTCACAGTCCAGTCCTTAGTTTAAACAGCCTCTTCTGCTTCCAGCTCCGATTGTAGGAGGACCCTGGGCTTCAGCAATACGCTATGCCTCCATTCTGCACCGACCTTTTCGTGTAAGACTAATCCCAAATCTGTTGTACATAGCACAGGCTCGGTATCCTGGCCATCTTGCGATGTCGCTTCCATGATGGTCTTGTCGAGAGGGACGTTGGGGTCGACCGTGAGGACGAGCAGCTCGGATGAGAGCACGCCTTTACCCATAGCACGATTCAGGGTTACAATCTTCTCCGATATGGTGTCAATCTGGTCATGGAAGCGCTCGCTGATAATAGTTTGCACTCTGTCGGACGGCATGGTCAAACCAGCGAGCAGGAAGATGTTGGCGAAGCCGTAGCTGAAGAAGGGCATCATGTTGAGTGGTTGGACAAGCTGCTGAGCATACTCGCGAGTGAGAGCGCGCCACTTTCCGGATACAGAGGGCTCCTCTGCGATTGGTGCGTCAGCTGTAACCCCGGAGGTATTCAGACAATTACTCACCACTATCTCGCAGATGCTCATAAATGGAGTTCAAGTTCTCCTCTGCCTCCGGACCATGGAAGTACCACGATGAAATCATCGATTTCGCCCACGCACACATGGAAGCCTGGCAGGCCAATTGGATCAGGAAGGTGTCTTCATGGTGATTTGAGGTAGCGAGCAACTCGAGCATGCGGCCACCCAGATAAATATCAAGTTCCTCCCTCGCCAACTTGATTCCCTGCTCATCTACCGCTGGGGCGCTTCTCTGGAATTCAAAGGCGTCGGATATGAGAGCAGCGGTTTGCAAGATCTCTGCGTTCAAAGCTACAACCATTTTCTTGATGTCCGCTCCAGAGAAGGTGTCAGTGCGCGATAGGTAAGCCTGTGCCATCTGTAGCTCTTTGCTTCGCGTCTCTAACAAGCCTTCAAGCGCTGATCTCTCTCCAGCCACCCTCTTCAGCTCTGCTTGCACCTCTCCTAATTGCCGTTCAACCTCTAAGACTCTCGCCTTGGACGCATTGACTGCTTTCGCCGTATTGCTCTGCAAGTTGGATATTTGGGTGTCCTTGGCATGAATACTGGCTTGTGTATCTGCAAGGGAACGGCGTAATGATGCGTTTTCCCGTTCAAGTGTGTTCAGTTCGTCTCGCCATGAGCGTTCCTGGTCACGGTCATTGTCGAGTCCTTTAAGATCTCCAGACGAGAAAGATTTATAGAGGCGAAGTCCAATAAAGCTGATAATTCCTCCCATGCCCCAGGCTAAAGTGGAAGTATTGAATAAAGGAGGAGGGGAGGACATGCCTGTATCAACGCAGGCGTATTAACACGGGCATATAAATGCTTTCGCAGTTCATGACTTTGCGACTTTGAATACCTCGCGCGTGTTCGGCGTGTCCGGAATGGTGTTCTGACCTGAAGCGCCTCATGGCTTGTGGCTGGTTGATTCAGTTTCAGGACGTCCAAAACGAGGCGCGGACTGTTCTTTCATGTTAGCGTGTATGCCACATTCTGGTTTCATTAAAAACGCCCTCGAAAGTCAAAATTGGTCTGCCTGTGACCGTGTCCTCCATCGCAACTTTTTTGAGCGCTGACGGGTCTGATCTTTAAAATTGGACTTTGATGACCTCCCCTGCTGTCTTCTAGTGTGCAGTGATTGCACGCTTAGTTCGCGGATCCGATTTGGATCTAGGGTGTCGTTGCTCGTGCAGGTCTTTATAAAGCACCGTGTTAGGTTGATGTCTACCTGCATCCTTTCCCGAATCCACCTGTATGCAAGGCCCAGCTCGAGATCCTTATCGACAACTTCAACGCAAGTTGGTCCTTTCATTCGATGTTGGGACCACGTTCAGTGGGGCATCGTTTGCTCTACTGGATCCTGGTCGAATACCAGTCATTCAGGGAGTGACAAGGTCAGGGGCCTAATCGGTTTCTTCGATATTGAGCGCTAATAGGTTACGCTTTATAGGTTCCCTGGACAGCAGTCTATCGGTGGTAATTCGAAGATACCATCAGTTATCTGTTACGATAATGATGGAACCATTCTCGCGGTTGGTGAAGAAGCGGCCCTAATGCACCCCGAAGAGATGTCAGAGGACGACTCGGACGATGATAGCGAAGACAGTTGGAATTACAAGGAGATGAAGCAGTTTATCAAAGTCGAATGGTACGGTTGGTCCTATTCTCCTCCTCTGCTGTTGAATTTTGTGCCCAATTTTCGATCGATAGGTTCAAGCTACACCTCCGTCCTAAGACGCTCCCCGCGTCCCATCTTAATGTTCATTCCTTACCTCCTCTTCCCTGCGGAAAGAGAGTTGTTGACGTATTCGGCGATTTCCTCTTCTACCTTTACACGTGTACCCGGACGTATGTAGAGGAAATGATACCTTCCGGCAAAGTCTTTTGGGATACAGCCGTGAATACAGCCAACATCGAGTTTGTTCTGACACACCCGAACGGATGGGAGGGAGCTCAGCAGGCCCAGATGCGTGAGGCTGCCATTCATGCTGGCCTTATCGACGACATCCCCTCCGCCAGAGCGCGTGTACGTTTTGTTACTGAAGGCGAGGTATGTGCCGTTGTACAGGAGCTATGATATCCTTGTTTTGATTGGTCTTTGGCGTTTAGGCAAGCTTGCATTACTGTATCACCAAAGGCATTTTAAACCAGGCTCCTGTGCGCTTTGTGCGTTTCTCGTTGCTCTCCACAGCTCACATCGTACTGTCCTCAGACGGGCGAGGGCATCGTCATCATCGACGCAGGTGGTGGTACGATCGACGTAAGTGTGTATCAAAAGTCAACAGGCGGACGGTCCTTCTCTGAGATTGCCAAGACTGCATGTATGGCGTCAATACTCTGTCTTTGTTTGATCATCTATGAATCTTCAATCCTTAGGTTTGATACAAGGCTCTGCAATTGTCAGCATGCGTGCGAAATCTTGGCTAAGCGGTAAGCATATGTCATTTGCGCATCAGGTCTGCAAGTCTAACTCGTTATTGTAGAGAAGCTTCAAGACTCTAAATATGCGAAAGACATTGACCTCATAGCACGACTTTTTGACAGTGGGCCTAAGTTGACCTTCAAGAATGCGAGTGACTACTCTTTTGTGCGGTTCGGTGGGGTTCGTGACAAGGATACAAAAGTCGGAATCAGTTCAGGACAGATGAAGATTCCAGGGCAAGTCTTCTGATCTAGAAACTCTGACGCAGGACATAATCGTTATCACATTAGGTCAACTATTGCATCGTTCTTTGCACCGTCAGTCCAAGACACCGTATTAGCAATTAAAGAACAACTGAAAGAAGCAAAACAGCCTATCAAAGTTCGTCTCGTGCTATTGAACAAGGCGAATCGAATTATAACAAAACAATTAGACCGCATTTCTCGTCGGTGGGTTTGCAGCCAGTGACTGGATGTTCTCTGAACTGTGTCACCACCTCTCCGGGCTAGGCATATCTCTTCTGAGACCGGATGGTCACGTAAACAAAGCTGTGGCGGATGGTGCTGTTTCGTTTTACCTGGATCATTTCGTTTCGGCCAGGGTCACCAAGATGTCTTATGGGTCGAAGATACGCGAGCGATACAATCCGAATAAACCAGGCCATCTCGAACGGCAGAAATTTATAGTTCTTAACTCTGGAGGACATGAGTGTATTCCGGATGTCTACTCTGAAATACTACCCAAGGTATGGAAACTATTCACCTTAGGAGATCGAATCCAGGCGTATGACATTTACGGTTCTCCAGGGAACACAGATATTAGAAAGTCAGGAATTCCGGAAAGCTTTTCATCACAGCTCCTTTTCGCGACGTCGATTGTACAATCTAAAGGAATCCATACGATGCTATCGGGGGGACAAAGTGAACCCTCAGTGGGTAGATGAAGAGCCCGGTACGAACAGGTTGCAAGTCTTGAGCATCACGTCTGACGCTTGGTATGCCCAAATTTCAGAACTCTTCTCCACAGCGTGTAAAATACACTGCGACACTTCAGAAGTAGCAGAGAAGCTACCGGCCCTCAAGAATATCAAAGATGGGCGCATTCACTATACTTTGGATTTTGATATCGTGCTATCTTTCGGGCTAACAGAATTGAAAGCCCAGATCAGTTGGAAGGATATAAATGTGCGCTTACACCACCTCATTTTTTTTTGTTTCTATCCTGACATCAATTCAGGGGTACGAACGAAGGTACTTACAGCAAGTCCCCCTCTTTGAAGCCTTGTTCATTGACAAGTCTTCAAGGGGTCCTGCCGAAATAATATATGACAACGAGCCCTAAGTGGCATTGCGTCAATTGTAACCTTTTGCTCTGTAACCGTTCACATTCTTGTCATTGATCAGAGCACGATCTTGCTTCTTAGCTTCCGTGCGGATGTTCTCCACAGTACAGTATGTGGGAATCTCGAAAATAAGGCGTGTTTTCCGGCGCGTGCTTCCCATGCTGCAAACACTCGTACTTAGATCTCATCAACAGCGGGGGCTAACCTTACTGCAATATGCCCCATGATCTACACGGGCCGTGCTAACTCAAGCATTCTCAGTTACATTTCTCTAAGTGACACTCTTCAGCCCAGGACGTAAGCTTACCTCTCTATTACAACAAATCACCGCTATCCAATTCCGAGCAACGATATCAACCTCAAGGATCCGGAATTCGAGATTCGAGATTCTGTCGCCGTACGCTTCTGTGGACAAGCCTCGTGGTCCCTGCGTGCGCTACCAAAGTTGGGCACTAAGATGCTAATAGCCCGGGCCCGATCATCCTGATCGAGAGCCTTTCCTTCAAAGACCTATTATAAGGCAACACGTCGTGCTTTGCTTTTTCGCGTCTTTCCTCCTAGCCACCATGAACACATCTGGTCGCAAACCCTATCGAGAGCTTCAACGCAAGCTGGTCCTTGCCTTCGATGTTGGCACGACCTTCAGTGGCGCATCTTTTGCTATGCTTGATCCTGGTCGAGTGCCAGAGATCCAAGGAGTGACGAGGTATGGCGCCTAGCGAAACCACTTGCTGTCCACAAGAGTGCTAATGCCTGCGACCTTATAGATTTCCTGGACAACAGTCCGTCGGTGGCAATTCCAAGATACCCTCGGTGATCTGCTACAACAGCAATGGCAGTGTGCGTGCTGTCGGAGAAGAGGCCGTTCAGATGCAGCCTGAGGAGATGTCAGACGATGAAGATGACGAGGATGACGATTGGAATAACGTGACGGTCCAACGCGTGGCGAAGGTGGAATGGTGTGTGATTGGTACTGTGTAATGGTTTACACACAATCGAACTCATTAAGCTCCTTCAAAGGTTTAAACTCCATCTTCGGCCGAAAACCTTATCGGCTTCCCATGTCACCGACGCTGATTTACCTCCTCTTCCCTTTGGCAAGAAAGCTGTCGACGTGTTCGGCGACTTCCTTCACTACCTCTACACTTGCACGAGGACATACGTGGAAGAGTCGATACCTTCTGGGCAAAGTTTCTGGGATGCAGTGGAAACCGCTGAAAATATCGAGTTTGTTTTGACGCATCCGAATGGCTGGGAAGGAGCCCAGCAAGCTCAAATGCGCGACGCCGCCATTCATGCTGGGCTTATCAACGATACTCCTTCTTCCAGAGCTCGTGTGCATTTTGTCACTGAAGGCGAGGTATGTTTACAACATATATACAGCACTGAACATCCTCCTGAACGTTTCTCTTTCCTAGGCGAGCTTGCATTTCTGCATCAATAAGGGCATTGTGAATGAAGACGTGATTCCGGTATGTTGTTGATTCGAATAACTTGTTTCTTTCGGAGGATTCAGATCGCAATGTTACCAACAGGTTGGTGAAGGCCTTGTCATCATAGATGCTGGAGGCGGAACGATCGACTTGAGTGCTTACCAAAGGACAGCAGCCGGGCAATCTTTTGCTGAGATTGCGCAAACAGCATGTAGGCTACCAGGTTTATCTTTCAGGATTTGGAACTGCATTTGACCAAAAATTTAGGCTTGATTCAAGGCTCTGTGATGGTCAGCAGACGTGCCAAAAGCTGGCTCAAAGGTAAGCCCATCATTTTGACCAAGTTTACCATATCTCTGATCTGTGGTGGTGTAGAAAATCTGCAAGGCTCGAAGTACGCAGAGGAAATAAACCGAATGACAGAAATCTTCGACAGTGGAGCGAAGTTGACATTCAAGAACGCGGCTGACCCGGCCTTCATACGATTTGGAGGTGTTAGGGATAAAGAGCCCAAGTTTGACATCAGGTCCGGTCAGAAGAAGATTCCAGGGTATGTTGCCCACTCTTCTCTATGTTGAGGAGTCTTTCTAATACCCATCGCTCAATATAGATCCTCTGTGGCATCATTTTTCGAGCCTTCCATTCAGGACACCATTGTAACAGTGAAGAAACAACGCACGGAGGCAAAGAAGCCCATGAAGGTCAAGCTGAATGTTATCGAGTTCCGACGTGTTGACTGATGGCCCATTAGACTGCTTTACTCGTTGGTGGCTTTGCGGCCAGCGACTGGATGTTCTCCGAGCTGCAACGACAGCTATCCGAGATCGGAATATCACTAGCGAGGCCAGATGGCCACGTTAACAAAGCTGTAGCAGATGGTGCGGTGTCTTTCTATCTCGATCACTTCGTGTCTGCCAGAGTCTCGAAGTTGTCCTATGGGACACGCGTGTACCATATGTATATTGCCCAGAAGGAGAGTCATCGGCGTCGAGTACATACACTTTTCACTGACATAACGGGGTACCCGAGTATCCTGGGAGGATTTTCTGAAATCTTAGCTAAGGTACTGTCAGATTCTTCTGTCGACATACATGGTTCGCTGATGATACTCAGGGAGTACAAGTATCAGAAACCCGAGAGTTTCGGGAAAGCTTCTATAAAGCATCCTATACGCGAGAGGATCTGTACCATCTGAATGAAATTATCGAATGCTATCGAGGAGACGAAAAATCACCCGAGTGGACAGACGAAGAACCTCGTGTGTCGCATACTATTTCTCGTTGCTCGAGCCTCAATCTAACGGGACCATTGCAGATCTCTTTTCGACTGTTTGCACTGTGAAAGGAGATCTCTCGAAGGTAGTCAGACGGTTGCCAACATTCCAAAGCCTCACGGATGGTCGTGCATACTATAAGCTGATTTATGACATTGTTCTATCCTTTGGTCTTACCGAAATTCAGGCCCAGATTTGCTGGAAAGATGCCAATGTACGTCGCAACCTTTATCAATCGTGTTTGTGTAGTGTTCTGACCAACGGTGCAGGGAGCAGAGCAAAGGTTCGTTCATATAACTAGCACATGGTCAGCAACTGTCATTGACTGAAGTAACCAGGAGTCCTGCAGAAGTGATTTACGACGACAGCGATTAGAGCCAAACAGCTCTGGGCCGCTTCAATTGGCTGTAAAAATTGCGTCGAACAACGATACTTTCTCAATCCTTTACTGTAATAATACTTTAAACCAACTCGCTATTGCTTCCAAACCCTGCTGCGTTTCGGGCTCGAATCGAGGGAATACAATCCAATCGTGAACCGCGTCTGCTAGCTCCAGATGCTGCACGTCTTCACTGCCCAAGTCGCGCTCCAGCTTCTTCCTCAACTCCCGTACTTGGTCCCTAAGAATCTCTGCACCGCCAGAAAGGATAATAGTTTTAGGAAAGCCCTTAAATGACCACGTTCCCTCTGGCAACGCCGGGGAGATCCACCTAGAGTTATCGGCCATTCCCAGTCCAAATGGTCCTGTTAGGTGGGCACCTGCGTGAGGGTACCTTCGTACAATGTAGTCACTGGCGAAGAACATGCTCTCTACATCCTGAGCCTTGGCGCTGAGATCGCACCAAGGAGAGAGCAAGAGCATTCCTCCTGGCTTCAGTTCCGGTGCGAATTCTGCAATATATCGCGCCAACGAAAGAGCAAGGTGTCCACCAGCTGAGTCTCCTTGAAGAATGATGTCCTGAGGAGAGAAGCCGACGGTGCTGACAAGGTACTGATAGCCAGCTAGAGCGTCAAGTAGTTGTGAAGGAAAGGGGGATGCGGTGGCTAGACGGTATTCGATTGAGAATACACGCTGTATGTTCGGGCCTAAGTCAACTCGTCGCAGAAGATCTTTCCCAATGTTCGAGCTTCGGTCATCTGCACGCTTCCGCGTTAGCTTAGAGGCGATGGAGCAGACAATAAAACGCACTCGAGTGAGCAGACATGAATATATAAGCACCCCCGTGCATTGCGTAGATCACTTTTTCGCGCTCTTTCGGAGATTCCACTGTGCCCCGGGAAGCATCAGACTCGTTCTTATATAGCCAATATCCAGGAATACGAATTGGGTCCACTCCAGCAGCTCCAGCTAGGCTCTGGATCTCGCCAGCAAGCCCATTCAATGGCAAGGGATCCACCCAGACTCCATGGGAATTGGGTGCTTCTCGGATAGCTCTGTGATCAGCGTATAGCCGAAAATGTCCAGTCCTGGACAAGATTGAGCTGAGGCAAAAAAAAAAAATGCAAG
>Ga0247730_1001218_pt1 | contig 14851 bp, 21 predicted proteins | sample UWRJL073202C2_FD_180959 | JGI IMG/M metagenome (GOLD analysis project Ga0247730, IMG submission 180959) | Plant litter microbial communities from Arlington Agricultural Research Station in Wisconsin, United States - UWRJ-L073-202C-2 | ecosystem: Environmental > Terrestrial > Plant litter >... | reverse complement strand
CAGGCTCTTTCAAAGCGATGTCTCCATTGACCAACGGCACAGACCATCTGCATGGGGCGGAGGCCGTTCCCCACTCACATTCGCATCTGCTCCGAGTCCACGACCAATCACGCCTGCTTCAAACTCGCCGCGACCTGAGGATCGTGTCTTACAGTCCTTATCTGGCCTAACCGTTGCGTCATTTTGCCTGTTCTCTCAGTTCTCTCATCCTCATTTCCACGCCAGGGGACCACTATCACGCTCCTTACCAAGACATCCATTCGATATGAAGGTGTCGTAGCCTCTACGCGTGCGGAAGGCGACACCAAAGGCGTTACTCTCAGGGACGTTAAAGAAATCACAACCGTAGGCGCGCCTATCAAACCCACTCTGTTCGTTGCCTCTACCAACATTGAGTCCTGGAACTCTGGCCCTGCCGATGCTACATTGATGAACGGAAATGGGCATGGATGTAAGAGTCCTGTTCCCAGACTTGTTGATATTTTCTGACATCTACCTGGTAGCATTCCGCACAGACACTGATATCACGGCCAACCTGCTGAAGACTGTCGGGGTTCCACACGAGAGAGAATTGCAGGCATGGCAGCCTTCAGCTGATGGCCCTCCGGCAAGTTCAGGCGAGAAGGGGGACGAACTGACATTTGGCGCTGGTTCAGGATCCAATATGTCTTGGGACCAATTTGAGACGAACGAGAGGAAGTTTGGGGTTAAGGCGAGCTTCGATGAGAATGTTTACACGACCAAACTGGATCGCACAGCTGCAGACTTCAAGGAGAGAGAGAAGCGGGCTCAGAAGATTGCGAATGAGATTGTTGGCGTACGTCTCCATTGTTGTTGGTGCTTTGTCAAGACTAATATTGTTACCTCAAGAGCACTGCTACGAATTCTCACATTGCGGAGGAGCGTAATCAAATGGGAGACGACAGTGGCCTCAACGAGGAAGACAAGTGTGTCTTCATATTCCCGACTTTAGAACTCGTTTTAAATGTCTTGCAGGTACGGTGCAGTCGTACGCAGTCAAAATGCATACGTTCCACCTGGAGCACGAAAGGGCCTTCCGGCTGGAGCTAGGTCAGAGGGGAAACCGAGTGTCCCGAAAGTAACGTTCGAGGCTGCTACAGACGCGAAGGCAGCCGCAGATGAGGCTGGCCCCAAGAAGCCGGTTCCTGTCACTAATGCCACCAAGCAGCCAGCTGAGGCTTTCCGAGACTTTGTAACAACGGAGAAAGAGAGACTCAACTTGAAGCGGCAAGCTTTAGTCAAGAATGATATGGGTAAACGAATGGCCGATCTTGTGAAATTCAGTCAAAGCTTCAAGGCAAGTCAACTTGTGCACATTTTGGTCATACTCTCTTGGAACCTTAACTCTTTTCCCAGCTCAATAAGCCAATTCCGGATGATCTAGTCTCCATTCTCGCAAAGGACGAAGAGAAGCAGAGGATTATTCGAGAGAAAGCAGAGAAAGATGCTGCATCCGAAGGTGCCCGTAGTATTGGCATACCAGCGGTCAATGTGGCTATCAACCATCGTGCGCCTTCAAATAACAAACTTGCTGGGATTATGCTCCATCCACCTGCATCTAACGCTCGGACGAAGACAAGTGCATTGACGATTCCACCGATTCCTCCCTTCAAAGGTCCCAAGGCTCGCAATGACCAGCCTGCTGGCACGGCACAAGCACCAAAGGAGGCCAAGACTGAGCAGTCCAAGACCTCGAAACCTCTCATTCCAATGAAGATTCAGGAAATTCCAAGCTTCAAAGGGAAGTCTGCCCAACCATCTCCAGCTCCCACTCCGATTACAGCTAGGCAAACTTCCACTCAGTCGGTTAGCAGTGCACAGGCAGCTGCGAATAGACTCAACGTGAACGCTTCCTCGTTCAGGCCTAACCCGAAGGCTAGTACGTTCACACCGGTGAGTAAGGTTATGACTGTCATGGAGCAACTGTCTGATAGACTTCCAGGGCTCCAGCTCGACCGCGGTCAGTCCATCTGGTTCGCAGTCTCCTTCCAGGCCAAAAGCAGTAAGCGCAAGTCCTTTCCTCTTGAGGCGTCTTCCTTACGCCGTCGTAGCCTGCAAACGCCTTCTTTGATTCGCGGCCAGTGAGACGTGGTCCAGTGAACGTACGGGACGATTTCAATCCATTCAAGGCGAACAAGGCATTAGATGCCTCTGCCGTGCGTGAGTCCACGATTTCGTTTGTCTAACATTGGCGAGTAATGCTCACCGTGTCCTACTATTAGCGCCTACATGGCCTTTCAGTGGGAAGAGATCTTCGGCAATGTTCCCCCCATCTTCGCATCAAGGAGGACCTTACCAGCAGCAGCAGCCCTCTATGGTGGGACCTCCTACCGGCCCTCCACCTCCCTCCTATGAGGAAGACACGGCTGCACAGGCTGCATCCCGTGGTTATGTTTATTACCCTCCTTATGCATATGGCCAGCAACACATGATGCCTGGCATGCCACCGCCTGGCGCATTTTATCCTGGACCTTACATGCAAACAATCCCTTACCCTGGAATGCCCCCACCCCGTAAGTTGGGGATCACATTTTGCGATAGCATTCTCACTAATGAGCATGGGTTAGACATGTACGGAGCAGGACCTCCTGGGATGCAGATGCCACGTACGTTACCCTTCTTTTACGTTGTTTGCCGATCCATAACATTAGTTTTGTAGCCCCTGGGGCGTATATGCAACATCCTCCACCTCCTGGTCCAGGTGGAAATTACCAAATGCATCCTCCAAACGGTGCTGGCCCTCGTCCCTCTGTCCCACCAAGTCCAGTGCATGCCCATCCATTTTATCAGCAAAGCCCTCAACGTGAGTTCTCCCTTAGTTGCTCCCTTTACCATGACAAGCTCAACACTGACGTCTATGAAAGTGCAACATGCTGTCCCGTACCCCATGATGATGCCTCCTGGTATGCCTCCAGGCGCTGTGCAGTCGCCTCTTGGATACGATCCTGCACATGGACCCCCTGGGCAACAGCAGCCACCACAGATGGGTGCACACTCATGATAGGAGGAAGACACTTCAGGTTCTATCATAGTTTGTATGTATTGTTAACATTGTTGATTATTGATCCCTTGCATTATTTTCTCGTCTTCTGTGGTTTTTTGAACGTTAGGGGATTTCGCCAGATAACATTTCCTTACACACTTCTTAGGACTCAGGCGGAATTGATTTCTTCTGAACATGTAGCTTATATTGGCACACTACTGTACATGCGAGAGTAACAAGGCATTACCAACAGATGTTAGTGCATAAAGCCGTCATCCATTCCTCGTCCTCCGGGAGGTGGCATTTGTCGTCGCATGTCAGGAGACATCATACCACCCATCATGCCTGGACCCATGCCTGGACCACCCATTCCTGGACCACCCCCCATTCCTGGACCACCCCCCATTCCTGGACCACCACCCATTCCCGGACCACCACCCATTCCCGGACCACCCATGCCATTACCCATACCGGGATTCATACCTGGGCCGCCCATTCCTCCCATATTCATACCCATCCCACCCATCCCCCTGCCTGGCATACCCATATTATGCGACGGTGACCCATAATCCGGCATGCCTCCCATACTAGGATGGGTGGGACTCATGTTAGGCATACCACCACCTCCCATTGGCATCCGCATGCCAGGCGGTGGACCATCTCTGGGCGAGTTGAAGAACTGTCCAGGCTGTGGCCCCTGGTTGAAGGAAGGCGGTCCCACTGGCATGTTGGGTCGCATGGGAGTGTTCGGCGGGTAATTAGGGGGGAAGGAGCCAGTGTGAGTATTCGGTGGTGGCTGTCTGTGATGTGGGCTCATATCGCGTAATTGAACAGGGGAATGTTGAGGCCCAGAATGGTGTACTGATGGGGACGGAGGAAAGTCTCGTTCGCGTTCTCGTTCACGCCCTCGAGACTGGCTATGTGGAGGAGGTACTGGGGGAGCAGCCTTTGGCCGCTCTGGACCAAATTCCTCTTCCATTTGCTTTTTTGCTGATTCAAAAAGCACAGTAGAGTCGTAGTATAATGCAGAGTGCTCCTCAACTTGAAATCTAGAAATGAAATAAAGCTTCAGGTTTTCAAATATTTCCCGTTATAACTGATCTGCGCTCACTGCTGTGTTCCAACGTCCCACTGTGGTCCACGTTCCGCCCGTGCACTTAGTAAAAGAGAGTTCCACTCGGAGGCGCTATCCTGGTATCGAGATAAGCATACGCTTGAAGAGCAAAGGAGTCGAACAACAAACAGTAGCTTGGACAAGCAAGTCCTGGTCAGGTTGAGTTAAATCGAGCCGTAGCTTTTCAGAGCCAGCCTTAGCTATAATATGCGCAGAGAGTTTGGGTCCTATTCGCTGAGCATTATGCCGAGGAACTTTGACTTTAATTGATCTGGGCGGACGATTCACAGGCGCCATGGTGGAAGTCAAGTAGCAAGCGTAGCAGCACGTGATTACGACGCGACAGTGTGTGTCGTCCGTGGCGCGCTGTTCTTCTTCACTTCGACCACTAATCTCGACAGCTCTAGGATGGCGTCTCCTCGGTCGGCAAAAGCACTTGTCGACCAGCGTCAAAAATTCGAGAGGCGGGTTGCTACAGCGCTGGAAACTGAAGACGACCCGCTAGATGTTTATGTTCAGTTTGTGCAATGGATCACTGAGAATTACGATGCCGGCGATTCCAACTCAGGATTGACAGAGCTGCTAAGGAAGGCGACAGAAGCATTCAAGGGCGACCCAAACTATAAGGCTGATCTACGATATCTTAAGCTTTGGTCACTGTATACGAAGCGGGTTCCAACGCCAACGGCACTGAAGATATGGACAAATCTAGTTGGGAAAGAGATTGGGACAACATATTCTTTGCTGTATGAGGAGTTTGCTGCCGTTTTGGAGGCTTCAGGAAGGCGCGTGTTCCATCTGCAGGCCTACACGCCACACCTCTAACTTGAAGCAGAATAACAGAAGCTAGCAAAGTGTACAAGTCTGGCATCAAGCGCCAGAGTCGACCACTAGAGCGACTGAAAACAAAATATGCAGAATTCCAAAAACGACATGGTTCATCCTCTTCATCTGTCCCCGCCTCTTCATCCTCATCTTCGGTTCGGTCCAAGACTAATGCTACCCCTGAACCCTCGTCGTCGTCGACCCAGCCAGCTACCTACATTAGTACAGCGGAGTCCAGATATGCCGTGATGAATGCTCCCCAGACTGGCAAGCGCCCAGAAGTCCTACGCTTCCATATGCCTCTGCTTTACACCCCAGAGACAGGCGAGTTCTGTATTCAAGAGGCTCGTGCAAAGTCGATGGGACTTCTCGGAAAGAAGTGGCCACCCCTGCACGAGAACCGCAAACAATCAAGCTCGTACGAGGTAACTCTAAACGATAACGTCAAGCATCCGGCGCGTTCTGGGGGCATGTTTGGAGGCGGTGGCCGGAAGAGCATCATGAGCGGAGAACCCACTGTGACTATCAATACAAAGGAGGCGCTAGCAGACGTGTTTGGGATGTACAATTCTCCCGACAGAACGGCACGATTCACAGGTCCAGGTAGTAAACATGCGAGTTTGAAACGAGTGGACGTTATGACGCCTCGCAGCGTCTCCCCGTCTCAAGCCAAGACCCCCACTCCAGGTTGGTCTGCGCTTCACTGTCTGCTTCAACATCTGTTGATCTGGCGAATCTTGTAGCGATGAGACCTCTCGTAGATGAGAACCATGTCGGAAAGCCCTTCCGACCGTTTGTTGACGAGAATGCGGCAACTCCGGTAAGGGGGAAATAATGCCGCGGTACATCATGCTAACATACATTACCAGTTCAAACCCTTTGTGGATGAGAAGACAGTGACCCCAGTAAGACTTGATATTCTTGAAGAGAAGATAACACTGACCAGGTCTGTCAGTTCAAGCCTTTTGTGGATGACAAGGCGGCGACCCCAGTAAGAGACATGTCAATTTTGCAAATAGTGTGCTAAACAACCCCATCAGTTTAAACCTTTTGTCGATCCAGAGCCCTTGGCAAAATCACTGAATTCGACACGTCGAGGCTTGAAGGACAGCCAAGGAGAAAAAACATCGGCGGTAAACAGTTCGACTTAAGCTTCTCCTTGACGATGAAAGCTTACAAAAAGTCAGTTTACTCCATTTGTAGACCCTGGCTTAAGCCAGGCAACAACCACTCCTCGGAATCCACCATTAAAAGAAACTCCTTCCGTAAGCCTTTGACTGTTATGTGTGCGACGCGTAGTCTAACTTTTGTTAGTTCACACCCTTCGCAGACCCATCATCCGGAGGGTCATCATCTCCAGCCAACTCTTCCAGCTCTTCGCAACCTCTTCGGCCGACTGACCGCGATCGAAAATCGCTCCAGGTCTTTCAAGACCCTTCGAATGATGACAGGCCCGTGTTTACTTCGGCTCCCTTAGATTCCCACCCTCCGCTTGCACCGCACCGGGATGTCTTCACAGAAGGCCATGGGAAACCAGCAGAGAAACCCGTACTCCACGAGCGTGCAAAATCTCAAGACTCAGTCCCACTATCCACTGCAGACTCTGGTGCACCAGCCTTTCGTGTGTTTAGCAGACCAGAGAGTCGACACAATGTGTTTGCTCCACTGAAACCGGGCCAACAGGAGCCTACTGTATTCACACAGCCTCCCAAACAAGAACCACTGCAAGATGAGGAGGATTACGACGAGGACTTCGTTACAGAAGACCATGTTGTTCCTCTGCCTCCAGAAGAGGATGATGATAATGAGTACCCATACTCCGAAGCGCCATTGGGCGGAAGATTTGGCCACATCAACGTTATGACGCCAATAACCGAGCGCACATTCGAGTACACTAACACAAAGTCCACATATGGCACCAGTACACCCAGTGGCAGACTGCGCGAGCAGATAGAAGAGCCTGAAATGCTTGTGATGGAGCAGGAGTTGGGTTCTATGGACAGTGATGCCGGCATGGTTTCGTCTGGGCCCATCACTTCCCAGGGCGTCTCTTCCCGAGACGACTCCGGTGTGGAAGTACTGGAGGAGCAAACTGGAAAACTCAGCCTCGTCGACACGCTTGCCCTTTCCAACAACTTCCGACCGCCAAATCCCTGCAATCCCTTTGACCCTCCCATACTTAACACGCTCTTGTCTCGCTGGTTTCCGGACAAACGTTACATTGACCTCAGAGATCAGGATGCTGATTTATTAGCAAGTCTAGAACGACACTTCAAGAAAGCTCGAAAGACCAGCGGGAGCTCGTTTGATAACTCAGCTACTCACTTGATCAGGCTCGGCAGTGAGAAGTATCAGCTCAGTGCCAAGCTAGGAGAGGGGGGCTTTGGATCTGTTTTCCTCGCGAGGGATATCGGTGCAGCGCAGGTGGATGCAGAGGAGGATGAGGACGAGGATGATGATGACCTTGATCTCGATGAGGACAACATCACATATGTTGCTTTGAAGGTCGTGAAGCCTCGAAATTTGTGGGAATATCATGTCCTACGGAAGCTGCACCCTCTACTTCCCGAAACTCTGCAACGTTCTGTTGTACAGCCACACGGACTGTACGCCTTCCGAGACGAAAGCTTCCTTGTTCTGCAGTATTGTCCACAAGGGTCCCTTCTCAACATTGTCAATAATGCAGTGCCTGCTGGGATATCTCAGCAAGGGGGCTCTATGGATGAGCTGCTCGTGGCGTTTTTTGCAGTCGAACTTTTGCGACTGTTGATCACAATGCATACCATTGGGTTCATTCACGGTGATCTGAAGATCGACAACTGTCTTCTTCGCTTGGAAGACGTTCCAGGAGGATCGTCTGCTTGGTCGTCGCAATACCAGCCCTCAGGCGAGGGTGGTTGGGCATGCAAAGGCATTAGTCTCATTGATTTTGGCCGAACGATTGACACCCGTCAGTTCCCTGCTGGACAACAATTCATCGCCGAGTGGGCTAGTGATGAAAGAGATTGTTATGAGATCCAGGAAGGGAGACCGTGGACCTTCCAGACCGACTACTTTGGCCTTGCTGGAATCGTTTACTGTATGTTGTTCGGGAAATACATACAGGCAAGCGCGATCGTCACCGACAGTGACCAGATGAAACGAATAGGGACACCTTTCAAGCGGTATTGGCAATCTGAGATCTGGCAGGAGTTGTTCAAGATTCTAATGAACCCAACTCAATGTCGCGCGGACCATTCGATGCCACTTGGCGAGGAGCTGAAGGCAGTTCAGCTGAAGTTGGAAGACTGGATCAAAGCTAACTGCAATCGGTCCAGTAATACACTCAAGGGATTGTTGAAGAAAGTTGAAATGTCTAGTCTTCGCTAAGAGTGTTCCTATTAATTGTGTTTCGAATAATTCACTCGCCCTTGACAATTATTGTATGTTTAGCTCCGTAGGACTGGAGAGTCGCTCTAATAATTTTCCGCCTTGATGTTCTCGCAACTGCGTCGCCCAATATAAGGTTCACGAATCAAGAGAATTCCCCTGTTATCTTTCGTAGCGCACTACGTTGTAAAGCAGTAGACTTCGAGCTTCTAGGCTAGTATGTACTACGCCTGCTACTGGATCAAGATCAACATGACATTCAAGGTGGTCACTGCCAGCTTATTTAAAACTCGGTATATAGATTCGATACAAGGCGTGACAGTACGTAGGAGATACAAATACAACATCTTCGTACAACATAGGAGAGTCCTTCAGAAGTAAAACTAAACTCTTTAGCAGGCGACACCGACACCGATATCTGACGATGCGGTTGACCCTCGTAATGAATACAACGATCTATTGCCGTCTTTTTCCCTGAATGGCGACTGAGATGACGAGCCAGAATCTGGCCTCTGACCATGCTTGAAAACGGGTAGACGCGCTGAAAGACCATCCTCTTCGTCTAATGGGAACAGCGGAAGAGCGCGGCTCACTATCATACCCATACTTATGGTAGCCGCTTCGCCACCAGCGTGCATCAGTGTGTGTGGCTGTTCCTCGCCGTCGAACAACACTGCAGTTTCCTCTAGCGTCCGACCTGTAAAAGAGGTTCGTTAGGTCGTGAATCTGTTGATATTCCTTTTTCGTCCCACGTACCCTTTGTCTCGACGATAAACTTCATGATGAAGAGTAACTCCACAACAAGCCACCCACAATATACAAGATAGTACCACCATCCAATGGCCTTGATAGCCCATGGATTTACGAATTGATTAAACGCAGTTGTAAGAATGACAGTTAGATTCTGCAGCGGACCAGACAGTAAGTCCATCGCAGGATTTCGATATATTACAGTGCTTACCATGACCGCAAAGCCTCTTGCTCTTATTCTATATGGAAGAATCTCCAAGGTATACGCCACCAGCATAGGCGTGTACGCAATATCATAAAAGAGAAAGAAAACAAAGATCTGCCACAAATGTCTCAACACAAGGGACTGCAAGGCCGGTTGCTACGTACAAGTGGTATTGTGGCATAAGCCGCGGCTGGTTTATGAAGTTCGTTGAATAACGCCTCGGTGATAGTCCATATTCCAAAAGCTGCGATATACTTATAATGTCAGAATACTGACGTGAGTTGAAATGAGGAATGCACATACCAGCAAGCATTCCTGCGTTCGAGGTAATAAACAAAGCTCTTCTGCCAACCCAATCCACAAGGAACGACGACGATATCGCAACAACCAAGTTGAAGCATTGTAGACCTCCGTTGATAGCAGCTTTGGTTCGTGTGCTATTGATACCAACCCCCTCGAGGACGAGGTTGATATAGTACGAGACTAGACCGTTGCCACTTTGTGATATCGTCAACAATTTAGTAGCAGGAATTCAGACAGCTAGGCTCACCTCCATTGCGAGAAGATGGCGATAGCTATAATGATCATCATCCTTTTTCGGTTTCCTTTTGTTGCGATAAGAGTCAGGTAGCTGGTTTCTCGGTTGATCTCCTCTTCCATTCGGAGGGCGTGCCGGATCTGAGCCAATTCGAAGACCACGAGTGGATCACGCTCATCTCCACCATTCGCGTGGTATTTCGCGAGCACTTTCGCGGCTTCACCCTCCTGCAGAACAAAGTCAGTTTTCATGCTCCCGTCGGACCGTCAAACGTGAACGGACCAAGCCTTTAGACACTAAAAATCGGGGAGATTCCGGAATAAACCTATACAGCCATGTTTTAGAAAAAACGCAGTTGGTCACGGGACTATGCACGGTACCAGATGCAAGCAACTTGGAGAATAGGAGTTATCGCTTGTAAAAGAGTGGGAATACGCCATGACCACACATTCGAACCAGTGAAGTTATAGGTACCGAAGCAGACCTAACAAATCGCTCTTCGTGAGCTGACCACTGCACCGTTAGCCACGGAACAGACTCACCCATGCTGCCAATGTGCTCCCTGCATACCATGTTGAGTTGTAAACGGCTGTAAACTTGCCCCGCTAAAACAAACGTCAGCTGAGGTATGCGATCTACTGGAAGTAGATAGCGGACCTGTGTCGGGTAAGACAACTCTAGTAGGAGCAAAGGTGCGGCGTTTGTACAGAATGTTAGGCCGAATCCGACTGCGGGAAGGGATTAGTCAGAACTGAGTATCACATCTAGTTGCTAAAGAACGCACGCAGAACTCTGGCTCCAATGAACATTTTGATGTTAGTAGCCATAAACTGAAAAGCTACGCCCCCGAGCATGATAGTGGATCCAATGAAGAGTGCAGCCCTTCGTCCAAGTCTATCTGAGGCGAGGGGGGTCAAAGGTAATCCCTAAAAGATCGCTATCAGGGTTTGTATTGAGTGGGGAACAGTTTCTCTGACCACAAGGGCTCCAATATTTTGAGCAGAGGATATCAGTCCGAGAATCTGACCCTCAGGATGTCCAAAGTACTCTTGCCAATCGGGGAGAATTTGCAGTCCTACATGTTTCTGAGTACCCACAGACCAAAGAGAGAAACGAGAAGTTACCATTGATAAGAGACGAGTCCAGCCCATTAACGAAAGACGTCAGAAGGGGAAGCAGAAGACAAATGTTCAGGATGAGGATTCCTAGAGTAGCATTCAGCGCTGCGTTCCCTCCATCGGCAATAATCGTGCAGCGTACCATGATTCTTCCACCACCACCCGTGATGGACGAAGTCGACGATGGTCCATGCAGGCAGGTCTTGGTTAGCCATCAATCACCCCAAGTGTCCCCACAAGAAGCCAGCGTCAGTTTGACAAGGAAGAGGGAAGTGTGAGAAGAGGGGTAGAAACAGAGCTCAATCTCGCACGGACGAAGGTCAAATAAAGCATTTCGATTAGAGTTTGCCCAGATTAGTAGGAAGTTCAAACCCGACGGTTCGTTACGAGCTGGGGTAAATGCGGGGCAACTTTTGGAATAGGAACGTTGCGCGACGGAAAAAAAATAAGAACAGTCACGATGTCATGCCCTGCAGCAACGAATTTGTTTCCGTGCGGTTATACCACGGCACCATTCGGAGAATCGTCGCGGCCAAAAAGACAACCATAGCAGGAGCGTCACGAGATGGAGCACATTCGCGGGCATAGCAGAGAACATTCCCGTGGCTACCCGCTGTGATGCTCATTCGAGAGTGTACGCTTATTCGATCAATGAGGATGGGAGAAGGTGCAGGCACACCGGGTTGCCCAGGAAGACGAGGAGATCATTAACCCCGAACCAAACTAGCTCAGGACCTAAGTAGTAGCAATCCATGTAGAAACAACTCATTACTTTTTCCTAAACCCACCCAAACGGAATACCGATGCATTGCTATTCGAACGAGCGGGAACCTCAGACGCCTTGATAGGGGACAGCGTAGTTGGGATGTTCAAGCCACTATCGTTGTCCTAGACCATTATCAGTCATGCAAAGGATATTGAGGGACGAGAAGTACATACATGTGGAAAGTTGAGCGTTGGTTGAGTCGCAGGGAACACATTGATCTTCCGTTTCTTGGGTTTTCGGGCATCCGGGTCTGGTTCGTCCACAGTCCCTTGACTCTGGCTTGCACTCACTCCAGCAATTACAGGCTGCGTACTGTCAGATCTAGTGCGTTTGCCTCCCGCTGGAGTTTTCGATGGGGGTTTCTTCGCTTTCGGTTGACTCTCAACGTCTGTTTGAGGAGAGGCTTCAGCCTTCTTTGCGGGTTTCTTTTTTTGCTTTTCTGTCTCGGTTTGCGGGTCATCGACCATGATTATGTCGTCGACAGCTTTTGCCTTCCCTTTTGATTTGTGCGCTTGTGTCGGCTCCTTCGTGTGGTCAGGGGCGACCTTTGCCTTCCTGCCATTCTTTCGTGGCGCCACAATTTCCTGAATCTCATCCTCTTCTTCAGGAGTTGCGGGACGATGATCGGGCGATGGAGTAGGTTCCGGTTGCTTCTTCACGCCTTTCCCCTTAGTCTTCCGTATAGGCTGTTCGCTGGGCTGTCGACTGCGCGGTGGGGAAGCGGGAGGACTCCGGGTTTCATCTTCAATGGTATCCTGCACTGGGATCGCATCAACATCCTCATTATCTTCTATCTCAGTCTGGAAAGTAGTCAGTATTATACAGGGAGAACCAATTGTTTCTTTCCTACAGGTTGAAGAGATGGCTCACGAGCAGCACGTTTGCCCTGAGGCTTCTTAAAAGACTTGACTTTCTCTTCAAGCTCCGAAATGGTCTCTTGGAGCTCGTTAGCATAGTTCTGCCAATCTCGTGAGGATTCTTGCCTTTTAAAGAGTGACTAGGCAACACACCTTCCATTGATTAGCGCTATCACGAGCTTTTTCTGCTTTGGCAGCCTGCTTATTGAGGACTTTCTCACTATCCGCCTCTTGACGCTTGAGTCGGTCATCGAGTGATTTTACTGTGACTTCAAGCTCTATCTTCTGCTTCCTCAAGGCTTCCATTTCCCCGCTCCCTTTGCTGTCTAGGCTCTCCCATCTACGAAGTTGTGCTTGTATTTCGGCATTATTTTGTTTGAGTTCGTCATTCAGCCGTGAAAGCTCAGATATCTTTGTGTGTGCGCCATCTAGTTGGAGTTGGACTCGCTCCAATTTGGAAGTCCTAGATTCACTTGAGGCTTGGTGTTGCACAGTGGATTCACGAAGTCTGGCGTTCTCCTCCTAGACATCCGGGCATTAGCAAGAGCAACATAACTGTATCAGCTAATATAACGCACCTCCACCTCCTCTTTCTCTCGCTCTGCGGTCTTCAGACGAGCGGCCAGGTCCTTAAACTGAACAACAAAATCTCCCACTCTTACTTTCCACCGCTGCAACTGGGCTTCGTGATTAGATGACAAGAACTCCCTCTCTTCTTGCAATTCTTCGATTTGAGCCTCAAGTTCTGCCTCTCTGATCTGGAACATAGTAATGCGATTGTCTTTCGTCAACCGAAGCAGTTTCTCCGTCCGTGTAAAGTCTTGTTCCAATAAGATGTCGGTCTTTGCAGCTCCTAGTGCATCCATAATGCGATGTGACGACAGTCTGTACAAAGCTTGAATACCCTCTGATTGGCTATTCCATGTCTTGCGCTCAGCATGCCATTTCGCCTGAATAGCTGTGACTGCGTCTGCACCCCTGGCTTTCTCCGTTTCAACCTGCTCTTTCAATCTCTGAATAGACTGTTCAAGTGTACGCTTTTGTTGGACTAGGTCATTTATGTGTTTCTGATGCGGGGCATCTATGGAGGGAGTGGTACCGCGGCGGGACATGGTGGCTCGAAGGCAAGCCTCAAGATCAGCACAGCCACAATTCATTGACACGATCACGTGTAAGTCTTCAACTGAAGGCGATTTCCGGTCAAACTTAGGCCAAACTGTCATTTGCTTACTTATCCGACTCAACAGCGTCCTTGCTCGGAATTTCAATGTAATCCGTTTGTTTATCATATGTACAAGGCATAAAAACCAATGTAAATCCCTTCACCCAAGATAGAATAGAAATAAATAACAAGTCAACCAGCCGATTAGCAGGCGCCGTTGTCAGTCCAGACACCGACTAGAAGGCGAGCGATTAGTATAAAGGATAAGGATAATCAAGTTCAAATTCGTACCAGAGCTTCCGGGGGTATCACCCTGAGTCCACCATTTGGCGGTCCAGAGATGGCCGTCTGCCAAAAGTTCAGTCAGACTATCGACAGTCAGAATAAAAACCACTCACTGTATGATGCAGTCATTCCTCCAGTGTACACGCTAGCGGAGCTCCATGCAGCAACACCACCACAGCCAGATCCTCCTCCTCCTCCTCCAGGGTTGCTGGGAGGAGTGGTGGAACCACCACCCATGTTATTCTTGATGTTGTCCCACTTGCTGGATGGGTAGCTATATAGCACGATGTTAGCAACAACTAATAGAGCAATACGGCTATAACACTGACCTGATGTGGTTCTGGGTCGAGTCGAGGCTACCAAGAGCACCAGCAGCAATACCGACCAGAGAGTCAGAGCCAGTACGATCAGTTGAGAGCTCCCACCACATGGATCCAGCCATGCCCTTGTCCACAATGTACTTGGTCTTCATCTTGACAATGTTGGGGGTATCGTAGGAGACGAGTTCACGCTTGGAAGAGTCGTAAGAGTAGCTGGCAACAAGGGTGGTATCCTCGAAGACTTGTGCTCCGGCCACTATGGCAAGGTTAGCATACTGCAGTTGCAGAAGAGATGAGGCGCACTCACAAGGAAGAGTTTCATAGGAATAGATACCAGCTTCGATAGTTCCCGGGCCAATCTATATGATATCGCTGTAAGCTACTAGGTTCAGTTTAAAACGACGAGAGAATCTTACACCGCTGTAAGGCTTTCCAATTCCATCGGTTGCTTCAAATGCACGTCCATACAAAGGCATACCTAAACAGTAATCATGTAAGAGAATCTGCCTGTAAGATATTGAATGGAAGGCCTACCCAA
>Ga0247730_1001217_pt1 | contig 14867 bp, 17 predicted proteins | sample UWRJL073202C2_FD_180959 | JGI IMG/M metagenome (GOLD analysis project Ga0247730, IMG submission 180959) | Plant litter microbial communities from Arlington Agricultural Research Station in Wisconsin, United States - UWRJ-L073-202C-2 | ecosystem: Environmental > Terrestrial > Plant litter >... | reverse complement strand
TTTTTTCCATGTTTAGGTTCGCTGGATTTATGCTCAGCTGCATTGGCATTTCACTAGCAGCAGCAAGGAATTTTCGAGGAGGAAAGACGTTAGGAATGCTCTAAAAACAATTGTTGGCTTGGTGTATAAGAATACCTGGCGGACTCGGAGCCAAAATTTCGAATGAAGACATGCTCATAGTAGCTTTGCAATTGAGGATTGAGATGCCTGTCGCGCAGGAAATGGTTGAAGCCAGAAGATCTCCGGGAATAGCTGACTGGTCCGGTACGCCGTCTATTCAATGGAGAGTGCGTGTACCAACACGTGTTGAGATTCCTTTCATTCATTCGTTACGAAGTGGCTCGGCAAACTTCACACGGTAGTATGCTCTGTCCACGTCCACAATCCTCGGAGCATCTAAGTCATGTCTGAACAGGACCATCTGGAGACTGTCTGGGAGCGGGCTAGGAGCTGCTATCTCAAAGCCTGGGAAGATTTCTACACCCATTACGAATTTCAGTACTGCAAATTCAATCTCCAGTCGATCAACCTTGTATGGCTTGACGAACTTCAGGTCGATTCGGAAGTGGATAGTCTGCTTTCTGCCCCCGCGTCTATTCCTGATCCCGTCGTATTTCCCTCTGAGGCACCCGGTCCTAAACACCTTCTCACTGATTACAATACAGAACAAAGGTCAGGCTATGAGCTCGAGATTGACGAGATCTTTGTCGGGCAGAGTGACACGGATCATGGCCGTCCAGTGCACTATCGCAGTATCGATGCTTGTCGAGCGTACGAGGCGTGTGCTGCCTCTTCCTCCGTTGTGACCTTGTCAATTTTCAGAGAACAGAATGTCACCTTCCTGCCACATGCTGATAATCCTGACATCACAATGGACGATCTGGGAAAAGGCAAGAATACATGGTTGGCCCATTTCGGGAGGGATTCATTCGAGTGGCAAGGAAACAGTTTCATGGATCCTGACAGTATGTTTTCTCTCCCGCGTTGAATGGCTCATTCATACACAGTTTCCTGTAGTACCGGTGATCCAATTCCAAGCCATCAGATCCCTGCAAGAAGATTTTTCAGAGATTACAGAAGATGAAATAGACGAAACTGCACTCTTCCGAAAGCTGCGAATCTCTTCAGATTCAGGTCTATTTTATTCTATTCAACAACGGTATTCAATACATCAGATTTCCCAGAATTATCTACATACTCATCGGGTATGATTGTAAAGGGATCATATAGGTTGGATGGCTTGGGGAGAGAAGGACCAACAACATATCTTACAGCAACGCCAACGATTCCTTCCGGCTGAGAATGACAATTTTACTGCGCTCGACAAGGGCATGGAGACATTCTGCGGCAATCTGAGCTGCATAACTCATGCATGCATGCAACATCCTGCAGGTGATTGTCGTACATCTGTGGCTTTGACCAATTTAGCTAATGATGTCGACATCTCCAGCGACATTTGGCGTAATGCCTCCCGTCTCTAGAGGAGAACGGATTTCTGCGTTGTGGACTTTTGACCAAGAATCCCGTGAACCTTGTGGGGATAGGTGTTTTCATCTAGAAGTACGCTTTCGACGATTATGTCGCTGTTTTCACCCAAGCTCTAACAGATCCGAGCAGCTCGGGTCCAACATGTTCATGCCGCTTGACGATGAGGCTTTGGAGGAATACAAACAGATGCTAGTCCTCGTACCAGACATCCCTCCGTGTGAGTTTGCGAGGCTTGTTAGATTACCTTGCGCTCAGGTCAGACTTTCTGTTGGCTCGTGACGATATCGGTACATTGGATGTTGAACATGGCGGCAGGTTTTCAATGTACGCGAGGAAGTTTGTAGAGGGTCAAATATGGAGGCTTTTCGGGTATACTGGGATAAAGATGATGACCCCCCAAGATTACCAAAGAGGGCAAAAGGTAGCGCAGTCTAGTTTCGATATGCCGCCAGTAACTCATGTCCGCGGCCAGATCAACAAGTTGTCTACAACCATTCATACAGAGTTCCTTGCTATCACCCAGGAGCTACGTGTGACAATACAAACGTTGTATGTCCTTGCCGCGAGAAGCAACTCTATTGCATGAGAACCTGTAGATGCTTAGAGACTTGTAAGCTGTGTTGGCCCCTTTTCTGACATTTATACCTCTCATACAGATGCACTCGCAGGTTTGCTTCGATTTACAGGATGTGGATGCAAGAATTCAGCTGAAGGGACGTGCATATCCGAAAATTGGTGCGCATGCAGAGCAGCTGGCCTGGAGTGCGATGTCGATTTGTGCGGGTCTTGTGGTGCTCGGTATGTTTTTAGTTTTCACAGTGATAGCGGGATGCTAACATGGCACAGAGGTGTGCTACTTTCATATCTTGATACTATTTCTCCAATCTTACAAGTGGATTCCGTGAGCAGATGCTTTGGCGTACCCAAGGGATGACAATTGCTGGAACGTCCGTGTTCAGAGGCGTCAGACACCTGTAGGTATATTGTTAGCGTTGTTCTCTAGCCGTCGACTCATCATTTGGAAAGTCTGTTTGTGTCAAGCCTTCCACGTTTGGATTTGGGGCCTTCGCGAAGCAAGTGTCTATGTTCTTTGACATTTCATGGTATTTAACGATCTAAATTTTTATCTAGCGAAGATATTGAAAGGTATCAGTTCCTTGGAGGTCAGAGGCCCGATTGTGTTGAAGAGACATTCCGGAAACTAACTTGCGATGATCGTAGAATATGTGGGCGAATATTTTCACGGAGATTCTAGCCGAGCCCACGCCAACGAGTGAGTCAAATATCTCCCGAGTTTTTGGATGCTCTCCGCTGAGATTGGATTGCAAAGCCATTTGATGAAGCTCACGCAGCTCAATTTTGTGTTTGGACATATAGCATCGAAGCCGGTCGTTATTGACGCAGCACACGTGGGAAACGAAACTCGGTCGTATAACCATGCGGCCAAGGGTATATACAATGTTGAAGCAGCAGGTGGGTGTTGCAAATTCTCAGTGACGACCGAGCTGAGTTCTACATGAATCCTAAGCTGTGCAAGTCAATGGAGAGGATGTCATTGCGTACTTTGCCAATAGGCACATCAGGAAAGGAGAGGAATTAACCTTGCATTATGGTGAAAAGTATTGGAAGAACTCCCTGGGGCCTGACTGGGCAGTGATTATGGGAGAAGCGCCTGCCAGTGAGCCTGCTTTACTCGATACTCTGCTGTTTTCGACTCACGGCACATGCAGACCAAGAAAAAACATCAACAAAGAAAAAGACAAGGACTATTGCAGATAGAGAGCCCAGTCAGACACCTGCAGTTGACAAAGGCGTGAAGACTGCAACAACGAGGTCGGGACGCCAAATCAGAGCACCGACGCAATACGGACCGTGAGGCCGACGAGATGCACACGACTTGAATTGTAGAAAGAATTAGCGACGCTACAGCGTGCTGTTAAGTAGATTATCTTGTGCCACCAGCACCTCCTAGAATATTTCGCTTGCTGTGCATTGGTATTACTCCCATCATCTTTGCCCTCCGGATAGCCTTGCCTAGTCTACGCTGGTTGGAAAGAGTCAGCAGGGTCTCGCTTCTGGGCAGTATCTTGCCCATCTCAGTCACATAGGAGCAGAGAAGGCCTGGGTTAAGAGATTGTGTAAGAGGGTTGATGCCAAGTTTGTGGAACTCGTCCGTCTTTACTGCTTCCCGGCGAGGGAGACCAACATTACTGCGCTTGGGATAATGGCGGGGTGTTCGACGCAGATTGTCATAAGTAAGCTCGTGCGGTCGAATGAACTGCAGCTCCAATCAACAAAAGTAACATGACAAGGCATTGCTAAACGCACATTATGCTGCCGGAATGGCTTCCATGGACTGTTATCGACCTCTACCCTGGGTATCAGAAACTGAAGGATGAAAAACCAATCAGCGACTGACCTCGACGCGCTTCCATTTTTACAGCCTCTTCGTTCAGCACAGCTGAAAGTTTGCCAAATTGGTCCTCTGATTCTTCTGCTCTTGCAGACGCCTGTATGGGCTGATCGTTTGGACGTGTATATGTGGATGCCACACCGCGAGTTAGCAGTGGGACGCGTCGGACGGCGGACTGGCGAACGCAGGAGAACATGACCAGGTCTAGTGGCCAGGTGGTGGTCTAGTAGTGAAAGTCAGTGATGCCGGAATTGGACAACCAAACTGGGCTGAGCTTCTGCCGGGCGATGTCTATATTGGGCAGTCCAAGCCGGGCCAATGAGGCATACGGAACTTGAGAAAAGAATTGGTTACAGCCAGCTCTCACCTGGGCACAACCTGGGCAGCTCCTTGCTCGACTCACATACGGCCATCGCTCTGTTCATGTCGTCCTGATTCCCTTCACATTTCTAGTTTGTTCTGTTTTCAGCAGCAAAGCAGACTGGATCGACTGTCCCTTCAGCTTATCGCTCGTCGTCCCTTCCATGTCCGATACAGCTCACCAACGACGACCACCGCACAGTCCTCTCGTGTTCTCGCCGGAAAATGCGTTGTCGCCCATAGCTTCCATGTCCGCCTCTGAATCGGCGCACAACAGCTCGTCTTCCAATACCGTTTCCATGCCTTTTGTTAGGCGACATGTTACTAGACGTCTCAAGGCGGCCAAGGCAGAATGCGACAAGGAATTACAGCGGGTAACAAACAGTATCACCGCTTTCTTTGAGGAAAGACTGAGGGAGTCTGAGTATGACTTCGACTATAATAGAGACAGAGACGAAGTATGTATCCCAAAATCTTGCCTCGTGATCCAATTAACGTCCCGTTTGCAGGACGAACTAAGCTCGGAGGGCGGGTATGAAGCAGAAGGAGAGTACCATGCTCAGCACAGTCGGCAACGTATGTATCCTGAAGATACTCTTCCAGCCCCTTCTCTGATACATTCATCCACTGGATCGAATGCAGCATCATCTACAGCCTCCATGAGCCCCACGTCAGCCCGCAAGGCAGCTCCCTGGGAAAAATCAGTATCTTCTTCGTTCTCGTCGAGCACTATGTCGACTAGTCCTGCCAGCTTAAACGCTGTCTTGCCTGAGGTACCCATAACTCGGAAGCAAAACCCCAATCCACCCCCAGTGTCCACCAATCAGTCCTGGGGCCAGGGGGCCTCCTCACGGCGACTCTCACGGTCAATTCTTATCCCATCTACGCGCGCCAACCATTCTGGACAAAGTTCACGCTCAACATCTCGTTCACGATCCCCTCTTCCGCCTGTTCAAACGCATGCTTCATTTTCTGACTATCCGCCTTCTTCCACAACTTCCTCTTCCAATAACCGAAGGTCATCGCGAATACTTTTGGATGATCCCATCGACCCCATAATGACCGCTCTTTACGACATTATCGGTGTTGCTACCGACATTACCGACATGACCATTCCACAGTTAACCGCTCAGGCCAAGGTCTGCGAGACACTGGTCCAACGAGTGCAGAACATTGGACGCCTTTGGGACGACCATCCTGATTGGCATGGTCGCAACTGGTACGTGCAAGTGTTGCTTGCAGTCGCTAGTCTCAGCAGAGTCGTCGAATGGTGGGAGGCTGAGAAATCCTTCTGGAATTTTGAAGACAAGGACAACGAGATGGAAGAGCCACTGACTTTCGTTATGAAGCCACCAGAGGAGCGTCCGTCGACGCCAGCTCCGACACCTACCAACTCCTTGGGCCACGAGGATGACCTGGACAGTTTCCGTCTAAACCCGGAGGACGAGCAGCCTCTGCGAGTGTCGCGTACTTGGAGTAGTGGCAGGAGATCCCGAGACGACCATCCGAAGAGCCTTTCGCTAAGTGCTGTTCCGCCAAAAGATGTGAGCCCTTCGCCTTTGCGAAGTGCTGCCAAAGTGCAGGAGTCGAGTGAATCTGCAAGAGTTCTTGCAACAGAAAGGCTGAGGTTGCAAGCTGAGACAGCTCAAAACCAGAATATTGTTTTGGAGTTAAGCTTAGACGGAGATCGTATTCTGTGGGTGAATTACGCATGGACTGTGGTTGTAGGGTGAGCGTGTTGCTGCTTTTCCTGTGTTCTGCTAAGCTCATCATCACTGTAGAATTGATGCAGAAGAATTACCAGGCACTCCTATCTCTGTATTCATTCACCCAGAGGATAGCCACGTCTTTCAAGATGGCACTAACCGCCTCGTCGAAGATGACTCTTACACAATTGAGGCTCGCTTTCGCCTGCGAATTCAACCGGACGATTCACGAGAAGGACAGGCTTTATATCGGCAGATGGAAGGGAAGGGCATGTTGATGATGGACCGTGAAGAGGGACACCACTCACACACAATGTGGGTCATGAAGCCAATCGGTCCACCTCGATACGAATCTGCTGGCCCCGAAGACGACGAGGCAGAAGCTTCAGCAACTGTTATTCCTAGTGGTGGTGCTGATATAGAACCGGAGAATCCTCTGCCGTTCAATCACCCTATCAGCAACGAACTTCTCCTTTGCCGTATTTGCGAGTCTCAAATTCCGCAATGGTACTTCGAAAAACATAGCGAGACTTGCGCCGAGACTCACCGCCTGGAAGCAGAGATCGTAGAATGCAACGAGTCAATTCACGAACTCCGCAATACTATTCGAGATCTCTGCGTCTCGATGGAACGCTCTTCGCCCATGTCAGAGTACCGTGGTATGCCCATTTTGTCGCCATCATCGTCCCCGTCTCGGTCGTCTCCACTTCAAATCTTCCGTACCAACAAGATTCAGAAGCTTGGGATAAAAAAGAAGCAGAGACAACTATTAGATCAGCTGGAAGACATTCTTCAAATCGCTATTGAGGTCGCAGTACCATCTCTCAAAGAGGATGAAGCCAGGGAGCCTATTGAACGACAGAGACTGTTGTCGCCTGGATCTGAGCGCAAGATCTCTCAGATTCGCAATTGGTCCAAACCGCGGAGCGATGACTCTGCCCTCTCCCAGCTCATTGAGGATGCTGAAAGGATCATGAGACAGAAGATCGACAATGTTGTCAGGATGCAGAACACCATACGGTATGCAGAGAAAATTTGGCATGAGTGGGAGGAACGGGTAGCGAAGTACCTCGACTCTCTGGATGAAGGGTCCGGAGGTTCATCAGAGTCAGAAGATGAAGATTCAGCAGAAAACGTCGACCAGGATACTGTACTGGAACCCTCGGAAATTGCGCTGCCTCCTACGCCAGCTGAACCTCTCCAAGACGAGGAAGATGATACAAGTGGTGCCTCCGGATACGCCTTTGGCGGAGATGCAATACCGTCATTTTTCCCTACACCTGTGCAGTCGTCTCCTCCTCCAGCTACTCTGAGTCCTGCCAGTTCGAATGCTGGTTCTCGTCCACGCTCTCGTTCCAATGTCCCTCTGTATCCCCCTTCACGTCTCCAGACACGCTCTTCAACACCCTCGTCAATTTCGTCTCCTCTAGCTCTGGCTGCACCCATATATGGTCGATCTGAGGATGAGGACATGGACATGGTTCCTATGATGAGCTTGGACGACGGACCGATCACTGTTCGGGCACGGAAGTCTACATCGAGTCTTTTGGAACCTCGGTTAACTGTGACGCCACCAATGTCTCCTCAGTCGCAAGAGAGGGATGGCAGTTTGAGAAGAGAATCGTCTCAGAAGCGAAGCCGCCGTCGACATTCCAATGCAACCTTGATTACCACCGCAGCTTCCGGTGGTTCGATCGATAAAGGACCACTTTCTCCCCGTCAGCCATCCGTTGCTCCTATTTCTCGGTCACAACCTGCGTCAATCAAAGACTTCGAGATCATCAAACCTATTAGCAAAGGAGCGTTTGGCTCAGTCTTCCTCGCTAAGAAGAAAGTCACCGGTGACTATTATGCTGTAAAGGTGCTCAAGAAAGCCGACATGATTGCGAAGAATCAAATCACGAACGTTAAGGCTGAACGGATGATTCTCATGAAGCAGGCGGAATCCCCTTTTGTTGCCAAACTGTACTACACTTTCCAGAGTAAAGACAATCTTTACCTGGTGATGGAGTACCTAAATGGTGGAGACTGTGCTGCTTTGATCAAATCTTTGGGATCTTTGCCTGAAGAGTGGACGAAGCAGTACATAGCGGAAGTGGTTCTTGGCTTGCAATATCTGCACGAAAGGGGTGTCGTTCACAGGTTCGTAAGAACAAGCTTCGGGTCCTTATGGAGATTGCTGGCTGACAATTTTGCAGAGATTTAAAACCCGACAATCTGCTCATTGATCAACATGGACATCTCAAGCTGACTGATTTTGGATTGAGTCGTATCGGATTATTAGGGCGTCAGACACGCGAGGGACAGATGGACCGCGCCCAGACTCGGTACAGTTCTCGTTCGCGACCGCCCTCTCTGGATTCCGCGTATCTATCCTCCCCCCTGCTCCACCCCGAACCCAACATAGGAGGTTCGTACTTTGCTCAACGCATCCAATCGGTGCCTCGGCTCGGGGGCTCCCCTTACTTGTTCCCAACAGATGATCTTAACTTTGGCGAGCTAACCGGGTCAGAATCCTTTTCCGGGCTCTCCAGGCGTCATACCAGATCTGGAGAGAGCCCTTCGCAGTCATTTGCTTCAGAATTAACGACTGACTTGAGGTCGCACTCGCACACTCATTCTCAATCTAACAACAACTCTGCTGCTGGTACTCCTCCGGCGGAGCAGAAGTTTGTTGGTACTCCGGACTACCTTGCCCCAGAGACGATTCTAGGCTTGAGGGGCAATGATGCTGCTGTTGACTGGGTAAGGAAAGCCTCGTGTTTGATCTACATGCTATACTCATATTTCACTGTTGTAGTGGGCCTTAGGTGTTATTACCTACGAGTTCTTGTACGGTATCCCACCATTTCATGACGAAACTCCGGAGAAGGTGTTCGAAAACATCCTATCAGGTCAGATTGAATGGCACGAAGAATGGGTTGATTTTAGCCCTGAAGCTCGCGACATTATGGAGTGCCTAATGACGATCGATCCCACTTCCAGGCTTGGGGGAAATGGAGAGGACGTGAAGCTACATCCATGGTTTGACGATATCCAGTGGGATCAAGTGACATCTACGGAGGCTGCCTTCATTCCACAAGTCACCGACCCAGAGTCGACAGACTATTTCGATCCTCGAGGTGCTATCCCACAGCTCTTCCACGATGACGAGATCGCAAACGACGATACTGGCACGCTATCCGAAGTATCGTTCGACAAGTCAATGCCACCACCTCCAGTACCTCCTCTCGGCTCGATCGGACTAGGCAGTCGAGACGCAACGGGGTCACAAAGCAGCGATGACTTTGGATCTTTCAGTTTCAAGAACCTTCCCGTACTGAAACAGCACAATGACGATGTTATACGCAAAATCAAGTCAGATCAAATGGCGCCACTTACTCACGCCATGTCTGAGTCTACTGGACTACATGGACGCAAGCGTAGCATGTCTCAGCGATTCAAGAAGCCTACTCTTGACACAGATACAAAACAAGTATCAACAAATCCCCCTTCGCCTTCAGCTTCTACGACTTCCTCAGTCGCGTCCTCGCCATCTCGAGCCAGTATTCCTGTCACCGGAAGTAGTGGAGGGCATGGGCATTCCCGAAAGCCTTCCGAATATGGAACCGTGGAAAGGTTCAAACACAATCATATGGAAGGCGTTGAGCGACGTAACTCGCTACCTAGTCGACTTCGAACATCGTCAGTGTCGTCGGTAGGCGATGGATCGGGTTCAGAAAACTGGAACTCATCGCATGGTCATGGTTCGGGCTCTGGACATACACCTCCGTCTTCTGTACACTCTATCGACCTTAAGCGACATCCGGATCCAAGCGACAGAGCAGTGACATGTCTATTAGCAGAGGACAACCCAATCACGGCCAAGATCATTGAGACGTTGTTGATTCGCCTAGGATGTCGATGCGTTGTTGTGTCAGACGGCTCTGAAGCTATCAGTGTTGCAATGGGTGATATCAGTAAGCGTTTGAGGTGCTTGATTGACTGTTGTCTCACACATTCTTGGCAGAGTTCGACTGCATTTTAATGGATATTCAAATGCCTGTTCTGGACGGTGAAAGTGCTGCTAAATACATCCGTAGCACAAATAGCCAGAACACGAACACGCCCATCATTGCTGTCAGCGCGTACAGCGGTGGAGACCCTTCTGAAACGAACAATTTGTTCGCTGCCTTTTTGTCGAAACCTCTTCAGAAGGCAGATCTCCTAGGTAAGCACTACTTGTCTCGTGGTTATGCCATTCTCGTGTGCTGATGGATCATCGTGCAGCCGTTCTCCGCCAGTTAGGATTCAAAACCTCTAATGTGCAAGGTCCTGGGAAAGTGACTGCATCACAGATTCTCAGGGCCACCTAACGTATAATTATGACCTCCCACATTTTCTCCTTCGTTCTGTAACTTCTCTCTCTTGGTCCTGAATGTTTTCTGTACCGCTCTGATTTTCTCTCTCTCTTTCTCTCTCTCTCAACGCATTGCATATTCTCTCAAAGCATTATTTTCTCCCTCCTATGTTCATTTATCACTTAGCTGCATCTTTGTATGGTAGTAGTTGAAATGCTATGACGTCTGCACGAGCAGACTCCTCGAAACTGATCAAGTACTGACTGATCCACAGCCTTCAACAGATATGCTTGATGCTAGTAAGCGGGAGCGGGAGATCTCACCGATGCAATCTAAGTAGTTCTCAGACTCCGAGACTCGGCACTTGCATTCCTTGCTCGAGTCAATGCAATGTACCACCTGGGTCCTGCGTTTCAGAGCTCTTGAGAACATCTCGAGGCCTTGCCAAGCTGCCACCTGGTGAAGGACGTCCTCGGGCTGACTGCGAAACACAATGAGGCTTTGGGATTACATGTGGGTCTGAAAAAAATACTGCTCGGCGACATAATTACAGGATAGTGGCTGGGAATATATCTGCTTGTCGTGTAAAAACTTGTATAGAGCAAGGGTGTTTATCGAGGCTGGTTCCCGGCTGGGGTCTTAGCGTGCAGCTCAGTGCATCTCCTGCCATCAACAAGCGGGACGGATTGTGAAAGATTGTGAAACGGTTCAATCAGTTCCTCTCTATGATCCGAGGGTTTGCTCGATATGCCGCTGTAGGCCGTACGACTTACTTCTAGTCGAATTGCAAGTGCTATCACGAATCGACCTCCTTTACCCTTCGGCTATATCTACTCTGAACCCCCGTTTACCCCTCGAGGAGATACGGCGGTACTCTCAGGAGAAAAGGCGTGCCATACATATACTGGGCAGTGTGATTCAAGAAGCGCCCGCTACGTTCTGAACATGGCTCTGGACGAAATACTCGGAGTGACTGAACTTGGAGTCTTGTTCTCTACCCTGCTCTTTGGAGTTATGATTGTTCAATGTTACACTTATTCCCAAGCCAATTTCAACGATGTTTGGCCTATAAAGACTCTTGTGAGTGCCATTCGCTAATCTTCGCTGTGGATCCCTGCTTACATCTTATCATGTAATCGTATTCTAGGTCATTTTTGTTCTGTGAGTCGCTTATGCCAGTCCCATAAGCGTCGCTCTAATACGACTGATCTCAGTGCGCTTGAGACCCTCCACACAGCAGTTCTATGGGCATATATGTATACGTTGACTGTTACAGAGTTTGGTGTTTACGAGAGTGAGTTGAAATCTGATGCATACAAGGGCTGCCACTCAGTTCAATATTACTAGAGCTGGAGTGTATGCACTGGACAGTGGGTCTGTCTATCCCTCTCGAAACTCTCATCACGTATTGCGTTCAGGTCAGTTCAATTTAGCATATCTAGGTTACGACTACTAACAGGGATGGCAATTACCAAGAGCTTCTATGCTATTCAAGTCTACCGCTTGTCCAAAAAATTGTGGTACCCTGTGGTGTTCTGCACGCTGTCTCTTGCTCGTATGGCGGGTGGGATTGCGCTTACAGTCGTCGGCCTTGGGGCACAGATGACCTTCACCAACCTCATAGAGCGATACAAATGGCTCATTGGTATGGCCATGCCTCTCGCAGTCGTTGTGGATGCCGGGAACACAATCGCACTTTGTTATTGGTTGATAAAAGCAAAAGCCGATGTCAAATCCATGCGGCAAGCCTTTCGTCCTCTTTCAAAAGTAACTCTTTCTCAACAATAGACTCACAGGAGCGAAAAGATCACCGATAAGTTGATCTTATGGTCCGTAGGTATGTTTGTCTCTTCCTTGCGGCAGCCTTCGAGTGGGCAAGGCTGATGCATCTTTCTTGGCACAGAGACAGGCTTAATAACGAGGTACGTAGCCGGTATTGTGATATCTGCGAAACACATATCAACGTGAAATCTTATAGCATCTGTGTTACCGTGATGCTCATTTGTGTGAGTTCATGATGCACTGCTTTGACGTGCGATGTATTGATAATACTAATGTCCTGCAGGTCGTAACAATGACCAATCGTGAGCTCGATATAACCCGTTTACTATAGGATGCTCCCAATGAGACTAACAAAATTTCTCCCGCGATAGTTGTCTGGATGTCTTTCTTCACCATTACAGCCAAACGTACGTGAAATCTTCGATTGGTTTATTTCGCCAGTATACTAAGTATATTCGTGGAATAGTATATTCCAATTCACTCCTTGCAACGTAAGTTTTGGATCCCCGAGCTCCTCTTCCTCGGCTCTCCTCACCTGATTTCATCGATAGCCTCAACAGCCGGGTTGGTTTGCGTGCTACATACTATTCTACCACCAATCCTCTCAACACAAGTGCTTTGGCTACAGTTCCTATCGAATTTGCGCGACGTGTAAGCTCGGTTTGAGTGTTTACATCGTGACCAAATCGACTGATTCGGTCACTTCATTTCTCCCAGAACGATTTAGAGGCCGAGGGAAGTGTGGATGAAATTCGACAGCGCTGTGCCAACACAGATGAGAAACTCTCTGCCGTGCTCCAAATGTGTCCCGAAGCAATGAAGAACAAAACCGCTGCTTAAAAGTGTTGCCAGAATCAGGCATATTCTGCCTGCTCACGCCCAGCATGATTCAAATAAACGCGCAGTGGAATGCCATACCAACGAATCGTCCCGTTTACTGGGCACAATAGCATGGAAAGGCATAGCAGGATCCACACGTAGCGAAGTCTATGCTGTAGCTATAGCGCTCCGCGAAGTACATATGTATTACTGAATATATTGTAGACATTGCTTGCAAGCCTCAATCCCATTTATCGATCTTCATCGTTCCGTGCTCCATGAAATTCGTGTGCATCTTGAATGCATTCTAGGACGATTGTTAGCGTCAAGTGCGTTCCCCATGAAGAACATAACTATACCCTGAGCATGTGAGGTTCATGTGCAGCGCCTCTCTTCAAACACTCGAATAGCGCTCTCTCATAGTACTCATGCAGCATCGGCCTATAGTCAGGATGTGCACATTTGTCGATGATTACAGGTGCTCGTTCACGCGGCGATAGTCCACGGAGGTCGGCTAGTCCTTGTTCAGTGACGATAACGTCCAGATCGTGTTCTTGAGACAACGAACATTAGCACGAGAGTCTGAGGCACATAGGGAAGAACACAAACCTGTTTGATCTATATGCGACGCAAATGGCACAATACACGAGATTCCCGTGGGATCTGTTTTCGAAGGACGGCTAGAGATTCTGATGAGATGAAATGTCGTGAGCATCATGACATTTGAACCCACCTCGAGGGAGTGTGCATAATCGATAGCTTCGCGTTCCGCAAAAAATCAGCCGACCCTCCAAGGCCATTCAACATTCGGGAACCCAGAGCATTTGTCGAGTTCGCATGTGCATACTGCGAGTTGGACCCATCAGACCATGGAGCTCAAATGGCGGATAATCTATCACTCACCATATCGACTTCCAGGGGCGTGTTCATGGCAATAATGCCCAGCCGCCTGATGATTTCAGGCGAGTTTGCTACCTGCTGACTACGTAGTAGTAGTCTGTCCTTGTAGTTCTCCCAATTTTTGAAGAAATGATCAAAGCCTTCCGGACTGAATCGTATCGATGTCGCAGTGGCAAAGTCCAGCTTTCCAGAGTCGAAGAATTGAATAAAGGTATCCTGAAGCACCTCAGTCCAAACTTTGACTTTATCAAATGGCCCTTCCGCTAGACCGCCAATGATGGAGTTGGCAACGTTCCCGATGCCTGATTGTAGAGGAAGAAGGGATCGAGGAAGGCGGCCGGACTCAACCTCGGCAGAGAAGAACGCGATCAAGTGTGAAGCAATTGCTTTGCTTTCGTCATTCTGTGTTTGAGATGTGAGATGGTATAGCGAGTGATACTTCGTTTCTTGCTCACCTCTGGTGCGTTGACCCCAGTATTATCAGGGCTATTTGTTTCGACGATTGCGATGACACGGTCAGGATCTACCGGGATAGATGTTCTACCTATTCTATCTGACGGTTGAGTAATGAGCTACCGGGAGCTATGCGTCAGTGACTGGATTCTTGTTCATTGAATATGCGACTTACATATGGCTGGCGGTACGGAGGGATAAATGACTGGTTGATATCGTGAAGTCCGGTGAGATCTGGTATTTTGGTGTTGACCTCTATGATGATTTTCTCTGCGGAATCCAGAATCTCCGGACTTGCTCCTACGGACGCCCCTGGCACGATAGAGCCATCCTCATTGATCGCAGTAGCTTCCACTATGGCCCAATCCAGAGGCTTCTTAAGATCGCCGTGCTTCTTCTTCAGATTGTAATAGCCATATACAAGGTCCTGGGGAAACACTGATAGGTATGGTAAGAGATGATCCACTACAAAAGATGAGTACTTACTAGACAAGTGTTTGTCTGCGAACTCAATTCTGCCAGCATTAATTCCTTTCGCAATTTCTTTCCCGACTTGATGAGGGTAACGACGTGCAATCCTGGAGAATAGTGAGCTATAGCAGTATT
>Ga0247730_1001216_pt1 | contig 14877 bp, 21 predicted proteins | sample UWRJL073202C2_FD_180959 | JGI IMG/M metagenome (GOLD analysis project Ga0247730, IMG submission 180959) | Plant litter microbial communities from Arlington Agricultural Research Station in Wisconsin, United States - UWRJ-L073-202C-2 | ecosystem: Environmental > Terrestrial > Plant litter >... | reverse complement strand
CCATTGATGACTTCTATTCCATTTCATCCTCACGTAGTCGTGAATACATCCGAGCTCTACCGTTCAGGAAGAAAAAGTCCTTCCAATCCATGTTTCCCAAAGCGAACCCTCTTGCAGTGGATCTGATGGAAAAATGTTTAACCTTCTCGCCGAAACGGAGAATTGACGTCGAAGAAGCGTTACAACACCCGTATCTTGCTGTAAGTGTTGCGTTACATGTTCCGAAGACCATTCTGAGCCCCCTGTTATCCCGCAGCCCTATCATGATCCAGGCGATGAACCGACTGCGCCTCAACTCGACCCGTCCTTCTTTGAGTTTGATGATGGTACGAAAGGAAAGGACGAGTTGAAGCAATTGTTGTGGGAAGAAGTTTCAAGGCCTTCGCCGCCGTAGAAAGAAGCGTTACCCATTTGATTTGAACTAGCTCGGAATTTGGAAACTTGTATTGGACGATTCTTCTCTCGTGTATATAGTAATACGATAATTTGTATTGGTGGAAGCTGAATGGAAATTGCTTTCGATATTGACCTATTCTAAAGCAGTTCTGTATTCAGGAGCACTCCATTGACTCTCAAAAGTCCGAAACTATTTTTATAAGTGTTACACGGGGAAACATTGAATACTTAGGAAGAAAGCCAAAAATACACTGAAGTATATGGGTCTTTGTACGAGAAAAGTCCATCTACAAGTACCGTTCCAAACCATACAGTTACGTGAAGTACAATGGGCCTTTGTACGAGGAAAGTCCATCTACAAGTACCGTTCAAGACCATACATTTATGCGCTACGAAATCGGGGGGTTCAGAATGGTATATTGTCGGTTCCATCAACCGATGTTACTCACTCTGTTGGATGAGGATTGTCACCAGCAATTTGTCGTGTTCCAAAGTCTGCCTTACGGGAACCGTTCCCGTTGAAATTGTCAAGGCTGTAAACAAAAGCATGAGCAAAGCACAAGTACTGACTGACTAGAGACGAACATGATTCTATACACTCCGGCTGTGTTGGTCATCATGACGGCAGCATTGTGTCCAACACCAGCAGCATAGTCGACGGTATCGCCTGAATCTGTGCCATATTTCGTGATGAAATTGTAAAATCGTGCTCCACGGGTGGCTCTGTATAGCGAAGTGGCTGTCAGTTCGAAATAACCTCAGTAAAGGAGAGTGAACAGAAGCGTACCCAGCTGGGTAAGGCGCACAGTCGTCAGATACATCACCATTGTCGTTCAGGCCTCTGGCATAGGCGATGTCGCGGCTACGATACCTAGCTAGTACACCAGTTTTGAGGGTATTGACAAACGTATTTTCGTATGCGTTGGTGTAACCATCTAAGCCCTCTCGCCAATTGTTGTAGATTGTACAGCTACCAATGGCTATCGGTCGGTCAGACTGATAAAACCTATTAGCTTGGTGGACAAGACACGTGTCGAAGAGATAGAACGCACCGTGAACCAAAGGAATGAATTCGGATTCCCAAGCCAATAAACAACGGGCGCTGCATAAACAGTGAGACGGGAAATTCAAGAAGAGGAGAAGATGCTTACTCGTTAGGATCAGTACCTTTCCGACTGCTGCGTAACGTTGAGCCATCTGAGCACCTCTGTATCACAGACATTCAATCGCTAGAACCAAGATCAACAGTTGCGAGCATACCTGCTATGTCCTAAGAAACTCTGTCAGCGCTATGAACAGAACAATACCCGATTGAAGACGTACCAGCTACGACAATTTGGTGCAAGTTTGGGTACAAGATTTTGTTATCAAAGTATTGTAGAATCTGGTCCAAAGCATCGTATGAGGAGACAGTCTTCTGAGTGGCTGGATTGGTATTGGTATCGCCCCCTGCCCAGCCAGTTCCTAAAATTGCGCGATGAGAATTGAACGGCAATCTTACTCGAAACCACGAACCTTTCCAGATCAGAACATTCGTAGTCTAAATGATGATCAGTAGAGAATAGTTGGTGGCGTATACTTTTCATTAACTGACCGAGACGCCATTCGTCACAGGGTATCCACGACCCGCGTCCTGTAAGACATATCAGCTCTCTGAAGACCGGTGACAAGATGGGAAATAGGTTACTTACCGCCTCATTCGCAAAGTAGGGTGCGATGATCGCTACGCTTTCTTCCGTCGCGGCGGAATTGATAGCGCCAGCATTCTTGACAGCGTTGAAAACGTTGGCGTAGTAGTCCCATGGATCACGGTTAGAGCCAGAGAGAACAATCACCGCACGCTGAACTTTCGTGGTATCTTGTCGTTTCCCTGTAGTCGTGGGAAGTGAGAAATAGTTGATCAAGGTGGTGTTTCCTCCATTTGCATCCTTGATGTTGAAAAACGCTTTCTCAGCACCCGTCACACTAGGCAAACTGTTGGTGATAGTCTGTCCAGCGTATTGCTGTCCCAAGGCGGATGGAATAAAAGAGACCAAGAGCAAAACCAGAGGAGGGAACAGACTAGAAAACATGGTGACAAGAGTGCTATAGACTATCCTCGTCTCGTCTCGGTATTTATACCAGAAGACATGGCCCCTTTTCGAGGGTATGAAGTTGGACAGCGGGAACGGAGGTTAACGTTGTACCATGAGCGTATTGCATTGCAAATGAATCGCGTCGGCAGTAGTGCTGCGGTCCATTCAGATAGGTTCAGGGAGAAGTTCCGAGTAATGTGTTGTTTCGGGGACCAAGCGACGTTCGGATTGGCAGTATAGACAGAGTGAATTAAGAGTAACCACTTACATTCTCACAAGACGCTCCTTAGAGTCGGACTTGACATGGTTTCGTGCTAAAGGTGCCTAGGTCAACCGCGTGCAGCAGTCGCCGGAGCTGGATCCACAGGCCCGGTCACGGTATATACCCGTTCATCCTGTTCATCTGTCTATCTATCTCGTATGAGCGAGCATGGACAGCGACATGTCCAGTGTTCCTAACAGTTGCAATTGGATAACCCAAGAAGCCCCACTATGATTTGTTTATAACCGTGTGTTCGATATTGAGTCTGAGAGACTAGAAGCAAATCCACCGCGTTAGGGCGTATCATCTCCCCTATCATTACCACTATTGTGTGGTGATAATCTCATTATACATTTACGGCTCTTCTCAGACTCACCCTCCTTTCTTCTTAATATCTAAGTACTCGCTTTGAGCAGCATCTTCGACTGCTCTGCGCCAGCTACTTGCCCAAAAATCATGGTGAGCAGATATATCACTACATGAAATTTTTATTAAAAAAAAAGGGTGTATGATTTCCGTATAGTGTGGTCCAGTTGAATCTAACCAGTAAGTATTGTGAGCTCAATCTTACCATATATACAGTGAAAATGCGTTTCTTCCGGGGTAGCCGCACTGATAGTGACTATCGCAAAGTGCTTCACGCAAAGACTCTGACAGGCAGTCAAAGTACTCTGTACTCTAAAGTTTCCTGGAAAGGGCGATGTGTTATGACTAGCCCCACGATAGCGATGCTTAGGATAAATCATGTCACACCAGGGTCAGGAAGCGTAAACGTGAGCCTAGTAAAGGAATCTATACAGAAGCTCGAACAGCAAGCTCAACTTCGTTTAAGATGTGTTCACGCATGAAAGTTCCATAATAATCCCTTTGATACAACATAAGAATAACTCTAAAGACCCTGGAAAGCCAAAATACATCTGGTATCTAGGTGTCCATACCGAAAGATCCCATTTCCGGTCATCACTCTATACAGAATGCAGTTTTTATGTGCTGAAATCCTCAGGAGTAAGCATGGCAGTGTGACAAAGTTTCTTTAGTACTCACTCTACCGGATGAGGGTGGTCGCCAGTAATCTGGCGTGTTCCGAAATCTGCCTTGCGGGAACCATCCCCGCTGAAATTATCAAGGCTGAAAAAAGAATTATAAATGTGTGTAACGGAGGAAAAAGGTAAAACATACACGAGTCTGGTCACTCCAGCTGTGTTGCTCATCATGACAGCAGCATTGTGTCCAACACCAGCAGAATAGTCGACAGTGTCGCCCTCGTCTGTGCCATACCTAGTGATGAATCTGTACAATCGGTCCCCTCGCGTGGTCCTATAAAGATAAGTCGCTGTCAAAACAAGCCACAGACTGAAGACAATCGATCGGGAACCTACCCAGCAGGGCGAGGTGCACAGTCATCGGAGACATCACCGTTATCGTTCAGGCCTCTCGCGTAGGCAATGTCGCGGCTAGAATATCTGGCGAAAACACCTTCTGGGTCATCGTTGACGAAATCATTTTCGTATGCGTTTGTATATTTATCCAAGCCTTCCCGCCAGTTGTTGTAAATTGAACAAGTGCCAATCGATAGAGGTCGGTCAGACTGTCAAAACCTATTAGTGGTAGACAATGCATATGTCGAAAAGATAGAGCGAACCGTGAACCAAAGGTACGAATTCGGGTTCCCAAGCCAATAAACAATGGGTGCTACACAGATCGTGAGACAATAAGACAAGATACCGGAAGGAAAAAGATGCTTACTCTGAAGGTTCAGCTCCTTTCCGACTGCTGCATAACGTTGAACCATCTGAGCGCCTCTTAGGAGACAGTCAATCACTGGAACCAGGATCAACAGTTGCGAGCATACCTGCTGTGTCCTGAGAGATTTTGTCAGCATCATAAGCAGAATGACGGCCTATTGGATACATACCAGCCACGACAATTTGATGCAAATTTGGGTACAAGGTTTTGTCGTCAAAGTACTGCAGGATCTGGTCCAGAGCATCGTACGAGGAAACACTCTTCTGAGAAGCCGGATTGGTATTGGTATCGCCTCCTGACCATCCCGTTCCTAGAGTATATGATGAGAATTGAGCGGCGATCTTACTCGAAACCACGAACCTTTCCAGATCAGAACATCCGTAGTCTAGATAATGGTCAGTCAAGAATGTTAGTATGGGCTTTGTATTTACTGACCGAGACGCCATTTTTCACAGGGTATCCCCGACCCGCATCCTTTGAAAGAAGATCAGCCGGTCAAATATTTGATACAGAAAGGGGAACACATCACATACAGCTTCATTCGCGAAGAAGGGGGCGATGATCGCTACGCTCTCTTCTGTCGCATCGGGATTGATAGCGCCAGCATTTATGACAGAGCCCCAGGCATTCGCATAGTAGGTCCATGCATCACGGTTCGAGCCAGCGCAAATGACGAGCGCGCGTTGAACCTTCGTTGTATCTTGCCGTTTCCCTGTGGTGGTAGGAAGTGAAAAGTAGTTGATCAAGGTGGTGTTGCCTCCGTTCGCGTCCTTGATGTTGAAGAAAGCTTTCTCGGCTCCCTTGACAGCGGGCAAAGAGTTGGTGATGGTTTTCCCAGCGTACTGCTGTCCCAAAGCGAGCGGAATGGAAGAGAGCAAAAGGAGAGCAAGTTGTTGGAACGAGCTTGAGAACATGGCGCCAATGCTGTGAACTCTCTTCGTCTCGTCAAGGTTTTTATACGGAGAGACATGGCCATTTTTCGGCGAGTACTTTACAAGATTCGAAGGCTAGAAGGGAGGGATCGTTGTACAACAAGTTTATGGCTTGATGCAAATTAATCCAGTCGGCACTAGTGCTGCGGCGTGCTTGTGGTACCATTCAATACATCAGTGATATGTGTAGGGAGAAGTTCCGAGTAATGAGTTGTCTGAGATACCAACCGACGCTCGGATTGGCAGGATAGATTGAGTCCACTCAAAGCAGTCAGTCATATCCTCAGAAGACTTTCCTTGGATCAAGTGTGCCCTGGCACTGTACCAAAATCTACAGCGGGTGCCTAATTTTACCGCATGTGTAAAGGTTCATATAGTCAGTAAAACCGAGAATTCTCAGGTCATGCTCCCAAGCTGTTGTATAGCGCCCTCGATGCAAGTGAGTGACCTCGACCTCGACATAGAGTCGGTCCATTGTTAATTCCGACTGTCGCTGGTTGTTACACCGTCGGTATTTTATTCTGATAACTGATAAATGCACCAAAGTCGATTAACTTTCGAGAGCCGGATAGATACGAGGAGGTCCTGAAATCAAGGGAGTGGAAGAACAAGGGGGTCAAACACGAGAGCAATGGGGTTGAAGGTCATCAAGAAGGCAGCGTAAGTTCCGAGCAAAATACGAAGACAGAAAGGCAGTTTAGAAGTCCAAATCGTCATCAAAATCCTTTCGCCGTTGGTACTGCAGCAAAAACGTAGTCAGATGCACAGCGCAGAAGCGAGGTAAAGGTGTACAACGTACTACTATACTCGTTTTCTTTGGGTTCTTCTGTCCTCCCCCTTGTACCTCCTCCATCTGTTAGGAAATAAGTCCATGGGTTCATCCCAGACTAATGAAATAATTGGCTGTCACCTGTTCCAACAAATCGATTAACTGGCTCTCAGTTACACGGCCTCGTAGCTGACCACCTTGCGCCATTCGCATCAGGATAGTTTCTATCTGGCGCGACCTTTCAGGGCTGACAAGAGAAATGCGGGATACTAAGCGTCTTCAATATCAGCACTTCACAGCAGTTTTGTAAAGGTGTAACTTACAGCGCTCCCTTGCAGCTGTATCCAGGACAGTAGCCATTAGATCTCGGCGCATCTGCTCTTCCTGCGCCTGCTTAGCGGCAGCCTCTTGAGGATCTTGTTGGCCTTCATTCTGGGGAACTTGACTGAGTCCTTCCATGATTGTAAGAGATAGAAATTGTGCGCCACAGAAGCCTTCAACTTCAAGCGACAAGAATTAGAGCAAGCTTGATCCCACGTGAAATGACTCTTGGGCAATGATTACTAAGCCAGCGCCCAAAGCCGCACAAACAACGGTTCTCAGCCTTTCATCGACACAGCGACTCGCGCTAGCCATTCATCTGCCCTTTATCGCGCTAGCAATGTCAAATACACGGATTCATCATGCTCTACCTGCGCCAGTTGTCCATGCAGGATTTTCGGTGTCACAGTCGAAATCTACCGTTCTAGCTGGCGTCAGAGACGCGTATTGGAGCGAAGAGGAAGACGTGAGTAGACAGCGTTTCAGCATTTTTGTACTGGCTGATGTGCATCTTTACGCAGGATGAAGAGTGCCCTCTATGCTTAGAGGAAATGGACATATCGGATCGCAATTTCAAGCCTTGTGTATGCGGCTACCAGGTAACTACTATTAGTGCAATATCGCGCAACCTCGTTGAATGCTAATGTGCTCCATATCCAGATCTGTCGATTCTGCTGGCATCATATCAAGGAGAATCTCAACAAACGCTGTCCAGCGTGTCGACGTGTATACACTGAGGAGGGAGTCGAATTCAAGCCCATTAATCCTGAAGAGTAGGTCATCTCATCTTCTTACCCATTCTTGTTCTTACGCCATTCATAGCCACAAGCGCCTCACACAGCAGAAAAAGCAACGCGAGCGCGAAAAGAAGGAACTTGATGCATTGGGCAGACGTCAATACGCCAACGTCCGAGTGGTACAACGGAATGTGGTCTATGTCGTGGGCCTCAACGCGAGGTTTGCAAAGGAAGAGGTGCGCTCGTATACTAACTGCAGTGCAATAACAAGACGACTGACCGATGATTATGTATCCAGCTTCTCCCCACTCTTAGGTCCAATGAGTACTTCGGTCAGTACGGCAAGATTACCAAGATGGTTCTGGTCAACAAGAAGACAAGCTCAGGAGGCGGGCCAGAACTCGGGCTGTACATAACCTTCTACCGTCGGGAGGATGCCGCGAGAGCTATCACCGCAGTGGACGGAAGTCCATCCCCTGGGGCTGGCGGTTCGATGAAAGCGAGCTATGGAACGACGAAGTATTGTATGGCGTTCTTGAGAGGAGCTGCATGTGGTGATCACAGTTGTATGAACCTGCATGAATGGGGGGATGAAAAGGATTGTTTCACCAAGGAAGATCTCACCACGCTGTATGTCATTATTCAGGCGTTGAGGGAGTTATTTACTCACTGAGAATTTCCAGCAAACACACCATGAAAGCAACTGAAAGCAGAGCGAGGACAGCATCGGCCTCGGTAGCCAAGAAGGCTGATGACTCTGAACGTAAGACTGTTCCTTTTGCAGTGCCTATCTCAATACTAAAATCTTCATTAGCGGCATTGCCACGGTCTGCTGCTTGGGGGAGCAAGCCAATTGGGTTACCTCCGATAAACCATAGTACTGCTAACCCAGCTTCAGCAGCCAGAGCCACTCGACGTGGTGGCGCTCGCACAGGCCGCACTGTCACGCCTGTTAGTCCAGTCGAAGCCAAGCGACCAGCGGAACGCAAGCCGAGTGCAAAACTTGCGAATGCTACTTCTTCCCGACCAACAACTCCTGCACCTTCCAGCTCTGGGCTTCCACCACGTCCGAGTACCCCTGCAAGCGAATCCAAGCCATCTCGACTGAAAAAGGAATCTGCACAAGCTTCAGCAGAACCGCCAGCACCTTCGGTCGATGAGACAGAGCTGAATCCATACGATGTACCGGATACGACGCCCGCTGAGCCTTTACCTGCGACTCCATCACCAGATGTTTCGACCCCGTCTACTCCGGCTATGCCTCCTGGCATCCCTGCAGTACCGCCAGGTTTATCTGCTCCTCCGGGTATTCCCCTACCATTGCGTCCGCCAAGGGTAGACACCCCTCAGACACCGCTGCTGGCAACTCAGTCCTCATATCAGATGTCAACCGCTGCATTGGCTCTCGTGGAAGATGTCCGAGCAAGGAGAGAGGCCTTGCATCCTCCAGGAATTGGCCAAAGTCCATTCCCAGACTTTGACCGCACTCTGCAGATCTTAGGTCAAAGCGATTCCTTTGGAGGCTTCAGTTTCAATCTCGATCCTAAATTGGCGGGCACTGATACCCTAAACGACCTCGATACTGAAAGCCAGAGTCCATTCAGAGGTACATACCTCGACGCATTCCCTGGCGTAAATGCTGGTCGTATTATGACGCCACCTCCAGGGCTGGCATACCCTCATAATCCAAACCGATCTATTTACGACCCCATGACAGGGATGAAGGCGACAGCTTTGGATACTCATTCAACAGGTGGATCGTCCGGGTACATGGGTTCGTTTGATCCATTCGCTGACGCCAACGAAACATCGCAAGCGGTTGTTGACGATGGCACAAGGAAAGTGTCCCGGTTCGGCTTCGCGCGTGGGAGACAAGGGTCCAGCACAGCTCACGTACTTGGCTCGCCTTCGATGAGGGCAAGCGCTCCATCCCCTGCACCTAGTATGCCTAATCATGCTTTGTACTCTTCTGGAGACCCAAACCAGACATCTCTACAGTCACAATGGGCGATGCACGGATATACTCATCCCATTTCCAATACCCCCTCGCCCCTTATTCAGCACGCACAACTGAGCAACTCCTACATGTCACAGCAACAGCACCTCTCACGCGGTCAATACCAACAACAATACGAACCTGGTGTAAACGCCGTCAGCGAAACGCAACTACGCGATTTTATTCAGTCCAGTCGAGACAGAGCGAATGTCATGCATCCAGGCAACGCGCATCACGCTGGTACGTTTGACTGATTTTCTTCGTGAGATACTATGCCCTAATGATACAAGCAGGTCCCAAACCAATGACGCCAGCACCTCCTGGTTTCTCAGATCCTGCCATCATGTCGGCTTCCAGGTTCACTCCAGAGCCTTCGTCGGTGATGTCAACGGAGCAGCAGCAATACTTGATGGGTTACGGACCTCCGCCAGGATTACATCCGCAAGGGCACTTCAGTGGACAGAATATGCACATACATCATGCCGATGGTGAGTCTTTTCGTTTTCATTAGAGAGGAGGGAGGCCAGCGTACCGAGATCCGTGCTTTCTCAGTGCGGACCAATGTTTACTCTCGTCATTGAGATATGAAGCCACCCTATTTCCCCATCTATCGTCGGCCATTATTACCATCTCTGCGTCTCTACTGTCCTTACTCCCTCCCTCGCCCCCTCTCCGTCGTCAACCGACGCTAACAATTTGCCTTTTGTTTGTTCTCTCCTGTTATTTCCGGGTTTCTCTTCCTCTCGAACTCAGACCTCGATGCCTCAGACACGGTGCCTCATGAGCCTGCACTTTCGCCCGCCGATTTCCCGTCTCTGTCTGCAACAATTGCGACTCCTTCTCCCACTCTTGCAGAACCTCCAACAAATGCGTTCAGGGATTCTGCTGACTCTACCCCTGATTCCAAAGCTCAGGAAAAGGCTGAGCGGCGTGCTGCAAAGCAGGCTGCTGCGGCTGAGAGGGCTGCTGAGAGGCAGCGCATTGCTCAAGAAAAAGCCGCGATTAAAGCTGCTGAGAAAGCCAATAGAGCTAAGTTAGCGCAGGAAAGGGCTGTGGAGCAAGAGCGTCTCGAAGAAATCAAAGCAGAACAGCAAAGGGTAGAGACTATTGCAAAGGAGAAGGAACGGGTTGCAAGGGAAGAACGCGAGCGGCGTGCGCGGGAAGCTAAGGAAAAGGAAGAGCGCGAGCGCCTTGTTCATCTGGAGAAGGAGAAAACCGTTCAGGCCGCTAGTAAAAAAGCTATCACCAATCAGACACCCAAGCCTAAGGCCCCACCATCAGCTACTACCCCTCCACCTGTACCCACGGCCGCTCCTGGTCAAGTTCCTCTACTGTCAAAAAAGCCCAAGAAGAATAAACCTGTCACCAGGCCAATCCGGGTTCCCAAGGAAGATGATGCTAGCAGCACCAGAGATGCAGACGATTCACCCTTTCTTCCCACGCCTGCTGATAACTTCCGCGTGTCATATTCCACCCCTTCTAGCTCTAATCGCACCTCTCGAGCTCAATCTATGGAGCGCAGCACTACAACTTCGTTGTCCGACATGTTGGGAGCCTTGCATGTTCTCAATCCCTATCTGAATTTGCCCAACCATCCTATCTTTGACACCCAGAAAATCAACTCGTCTGGAAAGATGCCACTCGAGTACGCTCCATTAGTACACGCGCTATCAGCTTTGTCTGTTGGTGGCGGATCGTTCGCCAATAACGTCCCGTCTGGCTCGATTGACAATGCGGTCTCGTCCTTCCAACAGCTACTCGAGACTTTGACGCAAACGATATCTGATTTGTTAAGACTCCTGCCGAGGACAACCTGGGATGACAGTTCCTCTTTCGATGGCGTTTTGCGCGACATGCTGAAAGGGGATGATTTCCTGGATGACAGTGGCGATGCCGAAACCGACGAAGAAGGGCTTGATGCGAGCAATGCAGGGGGATCTGCAGTAACTGGAAAGGAAGATGAGGTTGCGGCTCTCACGTTAGCTCTTGAGCGTCGTGCTCGTTGGATGGAAGTCCAACTCTCCAAGTTAGAGGAGTTACATCGAGATATCAACACTGCGGCAGTTAAGGCTATCCTCACCTTCAATGATAACGGATGGGATAGGCATGGATTTATGCCGCATATAGGCAAGACTCTGCGACGGTTTGAAACCCTTGGATTGACGGAGGATGAGAATGCGGAATTAAGGCCGATGACAGCGGACGAGTTGGAGGAAAAATTGGCTGTAGCGAAAGAGGCTACCGTGTTCGCAGAAACGGAGGTTCGGGAGATGATGGAGAGGATGAACACTTACAGGCCCTCGGATGAGGACTTTTGAAACCCATGAGACTTATACCATCACTAATTATTCGATCGTGTACGGACAGCATGCAAACATGGACTCAATGCACAATGCAATCTCCTTTAAAGTCAAGATAAATTTCATCTCCATTCATAGCACCATAAATACAAGATACTCTAAAGTACAACCTTTCTGAGTGGATACAAGAAATAAGGTATCACAGGCCAACCACTCCTCAGATAAACAGCTGACCATCGTCCACGGCTCCGAACTGTACGTCTACCATACTAGTGTCGCCCGACAGGTAAGCACTCAGCTCGCTCTCGAAATGGTCTGCGTTGAACACAGACTCCATCAAGAATCCATTGTACGTCGGTGTGAAATGGTTCATGTCAGGGAACATCTCCTTCCCGGATCCATTCATATTCTGCTGAGGATGAACCCGCCCACTTAGTTGTGCTAATGTCGACGCTGCGTCTAACTGTCTTCCCGGTTCTGCGTCATACACTGTGAATTCAGCCCTGACATCTGATGTCGTGAGGTTTTGGTCTGTCTGGTCGCTGTCTGTTTCTTCTTCATCGTGCTCCCGAAACATCCCTGCACTCTTGTCGCGGTCGATTTCACCTTCAGCTTCCTCAGCAGGCTTGCCAAGCGCAAGGGTGTTGACTTTCTTTCTCAGGGCTCTGTACCATCTTGTGGCTACAGGCCAGGACACGGTACACTCGCGCAAGTAGTCGATGGCAGAACTTACGCCGTTATCAGCGTATTGTTGTTTCTCAAAGCACACTAGGCGGATTACATCAGTAATGATAAAAACACCGCACTACGAGCTTTAGAGACTTACACCAAGGGCAATACCTCAAATAGTTAAGGATGGTGCCAGCCAAATAGATGGCAAACGCCATGAAGGGTGTTCCCCCTGGCGATGTACGTTGACTACTGACAGCCATTTGAAGCTCGATAAGGTCATAGGCGTGGGTTACGATCATATGCCCCATGTGCTTCCAGAAGTCGATGCCACTGGGAGGTCTTTCACCCTTGAAGAACATGTCCTCCTCCCTAGCGTGGGGATGCAGAGCTCGCATCATGATTGGCAAATACTGGCGGCGGATAGCAATATGCATAACATGGAAGTTAGCGAAGAGGTTGTAGAACGCCTAAACAAGAGTTAGCATGAGCGTTTGGAAATGCATTTTCACATACCAAATCAAGATTAGCGGCTTTGTATGCTAGCAGATTTGGTACAGACCACTTCTGTTTGTCGCTCAAGCGTGCCAGCCAGTCCACCAAATCCTTCTGGCTCGAGTCATACAGGCTGGAAGGGTTCCATGGCGGAGCATCCTTCTTGATTGGCGGTGGTGGCTCGATGATACCGCAGAGATAGCGTGCAATCTTGCCCCAAAGTACAATGATACTAACTTTGGCGCCACATAGAGACATAGTCCCGAGCTGATGGGGTGGTATAGATTTTTCGGTTCTCGATTTAGGGAAGTAGGAGGGCGGATGCGATAGATGACCAAAGGCCCAATCTTCTTCGTGTGAAGGCAGAGGTACTGTGCTCTCTAAGGGTTGGAGTTGAAGAGGGATGGTGGATTCGATGCCCGAATGAACGTTGTGCACTGGAGACCCTGTCAACAACAGCTTGATAACTGAGTAGGAAAAGACGTACTGAGAAGGAACCACCACGTCCGACGTCTAGTCTCGATTTCTAGCGGACTGAGTGTTGTATCGTCGACATCTAACTTGATGAGAAGGGCCACTAAGAAATAGTGAGAATGATAGGAGACTTTGGAAATGATGAATCTTACTTTGGTTGGCTAAAGCAGCTGTTAGCTGTCCATTTGCATTAGATTTCGAATCTGTCCACTCGGAACAATGCTTACTCGTGCTCGGAAGCCTAGCCCACCTCCCCAATCACTTTGCTACACTAAATTAGTAAGGTGGCACGGCCTGCGTGAGATTCATTCCAACGTACTCCAAGTATGAAGAGTGCTTGAACTTTCTCTAGATTCGGGGAGATGAGTTCGTCCATGACTACAGGGGCTTGTAAGTCGGGAACAATAACAACGGAAGCGGGACTATTACCCATTGCATTTGCTCTGTCACAAAAGAATTCACTAGCTTTCTTTGGCGTCCCAAAACGGGCTTCCAGGCTGGGTGAAAATCGTGCTGACATGGACAATAAGGACATGACAAGGAACTTGCTCAGACTGTCTGGTCGTGTCTCTAGGAGATGCATAAATGTGGGACGATGAACAGGAGACAGCTGGAAGTATCCAGAGAATGAAGCTGAGTGCAAGTTTTTAGTGTGGATTCGTATCACAAGACAGGGGGTGTGCTCTATACCTTCGACTGCCTCAAGAATCTCGCTATGGGGTGGCATCGTCGGATCGTCCAGCAAACCAATGCTTCTCACACGAGAGGGTATGACAGACCTATGGCGCTCAGAGCCTTCGCTACGGCCGACTGTATATTGCGACGTAGAAGGCGAGGGTGCATTGGGAGTAACCGGTACTTCCAGTCCGCTAGAAACATCTGCTGACGGTTCAAGCTCAGAGGTCTCTGTGCTGGGTGGAGGGACCAAGTCTGTTTTCTTCCTTCGCTTTCGGAGTCCACGAGGCTTCGCAAATCGTTCAGACCGGCGCTCTAGACATCGAAGACGCATTTGGGACTTACAGCTCTGTCTTGCAGTGAGGTCCCTCTAGGTGGAAAAAGGCAAGTATCATCCTTGTTGGTGGCTCTGCATGCTGAACACGGTGGACTGCCTTGGTGAATGCATTTCACACGGAGTTGTCGACATCGAGTGCATGCCACCGAACTCCGTTTCGGTTTCGATGCTTTCGAGGATAATGCCGCATCGCTCTCTGCCGCAATCAAGGACATGGGTGTCGAGGACCAAAGCGGAACGGCTGCCGTAATTACATTCGCGGCACCATATCCGGCAAGCCACATCATTAACTCAGATTAACCTCTAACAGTCCCTCAACGAAGTTGCAGTACATTGATACGAGTCTAAAGTGCCTATGACGAGTCTTCTCGATGCATTCTTTCGAAATCCTGCTGCCATTCTGCAAAACCTCTCATGGGAACCTCTCCGCAAAGTTCTCTCGTCACAGCATGGAGTTCATCCAAGTGCTACAGCAGCACAATGAGTACCATGATGTCGAACATAACGTTGATAGACACTGACCTTGAGTAACTCATAAATGGCAATGATCGCTGTGGCATAGTATAAGAACTCGAGGGAGGATAGTCTTGCAATGTCCTTCGACACAGCGTCTGCTTCTTTCGAAGCTTTGTCTCCAGCATCTCTGCTGTCGTGATGATGCCTATGCTTATGGTGGTGATAGAAGAGTCGCTC
>Ga0247730_1001215_pt1 | contig 14877 bp, 10 predicted proteins | sample UWRJL073202C2_FD_180959 | JGI IMG/M metagenome (GOLD analysis project Ga0247730, IMG submission 180959) | Plant litter microbial communities from Arlington Agricultural Research Station in Wisconsin, United States - UWRJ-L073-202C-2 | ecosystem: Environmental > Terrestrial > Plant litter >... | reverse complement strand
CGTCCCCTTGCCGAGCCCGGCGCGTTCGGCCAAGCCGTCCATCGTGATGCCGGACGTCCCGTGCTCGGCCAGCATGTCGCGCGCTACCTCGAGCAGGTGCTCTCGATTGCGCACGGCATCCGCTCGCATGGGGCGCGGCTCACCGAACGGCACGACCGGCAACGTCATGGACCCAAAGTAGTCGGAATACTAAACGGGGTGTACCCCGTTTAGATGGGTGAACACCTCACTCGACCCATCAGGAGAACACCATGACGACCATCAGCATCATCGGCGCAGGAAACATGGCAGCCGCGATCGGCGGACGCGCAGCGCAGGCCGGGCACACCGTCGAGCTGATCAGCCGCGACAGCGCACAGGCGGAGGCACTGGCCGCGCGGATCGGCCACGACGCGACGGCGGGCACCTTCGGAGATCGGCCGTTGGGCGACATCGTCGTGGTGGCGGTGCTGGCCGGTGGCGCCGTCGACGCGGTCACCCAGCTCGGCGACTCACTCAGCGGCAAGATCGTCATCGACATCACCAACCCGTTCAACGCCGACGGCAGCGGTCTCATCACCGGTCCCGGCGACTCGATCGCTCACCGGATCGCCGCTGCCACGCCCCGCGACGCCCACGTCGTCAAGGCGTTCAACACCATCTACGGCGGCGCCATCGCCGGCGGTGAGCCGGTCACCGCGTTCTTCGCCGGCGACGACGCCGATGCCAAGACCCGAGTCTCTGACTTCCTCACGAGCCTGGACCTCCGGCCGCTCGATGCCGGGAACCTGGACATGGCGCACGCCCTCGAGTGGGCGGGCCTGCTGCTGGTGGGAGTCTCACGCAGCGGAGCCGGCTTCGACATCGCCCTCGCCACCCAGGCCGTCTGAATCACCGATTCCTGAAAGGAGCAAGAGCATGAAGAAGCTCGAAGGCAAGATTGCCGTGATCACGGGCGCGACCAGCGGCATGGCTCTGGCGGGCGCGAAGCTGTTCGTCGAGGAAGGCGCTCACGTCTTCATCACCGGCCGGCACCAGGAAGCCCTGGACGAGGCCGCGACGCAGATCGGCCGACAGGTCACTGCTGTGCGCGCAGACTCAGCCGACCTCGACGACCTGGATCGCGTGTTCGAGGCCATCCGGCAGGAGAAGGGCTCGATCGACATCCTGTGGGCCAGCGCAGGCGGAGGCACGCCGGCATCCGTCGGCGACGTCACCGAGGAGCAGTTCGATGCCGCGTTCGCCGTCAACGCGCGCGGAACGTTCTTCACGGTTCAGAAGGCGCTCCCCCTGATGAACGACGGCGGGTCGATCATCTTGACGGGCTCGAACGCATCGGTGCGGGGATACCCGAGCTGGAGCGTGTACGCCGGGAGCAAGGCCACTCTCTCGGCGTACGCGCGCGTCTGGGTCGCCGAGCTCAGGTACCGCAGGATCCGGACCAACGTGATCATCCCGGGATCGGTCGTGTCGCCGATGATGGAGGCGTCGCTCGATGCGGAGAGCAAGACCATGTTCGAGTCCGTCATACCTCGTCGCGAGATGGGGCGGCCCGAGGAGATCGCCTCGGTCGCGCTCTTCCTGGCCTCGGACGACTCGTCCTACGTCAACGGCCTCGAGCTCGTCGCCGACGGCGGCAGCACGGTCATCTGACCGGTCGGTGGCGCCCCCCACCTCGTGCTGAGGCGCCACCTGCCGAGCCGTCGCGTTGTTCTGGACTGGTGCGAACAGCCAGTTCGCTTGCGACAGGGCCTGGGACACGAGCCCCAAGGACTCACCACTCAGTTGCCCCGCCTACGCACGCTGACTGCCCGACCCGGATCTCAGCGTTTCTTTCGCGGCGCCGCTGACCGCGGAGGCGCCGCACGCATGTGGTCACGCACAGGCGCCAGCAGATCGGCAAGGCTCAGGGCATCCTTCGACGACAGAGGCTCGAAGAGCTGTTGCCCGATGACCTCGGAGTGACCGGGGAGCACAGCCGCGATCCGCTCCCGTCCGGCGTCCGTGATGGTGACGGTGACGCCCCGTTCGTCATCGGCCGACGGCGCGCGCGTGACGAGCCCAGCCGCCTCGAGCAGGCCGGCCTGGTACGTGACTGCGCTGCGGCTGTAGACGACACTGTCGGCGAGGTCGGTCATGCGCTCACTGCCCGTCGGCGAGTCGAGCGCGAGTCGCGCCAGCAGCTGGAACTGGATGTAGCTGAGATCGCCGACGTCGCGCAGCTGCTGCTCGACAGCGTGCTTCAGCAGGCCGGCGACGTCCATCAGGGCGAAGTACGCACGGAGCTGGTCGGCGTTGAGAGACGACTGCGGCTGGTCCATGGCCCGAGCCTATCCGATGTTTCACATTCGAAGCACTTGCTTCATATTCGAAGCACTGTTACCGTCAGTGCACTTGCTTCAATTTCGAAGCACATGATGAGAGGGCATGACATGAAGGCCATTCAGTTCCACGCATACGGCAACCCCGACGTCCTGCAGCACGTGGACATCGACGTGCCGACCCCCCGTCCCGGCCAGGTCCGCATCAAGGTCGCCGGCACGTCGTTCAACGGCGTCGACGGCAACATCCGCGCCGGTTTCATGCAGGGACCGATGCCGCTGACACTCCCTCACGTTCCCGGTCTGGACGTCGCCGGCATCGTCGACGAGCTCGGCGAGGGCGTCAACGGCCTGGCCGTGGGCGACGAGGTCATCGGCTTCCTCCCCTTCACCCAGAAAGGGGCCGCCGCCGAGTACGTCGTGGCATCGGCGGACATCCTGGCACCTGCGCCGAAGACCATCCCCCTCGCAGACGCGGCCGCCCTTCCGCTCGTCGGGCTCACCGCTTGGCAGGCGGTCTTCGACCACGCCAACCTCACGTCCGGCCAGCGCATCCTGATCAACGGTGCCAGCGGCGCCGTCGGTGGCTACGCCGTGCAGCTGGCCAAGGCAGCCGGAGCCCACGTCATCGCCACAGCCAGCCCGCGGGCACGCGACCAGGTCACGTCGCAGGGGGCGGACGTCGTCATCGACCACACCGCCGCCGACGTCGTCGCCGCAGTCGGCGAGCCCGTCGACGTCCTGCTGAACCTCGCCCCGATCGAGCCCGACACGTTCGCGGCCCTGGCCACGGTCGTGCGTGACGGCGGCGTCGTCGTGAACACGACGGTGTGGATGCCTGCTCCCAGTGACGAGGCGCGCGGAGTCCGCGGCGTCGACCTCTACGTCCAGAGCGACCGCGAGCAGTTGTCGGGCCTGGTCGCACGCGTCGATCGCAGGGAGCTCACTGTCGACGTCGCCCGACGCGTGTCGCTCACCGAGCTGCCGGCTATTCACTCAGCAGCAGCCGACGGCACTCTTCGCGGCAAGATCGTCATCGTCCCCGATGCCGAGTGAGGTCGATCGATCAGCGATGACCCGGGCTACGCAACGAGTGCCTGCCGCCATGACACGCGTCGGGCACTCGCGGTGGTATGACGCACCCCAGCAGAATGGTCCAACCCTGCCGATTCGACCAGCGACGGAGCCGAAACTTCTGGAGGTCAACCACAGCAGTTCGGGACAATGTCGGCGACTAGGGCCAGAGTTAAGCACCGCCCCCGGCCGGGTTTCGTCCTCTGAGCCCCTCACTGCTGTCCGGTCAGCGAGCCACTTCGAGAATGTCATGTGCGGACGCCACACTTGCGCCATGGAAATGGGCGCATCGGATGACGACTGGGTTGATGAGGCACTAACGGATGTCAAGGATGACGCATTCGAGCGTTCGGAGGGTGCCGCGCGGGCGGCCGCTCTGATCATGCGAACCCACTCGTGGGAGTCGAGCACCGTATTCGGGCTCATCGGCCCCTGGGGCAGCGGCAAGACATCGTTTGCCAACTTCATCTGTTCAGAGATCCTGGCGTTGGACTCGAGTTGGGAGATCGTTCAGTTCACTCCTTGGGCCACCCACGATGCCGCCTCGATGATGGCCGAGTTCTACGCCGCTCTTGCTTCGGCATTGCCAACGAGCGGGGCCGAGAAGTTAAAGGGCGCCCTGGGTACGTTGGCGTCGATCTCGACGCCATTGGCCGGGTTGGTGCCATTCATAGGTGCTCCGCTGGCCGGGACGGCGGAGAAGCTGGGTGAGCATCTCACCAAGCAGAAGCCCTGGCAGGAGGCATTCGACGAGGTCGCCTCGCTACTCCGAGAACAGAAGAAGCAGATTCTCCTCGTCATCGATGATGTCGATCGGCTTCAGGAGCATGAGCTGCTAACTCTGTTGAAGGTCACGCGACTTCTTGGGCGTTTTCCGGGCGTCCAGTACCTGCTTGCGTACGACGACGAGACGATCTTCAGGACCCTTGAAGCTGCCACGTCGGCTCTGCCCAACAGCGGTTCGGGCCAGCAATTCATGGAGAAGATTGTCCAGTACCCGCTCGTCGTGCCGCCCCTGACTCAGACTCAGATGCTCAGGCGACTGAACGGTGGGATCGAGCACGCCCGGGAATGTGCGCAACGCACCCAGGGTTCTGAGTACAGGGTGAGCGAAGCGTTCGACGTGTTCCGTAACCAACTCCGCACGCCGCGAGCCATCGACCGGTACAGCGCGCAGCTCGCACATTCGCTTGCGATGCTTACGAGCGAAGAGGTCGATGACGAGGACGTCATGTTGCTGACCTTGCTGAAAGTCGCATTTCCCGTGCTGCACAGCCACCTGCCGTTCTGGAGATCGGAGTTGTTGACAGGCGGCAACGGGGAGATGGACTACTCCACCCGCCCCATGACCGGGAAGCGTGCCGACTTCGACCGGCTCCTCGCCTCCGTTCCGTCATCGCATAGACCCGACGCGATGGAACTGCTCGTCGCCCTCTTTCCGAAGGCCGGCGAGAAGGCCCGACCCGGGTCGCCCGACACCAGACCCGAGACACGCCGCATCTGCGTCGAGACCTATTTCGACCGGTACTTCACCTCCAGCATCACCTCCGATGACGTCAGCGATGTCCTCGTGCGGACCGCGGTAAACGCCGCCCTCGACGGTGACGGCTCACCCCTGAAGCAGCTGCTCACCGATCCCGACCCGTCACGTTCCTTCCTTGCTGCGGACAAGGCGAAGACCGTCGACCTCGGCGCTCGTCCGCCCGCGTCGATGACCAGGCTCATCACCACAGTGCTGGCGTGTGTCCCCACCCTCGACCGCAACACCCGCGGGTTCTTCAGCACCAGAAGCCGCACCTCGGTCTGGGTGGCTCACCTGCTCGCACAAAACGCCGAGCACATGACCACCGAGGAGATCCGTGGCGCACTCGCCGGCGCAGGCGACCTCGCCACCGAACTGGAGGTCTGGCGAGACGTTCGCAAGTTCGTCGGAGATGACTCCGAGCAGCGCATGCCCGATTGGGCCAAGGCGCTGACAGCAGAGCTGGCGAACCGCGCTGCCGAGGTGCTATTGGAGAACCTGCGTCAAGGTGATCAGGCACCGACCGAGTACAGGATCGGTTGGTGCCGCTACTTCGCGTTGTCGTACGGCGACGTCGATGCGATCCGCGCCTCGGTCGACACAGGCCTCCAGCAGGGCGAATTCACCATCGAGGACGTCGCATCCCGAGTGGTCGGCATCCATCAGCTGATGGGGCCCGCCGAGCCGCGCGATCAGCTCGGCGATGTCGACCAGGCCCACTTCCGCCAACTGATCACCCGGGACGACCCTTGGTTCGCCAACGATATCGTTGTCGGCGTCGACGAGTTCGACGTGAGCTGGCCTAACCGGCGCCGCTACGCACGGGGGCGCTTTACACATCCCGTCGGTTCAAAGGCCGAGACTCAAGCCAACTAAGCGCAAGCGCTGAAGCGACGCAACCACAAGCGCCCATCACATGTTGGTAATTGCCGACAGGCTCAAGGTATAGATGGCGCCCTATCGCAGAAGTCGAGCATCACAGAATATGACGCCTGATCGCGGGGGTAAGACGCACCCGAATCGCGGTGAGTGCCGGCCGCTCAAGCCCGTGAGCCGCCGGCACTCTTCCAGGCATCACGAGTCGGTTTGCGCACCGTGCGTACGCCAGAGTCGTCGACAAGTCGGGCAATCGTGACGGCGAGCGCCTGCGCAGCCTCTCCGACATCGGACGCTGTCGCATAGTAGGCAGCCATGTCAGAGTCTGTCGGGAGATCCGAGTGCCCGGCCATTTTGGAGTTCAGCAACTTCCCAAGCATGTCTGGGGCGGGGAAGCTCATCGACGTTGTGCCCTGCTCGTTCATCAGCAAGAACGCGTCAATGACCGCGGCAGAGTGTGCCCATTGGTCACGATTCCTCTTCAGGGCGCGTAGCTCCTGGCTGAGTCTCGTTACGTCGCCCTGAACCTCCGGGTAGGCCTTGCCGACGTCCTTGAGCCAGTCGAGGAGGGGCCCAGACGCCGCCGAGTAGTCCAGGTAGTCACGACTCCCGGCGAGGCCCCAGTTGCCATCAGCAGCCTGCACGACGTGACCGGCTTCCTGCTCGACACGGGCAAAGACGAGGCAAACCCGTCCGATCTGGGCCTCTAGCTTCAGATTGCTCCCGAACTTCATGGGCCGAGGCTAGGGCAAATAAACGCCCAAACGCCCTTATTGGCATATCCGCACGTCCGACTAGCGGTGGAATGGCTCACGCCAAGATCTTGCTGATCATCCAGCAGGATGTCGCTTGTACTTGTCATGAGAGCAGGCATCATGGCCTCATGGTGGAAGCGGGCACTGAGCACCGACGTCCCTCTGATCACTCCGAGCGGACTGCTCGAACGGCAGTGCTGGTGGGGCAGTTGCACGCGGTTGTCGGCGAATTTGAGGCAATGCATCCGGGGACGGAAATCTCCGTTAGACGGTCACCTCGTCGGCTCCATCAGCGAGGCCGCTGCCGAGCCCATGTTCGACCTCGTGTTGGTTCCGGCATCTTCTGCTGGACACGACGCGATCGCCGGCGACGGTCGCCGAGTCGAGATTAAAGCCACATATGGCTCCAGCGCAGTCGCGATACGTCAAACTTCCCATGGCGCCGCCGCGGCGCTTATCGTCTTGAAGCTCTCAAGGACACCAGGCGCGAAGCACGAGGTGGTCTTCTATGGGCCGCTGGCCATCGCGCAACAAGCCGCCGGGAGTTTCGAGAGCAATGGGCAGGCCCGTATGGGTCTGAGTCGACTGCGAGGTCTCGACCTGACTGTCCCTCCCGAAGACCGTGTCCCTCAACGGCTCCCCTGACACGGCGGATAGACACACCTTTCGATGAAAGCTTTCGCCGTGAATTCTGTCTAATGGACGTAGAGTCGCGTCATGACAGACAAGGGTGTTTCGGCAGAGGGAGCTACGTTCAGCGAAGACGATGGCCGGTTCCTGATAACAACGAGCGATGGCTCCGAGTACGAACTGCTTACGAATTGGCGTACAACGCCGCTGTGGCTGCGCAAACCTACGGGACCACGAGACTGGCTCCCGAATACTTGAAGCCCTGATTCACCCGGCCGGCCGGCACACCGCCGCAAGCGACACATTGGATCCCAGTTCGAACTCGATCAGCAACGCCAAGTTTCACGCGTGTCTACGGCCGCGACCAATCGCCTCGCGAGATCGCGAGGAGTCCTAGTTCTGTTCGGATCCGAGGGCGGTCTTGGCCGCGTTGCAAGACGCGATTGTTCGATCGAGGAGATCGATGGCAGCGGCCTTCCGCAATTCTTCCCTGCTGAGATCGGGTTGCTCATCGTCGAACTTGCGGGTCAGCTTCCACATCTGTTTTCGAAACAGACTCTCGTCATCGTCCAGACCTTCAGCGAGTGCCAGCCACTTAGCTTCCCCATCCGTGGCCACCGATGCGGCCTCAAGAATCAACAAACGAACGACGTCTCCGATGTTTTCTTCTAGCGCCATGGCCAGCTTAAGCATCACGTTCACGGAAGCTTCGGCCTCGTCCGGTTTGGAGTGATCGTCGAACGTGTTGTAGAACCCCCAACTGTCGCCTTCAGGGTCTAGTCGTTCGAGCGCGCGGTAGAGAGGCGCGAACGATTTGAGAGGCGTAGGACGGCTCGGGAGGCCCGCCCGATGCGCCCAGAGACTGAGGATTTCCCGGGCGCACTGCTGCTCCAGAAGATCTCTGTCGCTTGATTCTGCGTTCTCTGCCCGCACAATGAGGTCCGAGATGTAGTGGGACATCCAGCGGCCAAGAGTGTCAGTGTCGGCGAGTTCGGCGGCGAGTTCTGTGCCGAGCCGCGTGATGCGTTCAAAGCTCAAACGCTCTTCCTTGCTCGTCGATGACGAATATCTTGTAGGAACGATCGAGGTACTGGAAGTCTTCTTCATCGAATCCCACTCTCCTTCCTGAGTAGTCGTATTGCTCTCGGTCGATCGTGACCTTCAAGATCAGGCTCTTCTGTTGATTGTTGAGCAGCGTTCGTAGAACTGACTCTTCGATGGTGAGCCGTCTGCCTTCCATTCCGGTCGCTCGACCTCGGCCGGCATCGGTCGTGTCGCTCCAGGTCGCACTGATTAGGGCAGCAATCGGCTTCTCCCGCGGCCGCCACGCACGCATGTCGTCGTCGGCGATCAACCCCAACGCCTCGATCACCGCTGAGGTCGGTCTGGGAGGCGGGAACAGGATGCCCTCTGCGAAGGGGTCCGACCCATCAACCCGCGCGTCCGGTGCATCCGAGTCGATCCAACCAAGCAGCTCGTAGGGCGGCCGCTGGATCTCTAACGAGTCCTCGGCCTCGGGGATCTTGAAACTGGTCCAGGTCTCGGCGGTCTGCAGTGCCACTGCCAGTGCCTTGGCCCGGTCGGGTGTGACGAAGGCGCTTCGGATGCTGATCGACTCGCATGCTCTATCCACAGCCTGGGACGACTCCTGGAATACGCAGATCTGCCCATTTTGCTCCGGTGTGAGGAGTTCGGCGAAGTCACCCGATTGGATGAGAAAGCGCCAATGCTCGTGGTCGGTCTCCCGGTTGTGCAGTGACCTTTGGTCGGATGGGACTGGATCCTTGCGATCGGCAAGCCAGCGTCCGTCTAGCCGGGTAAGCCGCTCTCTACGAAGCCACCTCGAGAAATCATGCCCCTCGAGTTCCGGCTCCCGATAGGTCTGGCCAGTCGCGAGGAGTTCGCCAGCTACGACCATGAGTGCGTGCTTGGCCAAGTAGTCATCGAGGTCATCTACTGGCGAACGGTCGTCCTTATACATGTGTTTCCGGCGCTCTCCGTAGAGACCGAGAGTGTGGCGAGCGTCTTCCTCGTACCTCCCTCGGTTCGCAAGCCCCCACTTTTCAGTGATCACATCGCTCGCCCTCCGCTCGACTTCAGATGCGCTGAGCCCGAAGCATTCAGCCAACGGCTTGCACCAGTACCTCGCGAAGTCGTACCCGAAGTGAAATTCGCCCGCTGCGGTAACTTCATCGTGGTCGCCGGAGTGCGGACGCTCGTAGTCACTGAGCGCTATGACTTCGCCAACGGGCTCATTGACTCTTGCTAGTGCCAAGGCCGTGTGATCGTCGAGGTAGACCTCGCCGCTGTGCGAAAGGTTCGTAAGGGCTTGCTTAGCACTTTCCCGCATAGCCGCGTGCGGCTCCCCCTTGAACGCCACTTCGCGCAAGAGCCTTTCGAAGCGGCGTGCGGATCGCGGCGCGGAAAGCGAGGCGCGCTCGAGTGCCAGAAGCAGGTGTTCGCGCGCATTCATCTCGTAGAAGGTCAGGTCCGAATCGTTGAACTGACGGTTGTCTGTTCCCTCTGCGAGTAGGAGCAACGCGTCTAAGACATGTTCCTGCTCCAGTTCGCACAGAAGTTTGACAGCGTGGGTCGACCGCCACCGAGTATCGACATCAGGGTCCCCGAGACCTGCCCACAGATATCCGGCGATGCAGGCGTTCAGGTCCCTCGGTGGCTTCAGTCCCACGTTCCAAGGACCGTCGGCGATCTCCGGGCCTATCAGGTAGTCAATCTGCTTCACTGACTGATCGAAGACAGTACGAGCTTGCTCCACCGGATCTGGCGCACGAGGTTTCCCGCCAGTGCGAAGCACGATGCGGCGTCGACTGGGTCGCTCCTGGTTCCAAGTTCGACCATCGCCACATCGAAGAGCGCATCTTCTGTAGCCCCCGAGAGCTTTGACAGCATCGACAGGGAGAAGACCTTCCACCGGCGTGTCAGTATGTCGGCGCAAAAGCGCTTCAGTGCGGTGTAGACGAGATCCCGGACCGCCCGCTGCGCGCCCTGAGGGACGGACTCGAGCCCGGAGATCCGCTCGAAGAACCCGCGATAGTCGAAGGAGTCAAAATGCGGGTTGGAACCGAACGCCGCTATCACTTCGTGCCAATGCTTCGGAGGGGAATTGAACGCCAGCTCCCAGAAATCCTCAGGTCGCGCCCGCGACCTGTTGCCGAGCATGAGCAGGCGAGCGCTTTCCATCCCGTCCGCACTGCCGAGGTCCATCGACCGGAGTTTGGCCAGCGAGTCCTTGTGGTCGCGGACGCGGGCTTCGGACGCCAAGCCCCAATGACGACTGGTCGACTCACCGTTGTCGTGCTCCGGCGCGCTGAGCGCTCGGACCTCTGAGCCGTAGGGAGTGTCCGAGAGGTCTAGGTCGTAGGTGGATGCGAGCTCGTCCAACTCCTTGTAGAAAGCGTCGCCGTGCAGGTTTGCCCGGTCGAACTGGGCGATGGTCGCCACGACCTTCGTTCGCTCTATAGCCCCGGAAGCCACAGCTGGCGCCAACAGCCCAAGCACGCCAATGGTGTCTGCCATCGGCAGTAGCGCGGCGCCAGTCACCGGCACGGCAGTAGTTGCGGACCCATCACCGGAAAGTAGACCGCGAGCCGTCTGGGGCTGCCGACCAAAATTTCGGTCACGCCACCTCGACGCGATGGCGAGCGCCGAGTTCGGGCTGAGTTGAGCGATCACACGGATCGTCTCCTCGTAGTCGATCCCGTCCCCCATGTAAGGGTCAAATGCCTCGACAACCTGAGCGACCCGGTAGGCACGTTCGTCGTCCGTCTGGTCTCCTGCAGCTGCTGCTTTGGAAATCGACAGCATCGCGAACCATTGGTCCATAACGTCGTCGCCGAGCTTGTCGGCCATGTCGACGGCCATGCCAAAGTACTCGCTTGCCGATGACGGACTCAGTGCGCAAATCGCCCTGGAGAGATCCAGGAAAGCATCGCACCGCGAGTCGGCTTCCTCTCGCGCGGCACCAATCTCTTGCGCCACCCAAGAAGCGACGGCGAACGCGACGGCATCCATCGAGGCCACGGGCGCGCTGATCTGAACGACGTTCGTCAGAGTTGCGCGGGACAGATGCGGGCTGGCCGTTCGCAGCCAGTCGATAAGGTGACGTCTGGATTCTTCGTTCGGTTTGAGTGCCAGCAGCTGCGTCGCGATGCGTGCGCACGCCTGTAGGAACGCGTACGGGGTCTCATAGTCGCTGATGCGAGACTTGAACGATGACTCTGCCAGAGTCGCGAATGTCGGCCCCGAGTCGAAGGTCGCGGTGCAGGTGGCCTCGGCCCATGCTCTCACCCAGGGCACAAGGGGCATCACGTTGCTCCGAAAGTCCGCCAACTCGCGAGACATCTGATGTTTTGGCTTCTGGATCTCAGCGGCGACCTTCTTCGGCGCGAGATTGAGATCAGTCATCTCAACACCACCGACGAACTCTCGCAACGCCCAGGCCTTGAGGAGCGCTTCGGGGTTCGGGCCATACTGAGAACCAAAATCGCGACGAGACGACTCGGGCACATAGAGGTCAAGGATCCGACGAGCACTCGCGTGGTCAAGCAGGCCGTTTCTACATCCGGAAGTCACAGCCCCAACGATCGCGAGCACGAGATCGAATTCGCGCTCCGAGTATCCGACTTGTCTTACGTCGACCTTCTTCTTAAAGCGCTTCAGCTTTCGGATTAGTACCTTGCAGGCCGCGGGTCCAAGCACATGGTTCGTGCGAGCGGCGCGGGAGGCAATGGCCAAAAGGAGGTAGATATTCTTCTCGGCGGCGACAGCGAGTTCGTCCAGCTCCAAGAACCGGCCCTGGTCGACAAGTCTTTGAGCGAGGATCAGCCCGGCGTTGAAGTTGACGTCAGACGGCCGCCAAGTTGCAAGGTGCTCGGCGCAGGCAATCGGTCCGTCGATGTTCATGGTTCCGAGTGCAAGTTCTGCTACGTCGGCGTCGCTGATGCTTCGGTCGTCCTGCAGATCTGCAGGCAACCGCGTCCAACCGGAGATCCAGCTGACGGCGCTGCGTAGCCGGCTGCGAGCATCTGCCCTCCTGTCATCCGCTGCGGACATCATGCACGCCTCGTATGCGAGGTTTGCGCCGAACCAGTCGTCCCGTAGGGCTCGCGTAGCGACGAGATCCTCCACGGACTGCGTCTCCAAGAAAAGTCCGGCCAGGTCGGTGTTGCGTTTGATTATCCGCCGTCGTCGCGATCCGCCCGCTGCAGTCACCCCTGCCTTGAGTGCCAGTTGCGCGGCCTCGGACTTCAAGTTCGCCCTAAGGGCAGCCTTCAAGGCGAACTGAAGCCTTTGGTGCTCGATCTCTGCCCGTTCGAGCTCGTTAGTTGTCGGAAGTGCCGATCCGGAAAGGGCTAGTCGAACCAACTGGTCAAAGCGCTTCGCCTCCCACAACATCTGTGGAAGCGAGGCCGCAACGTAGGGGCTCGAATCGGCGAGTTGTTCGAGGCGATCCAGGAAGGCGGCCAACGGCTGACCACTGAGCTTGAACTTGTCGCGAAACCAAGTCTCGGTGGGCTCATCCCGAAACTGCAGGACATCACCGTCGATCATCAGTGGACGGCCAAGGTCGGCGACAAAGCTACGAACTGTAGAGGGATCGATTCCGTAAAGATCAGAGATGACCTGGATTGGTATGCGCGGCCGCAATGCAGCGAGCGCCACGCAGATCGAGTCCACCTCTGGTGCTGAGGCGCCATGGTCATGCCGGACTTGTGACACCGCGTTCTGAAGTACCCGGTTCAAAGTGGAGTCCACTGTCAGGACATCCTCACCAAGTAGCGCCAAGCACGCCTTGATGTCTGCTGATTCGTGAATCACTGCGTCCTGTACCCGCGGGTTCGCGTCCGTACGCTTGTGGAACTCGGCTACATCTTGGTCCGACAGAGCTTCATATTTTGTTGCCAGATGCGCTCGCGTCTCGGCAATCTCGAAGCTGCGGAGTTCGATGAAGGTCGTGTCCGGAGGCGCATCCAGTAGGTCCCGGCGTTCGCTTCGGCACAACATGACCAGCCTGACGTTCGAGGGAAGTTTCTCGAGCGCCAGGTCCAGCACGAATGCTCTACCCGCGCCGGCTTCGCGCGCAGCCATCACCGCGTTGTCAGCAGCATCGATCACGAGTACGAGCAAAGCCCCGTTTTGTGCCGCCGCGACCAGCTCAGCTGCCACTCGCATGCGTGAGACGAACGCCTTCGAATAATCCGTGGTCGTAGCCATAGGAGTGGGCACCAACGGGTCACACAAGCGTCGACCGGCAAGCTCGTTGGCAAGTTGGACGTACCCCTCCCTGTGTCCGTGACGAGGCTCGCTGGAGCGCCTGTACCCACCCAGACCAAAGCAGTCGTAGGCGACACAGACAGATCCCTCTGGGAGATAGCCGTCGAAGTGGCTGGCCAAGACGGATTTCCCGACTCCACCTGCGGCATGGACGACCACCGGGGCCGCCGCATCCATAATCTGCTTGGTGATCTCGTCGTACTGAGGACGTGGGAATGCCTTCTGGGGCTGCGAGAATCGAGGCGGGGCAGGCAGGAGGTCGTGTGGCGCAGCGTAAAGCGCAGACAACACCTCTTCCAGTCGGACAACAGGTGACGACTGAAGCCTGGATGTAGCTCGCTGTGTGACGAGTTCCTTAAGTCTCAGCGACGCGTCCGGCGCCGAACCAGGAAGGAAACTCGAAAGGTCCGATTCGTATGCATACATGAGCGGGAGGAGGCCCGGTGCATGATCGTCGATCGAGAACTGTCGGCAGAAGGCTGACGCATCCGTCGCGTTCAAGCCGAGGTGGCGCTTGAGTTCTCTGACCTGATACTCGCTTTCAGGCGACGTCGATCCAGTCGCAACGTCATCGATCGCTCGCCGCACTTTCGCGCCGACCCGACGGTTGGAGACGAACTCAAAATGCAACTTGTCGAGAAGCTGCGGGTCGACCAACTTCACAGACGAGAACTTGGCTCCAAAACCCGCGAATGTCTTTTTCAGCCCAGACATCGTCCATTCGCTGTCTACCCGAACTGTCGAATGCTTCAGCTGCCGGTAAACGACACGCGTTGCCTGTTCCAGCCGTTCAGCTCCGAAGTACTCCGCAACGTCGATAACCTGATCGCCAGGGCGGTCATCAGCAGGCGTGTCGAGTTCGACCGGCGATGCCCCCTCGATGGAGATTGCGCGAAGCTCAGTACCCGGCCTCAGAAGTCCTAGGCATTGCCGGGCAGCCCAGTGATAGTGGAACTGGTCACCATCGCGGCTGGTCCGAACAAGATCCGTGGTTGCCATGAGGTTCCCAATTAAACCGTGCCCACCACGATCCGAAGGGGATTCGGCTGACACGCGTCACGGGTACCGTCCATGGCGCGAGCTGCGCCGGTAGGTTAGGTCGCCTCCTAGCACTAGGCTCGGCGCGCAGACCCAGATCTCCAACTCGCTCGACGAAGTTCTAGCGTCAAGGTGGGCGTTATGCCTTGCGTCTTAGTGGGCGAAGTGCCCGCACCCTACGGGCCAACCAGTGGCTTCCCGGACGCGTTTCGCCAACTGTGTGGCTGACGACCCATCAGCACCTCCGCCAGCGTTCCTAGCTCACGTCCCGGCCTGAAGGCGGAGGCCCGCAAGCAACAGGTCGAGGCCGGCGCGGAACTGCTCAGCGTCGTCGTGGCCCTCGAACTCGTCGGCGATCTCGTGCATGAAGGGGAACTCTGCGGGGTCG
>Ga0247730_1001214_pt1 | contig 14878 bp, 11 predicted proteins | sample UWRJL073202C2_FD_180959 | JGI IMG/M metagenome (GOLD analysis project Ga0247730, IMG submission 180959) | Plant litter microbial communities from Arlington Agricultural Research Station in Wisconsin, United States - UWRJ-L073-202C-2 | ecosystem: Environmental > Terrestrial > Plant litter >... | reverse complement strand
GGTCGGCCAGTTCCAGCGCTTCCTCCTGGTCGTGGGTGACAAAGACGGTGGTGTGGCCGGTGCGCTCGTGGAATTCGCGCAGCCAGCGGCGCAGTTCTTTGCGCACCTGCGCATCGAGCGCGCCAAAAGGTTCGTCGAGCAGCAGCACCTTGGGCTCGATCGCCATGGCGCGGGCGAGCGCGACGCGCTGGCGCTGGCCACCGGAGAGCTGGTTCGGGTAGCGTTTTTCCAGCCCCGTCAGTTGCACCATGTCGAGCAATTCCATGGCCCGGCGCTTGATTTCGGCTTTGGGCGGACGGGTGGCCCGCGGGCGGACGGTGAGCCCGAAGGCGATGTTTTCGGCGACCGTCATGTGGCGGAACAGGGCATAACTCTGGAACACGAAGCCGACGTTGCGCTCCTGCACCGTGCGGTGCGAGGCGTCTTCATCGCCAAAAAAGATCTTGCCCTGGGTCGGCTGTTCCAGACCGGCGATCAGGCGCAGCAGCGTCGTCTTGCCGGAGCCGGAGGGCCCGAGCAGTGCGATCAGCTCGCCGGTGCGGATATCGAGGGAAACGTCCTCCAGCGCCGGATAGTGGTCGAATTCCTTGCGGATATTGGCGATCTTGACGTCCATGGTCGGCCTTTCAGTGTTTCCGTCCGCCGGCAATGCTTTCGCCGTAGCGCATTTCCAGCAGCGTTTTGAGCGCCAAAGTCACCAGCGCCAGCAGGGCGAGCAGCGTGGCGACCGCGAAGGCGGCGACGGAATTGTATTCGTTATAGAGGATTTCGATGTGCAGCGGCATGGTGTTGGTCAGCCCGCGGATATGGCCCGACACCACCGAGACGGCGCCGAACTCGCCCATGGCGCGGGCGTTGCAGAGCAGCACGCCGTACAGCAGGCCCCATTTGATATTGGGCAGCGTCACCCGGAAAAAGGTCTGCCAGCCGGAAGCGCCGAGCGACAGCGCCGCCTCCTCGTCAACCGTGCCCTGGTCCTGCATCACCGGGATCAGCTCGCGGGCGACGAAGGGGAAGGTGACGAAGATGGTGGCGAGAACGATGCCGGGCACGGCAAACAGGATTTCGATGCCATAGCTTTTGAGGAACGGGCCGAGCAGGCTCTGCGAACCGAACAGCAGCACGTAGACGAGGCCGGAAATCACCGGCGAGATCGAGAACGGCAGGTCGATCAGGGTGGTCAGAAACGCCTTGCCCTTGAACTCGAATTTGGCGATCGCCCAGGCGGCGGCCACGCCGAAGACGACGTTGAGCGGCACGGCAATGGCTGCCACCAGCAGCGTCAGGCGGATGGCGGCCAGCGCGTCGGGCTCGCCAAGGGCTTCCCAATAGGCGCCGGCGCCTTTTCGGAACGCTTCGACGAACACCGCGACCAGCGGCAGGACGAGGAAAAAACCGAGGAACAGCAGGGCGACAGCGATCAATGCGTAGCGGGCAAGCGGGCGCTCGGTGGCAGCGTCACGAAAACGCGGCGGGTCGCGGACAAGCGCGCTGGAGCTATTGGCATGGTCAGACATCACCATATCTCCGGCGGGCCTGAATGCGGTTGACGGGAAACCGCAGGGCGGAGGCGATCCGCAGCAGGACGGGGGCGACGGCGATCAGTGCGGCGCGGGTCGCGGGTCGTTCAGCGGCACTGGCGGCGCGACAGCCCAGTGGCTCCCCGAAAAACGCTTTGGAGGTGTCGGGATCGTCAAACATGTCCGTATCTCCGGCGGCTCCAGGCCTGAATGAGGTTGATGAGGAACAGCATGGCAAAGGCAATCAGCAGCATGATGGTGGCGATCGCCGTGGCACCGGCATAGTTGAACTCTTCCAGCCGGATGACGATCAGCAGCGGCGCGATTTCCGAGACGTAGGGAATGTTGCCGGCGATGAAAATGACCGAGCCGTATTCGCCGACGCCTCGGGCAAAGGCGAGCGCGAAGCCGGTCAGGATCGCCGGCGCAAGGCCTGGCAGCAGCACGCGAAAAATCGTCTGCAGGCGGTTGGCGCCAAGGGTTGCGGCGACTTCCTCGATCTCGCGGTCGATCTCCTCCATGATCGGCTGCACCGTGCGCACCACGAAGGGCAAGCCGATGAAGATCAGCGCCACGGTGATGCCGACCGGGGTATAGGCGACTTTTATGCCGAGCGGCAGAAGCTGGCTGCCGATCCAGCCGTTGGGGGCATAGAGCGCCACCAGCGAGATGCCGGCCACCGCCGTCGGCAGCGCGAACGGCAGGTCGACGATGGCGTCGATCAGCCGGCGGCCCGGAAAGCGGTAGCGCACCAGCACCCAGGCGACGATGACGCCGAACACGGTGTTGACCGCGGCGGCAATCAGCGCGGTGCCGAAGCTGATATAGAGAGCCTTGAGGGTGCGTTGATCGGTGAGGATGGCGAAAAAGGCGGCCCAGCCGAGATCGGCGGTGCGCCAGATCAGGCCCGCCAGCGGAATGAGAATGATCAGCGAGAGATAGGCGAGGGAAAAGCCGAGCGTCAACCCGAATCCCGGGATGACGCTCGGCTTTCGAAATCGCCACTTCGCGGATGCGACAGTGGTGGTTGTCATGGGCGACCCAAAATTGCTGCGGCTCAGTTACTTATCGATCAGTTACCGGGCTTGTATAGCTGATCGAAGGTGCCGCCGTCGCCGAAATGTTCGGGCTGTGCCTTGGCCCAGCCGCCGAACAGCGGATCGTCGATCGTCACCAGCTTGATGTCCGGCAGTTTCTTCAGCAGTTCCGGTGCGACCACGGAAGGTTTGGACGGACGATAGAAGTGCTTGGCAGCGATGTTCTGGCCTTCGTCGGAGTAGAGATACTGCAGGTAGGCTTCCGCCACCTTGCGGGTGCCCTTGGCGTCGACCACGGCATCAACCACGGCGACCGGTGGTTCGGCGAGGATCGAGATCGGCGGCACGATGATATCGAACTTGTCGTCACCGAATTCCGCACCGGCGAGATAAGCCTCGTTTTCCCAGGCGAGCAACACGTCGCCGAGGCCGCGCTGGGCAAAGGTGACGGTGGAGCCGCGGGCGCCGCTGTCGAGCACGGGCGCGCGCTTGAAGAGGTCGGCGATGTAGCCGCGGACCTTGTCCTTATCGCCCTTGAATTCCTGGTCGGCCCATGCCCAGGCGGCCAGATAGTTCCAGCGGGCGCCGCCGGAGGTTTTCGGGTTCGGGGTGATGATCTGCACGTCGCCCTTGACCAGATCGCCCCAGTTGTGGATGCCCTTTGGATTGCCCTTGCGCACCAGGAAAACGATGGTGGACGTGTATGGCGAGGAATTGTTCGGTAGGCGGGCACGCCAGCCGGCCTTGATCTTGCCGGTCTTTTCGATGGCGTTGATATCGCTTTCCAGCGCCAGCGTCACCACGTCGGCCTCGAGACCGTCGATCACCGAACGGGCCTGCTTGCCGGAGCCGCCATGCGACTGCTGAATGGTGACATCGCCGCCGCCTTCCTTTTTCAGATGCGCGGCAAAGGCGGCGTTGAAATCCTTGTAGAGTTCCCGTGTCGGGTCGTAAGACACGTTCAGGAGCTGGGTCTGCTGGGCCAGAACCGGCGCAAAGCTTCCGACCGTCAGCGACAGTCCCAGTGCAACGGCACTCAAACCATGCATGAATTTGAACATCTGGTGTCTCCCCAATTTGCGACTGGCCTAAGACTACCGGCAGGTTTGGGTTAGTCAATCGCGCTTGCCGCAAACAAAAAAGCGTTTCCCTTGCGCGTTCCGGCGGGCAAAAAATACGTCGAAACCAAGGCAGACGGCAAAACGCCAGCATTGGCGAAGGGGTTTTGGGAAGAATGGCCGTGCGGGGCACAAAGGCATTTTGGTCGGAATGACGCAAAAAAATCACGCTGAAAATCCAGGCACAGAGGCGTTAGTCCGCATCGGCTGCAGTCAGCTCACGGGTTGGTCCCGCACCCTGAATAAAAACCTGTTTAGCAGGCGATGCGACGGGTTTTGCTTGAACTCTCCGATTGCGAGAGATTTTTGCTCAGTTCGCCCTCTCTAAAGAAATCGGTTTTGCTGTCCTTTTCGCGCGCGCGTGGGATAATCCGCTCCAATCACACGTAGCGAGAAGTGCAGGACGCGTCGCATGACTGTAGCAGTGCCGATCACCAGCAGCGAAACCCTCAACGACAGACTTGCGAGCCTCGACCTTGTCGGACGGCTGGCGCTGGTGGCAGACCTGGGTGGGCGAGCGGTGTTCACCACCAGCCTCGGGATCGAGGACCAGGTGATTACTGCGGCGATCGGCAGCAATGATCTCTCGATCGATGTGGCAACCCTTGAAACCGGTCGGCTGTTTGCCGAGACGCTGGATCTGATCGACCAGACCGAGGCGCGCTACGGCATCTCTATCCAGCGCTTTCATCCCGAACAATCCGATCTCGAAAGCTATGCCGGCCAGTACGGCCTCAACGGTTTTTACGACAGCGTCGAGGCGCGGCATGCCTGTTGCGCAGTGCGCAAGCTGAAGCCGCTGGCCCGCGCGCTCGACGGCGCTTCCTACTGGATCACCGGGCTGCGTCGCGGCCAGTCGGGCAATCGCGCCACTACCCCGTTTGCCGAATACGATGCCGAGCGCGGGCTGATCAAAATCAATCCGCTGGCCGACTGGGACATCGACACGATTCGCGCCCATGTGGCAGCGGAAAATATTCCGGTCAATCCGATGCATCTGCGCGGCTATCCCTCGATCGGCTGCGAGCCGTGTACGAGAGCGATCAAGCCCGGCGAACCCGAACGCGCCGGCCGATGGTGGTGGGAAAACGACGAGACGCGCGAATGCGGCCTGCACGTGCCGGACGCCGCACCACTTCCGCAAACAAGCCTCCCCCAGTCAAGCAGTCTCGCGCGCTAAAAGATAGTCAGCCGCCGAACTGTTCCCGCCTCAAAAGACTCCCCCTGGAGACCGTCATGTCGCTTACCCTTCCGGAAACGGAAATCAAGAACCCGCCCTCGATGAAGCCACCGCTCGATCCGCATCTGAAGGCGCTCGAAAACGAAGCCATCCATATTTTTCGCGAAGTCGCGGCCGAATTCGACAATCCGGTGATGCTCTATTCGATCGGCAAGGACTCTTCCGTATTGCTGCATCTGGCGCGAAAAGCCTTCTTTCCGGGCAAGGTGCCCTTCCCGCTCCTGCACGTGAACACCGGCTGGAAATTTGCCGAAATGATCGCCTTTCGCGACGATATCGTCGAAAAATACGATCTCGACCTGATTTCCTACACCAACCCGCGCGGCGCTGCGGAAAACATCACGCCGTTCAGCCATGGCTCGTCGCTCTATACCGACATCATGAAAACCGAGGCGCTGCGCCAGGCGCTCGATGCCGGCGGTTTTGACGCGGCCTTTGGCGGCGCGCGCCGGGACGAGGAAGCAAGCCGTGCGAAAGAGCGGATCTATTCGTTCCGCACGCCCGACCACCGGTGGGACCCGCGCAACCAGCGCCCGGAGCTTTGGAACATCTACAACGGCATGGTGCGCAAGGGCGAAAGCGTGCGCGCCTTCCCGATGTCAAACTGGACCGAGGTCGACGTCTGGCGCTACATCCAGGCCGAAGACATTCCGCTGGTGCCGCTCTACTACGCCGAGCGCCGGCCCTATGTGGAGCGCGACGGGATGATGATTCTGGCCGAAGACCCGCGGCTGGAACTGCTGCCGGGCGAAACCGTGCAGGAGGGCATGATCCGCTTTCGCACGCTCGGCTGCTTTCCCTTGACCGGCGCCATCCGCTCTGAGGCGACCACGCTCGACCAGGTGATCGCGGAACTCGAAATCGCCACCGTCTCCGAACGCCAGGGCCGCGCCATCGACCGCGACCAGTCCGGCTCGATGGAGAAGAAAAAGCGCGAAGGATATTTTTGAGATGGGTGCGACAGCTGCGACCAACAACACGCCGGCCACCGGCATCGTCATTCCCTTTGCCGACCCGACCCGGGCGGTGCGGGACATAAGGCCGCTTCGAATGATCACCTGCGGCAGCGTTGACGACGGCAAGTCGACGCTGATCGGCCGGCTGCTCTGGGACACCAAGGCGATCAAGGAAGATCAGGCCGTCACGCTGCACCGGGATTCCGGCAAGCAGAACGATCTCGGCCTGCCGGATTTCGCGCTGCTGCTCGACGGGTTGCAGGCCGAGCGCGAACAGGGCATCACCATCGACGTCGCCTACCGCTATTTCGCCACCGACCGGCGCGCCTTCATCGTCGCCGACACGCCTGGACATGAGCAGTATACCCGCAACATGGCGACCGGAGCCTCGACCGCCGATCTCGCGATCCTGCTGGTCGACGCTCGCACCGGCATTCTCGAGCAGACGCGCAGGCATGCGACCATCGCCGCGCTGATGGGGATTAAGCAGTTCGTGCTTGCGGTCAACAAGATCGACCTCACCGATTACGACCATGCCGGCTTCGACCAGATCGCCCATGAATTCCGCGAACTGGCAGGCACGCTCGGCGTGCGCCAGATCACCGCCATTCCGATGTCGGCGCTGAAGGGCGAGAATGTCGTCTATCGCGGCGATGCGGCCATGCCCTGGTATGAGGGGCAGACGCTGGTGGAAGCGCTGGAGCAGGCGAGCGTTCGCTCGTCGCAGACGGTCGGCTTTCGCCTGCCGGTGCAGCGCGTGTCGCGGCCAGGCGAAAGTTTTCGCGGTTATCAGGGGACGGTTGCCGGTGGATCCGTCAAGCCGGGCGACAGCGTTGCGATTTTGCCGTCGGGCATGATCGCCAATGTCAGGCAGATCGTCACCTTCGACCTGGTGCGCAATGCGGCAGTGTCGGGTGACGCGATCACGCTGGTGCTTGATCGTCAGGTGGATGTGGCGCGCGGCGACATGATCGTCTCGCTCGACAGCCAGCCGCAGGTGGGACTGGCGTTTGACGCCCAGCTGGTGGCGCTGCAGCCGGACGGCATACAACCCGCCAAACGCTACTGGCTGAAATCCGGAAGCCGCAGGCAGCGGGTGCAGGTGCAGCCGGTGAGCCAGCTGGATCTCGCTTCGGGAAAATGGGATCGGCACAGCGACGGTTTGGCCATGAACGCCATCGGCAAGGTGCATCTCGCCTTCGACGAGGCGGCAATGTTTGATGCGTACGAGGCCAACCGGCTGACCGGCGCCTTCATCCTGATCGATCCGGACACCAACAATACGGTGGCCGGCGGGATGATCACCGGCAAGCGCGTGCAGAGCGGCAGGCTGGATGCGGAGGACGAGCGCGTGATCCTGTCGCTGCCGGCCGATCTGGCGGCGCAGCTGATGGCGACGGAACTGTTTGCCGAACGGCGGGAAGAAGTCGAGGTGCGGCGTACCAGCGTGGCGCAAGCAGCGGAAATTCTGGACACGTTGGACGCAGACGCGACCTGACGGTAAGTGCAAATTCCGATCGGTCTTCGGTCGCGCGCTTGCTGCGCGGCCCCGGTCGCGGCTACTGCCGAAAACCTTCCGCCTGCGGCACGCTCGGCGCCGCATCAACGGCTTTCGGATCTGCTTTGGCGACACGACGAGTGGATTGCCGGATGATCAGCTTGTAGTCCAGATCGACCAGATGGCTGGCCACGTCTTCGCCTCCGGCCCGGCGGATCACCATGTCGGTGGCGCGGTAGCCGATTTCGAAGCGCGGCACGCGGATGGTGGTGAGTGGCGGCTCGGTAACGGCGGCAAAATCGAGATCGTTGAAACCACAGACGCCAAAATCGTCGGGAATGCGAATGCCCAGCCGCTGGCATTCGAACATCACCCCCAGCGCCACGTCGTCATTGTGGCAGAACACGGCATCGACATCCGGCGCCGTTTCCAGCAGTCGGCGGAGCAGTTTGCAGCCAAGATGGATGCTGGACGGCACGTCCTCGCTGATCACCAGGGCAGGATCGTACAATCCGGCCTCTTCCATGACGCCGCGATAACCGGCCAGCCGGCTTCTGGCGCGCGCATCGAACATACCGCCAAGCATGCCGATACGGCGATAGCCGCCTTCCAGCAGATGCCGCGTCGCCGTGACCCCGCCGGCGCAGTGATCGATACCGATCGACATGTCGACCGGATGGAGAATGGTGCCGCTGATCTGCACCACCGGGCAGTGCGCCCGTTCGAGCGCGCGGGTGATGTCGTCGCCATCATCGACGCCGACGACAATAATGCCTGAAGGGTTTTGCGAGATCAGCATATTGAGTTGATGCAACTCCTCGCGCGGATCGTTGAGGCTGTTGGCATACTGAATGCGGAATTCGGTGTTTTGCGCACGCTGCTCTATGCCGCGCATGACGCTGAGAAAATTGTAGTTGGCCAGCACCGGCGTCAGAACACAGATGATGCCGCTGTGGCGGCTGGCCAGCGCCCGGGCGGCCAGATCCGGCACATAGCCCATTTCCGTCACCCGCCGCAAAATGTCATCGCGCAGGGTCTCGGAAACCTTTTGCGGCTCGCGTAGGGCGCGCGACACCGTGATAGCGCTGACCCCGGCCGCCTTGGCGATATCCTGAAGGGTCACTTTTTCCTGGCGATCGCGTCTCTGGCGACTTCTCAAATCAAACCTCATGCAGCGCACGCGATATACATCAGCCAATGCAACCGGCACGATCTACTCAGATAATGGCTCAGTTCTCCTGATATAAATACCCCTAGATAATCATGGTTCTAATGCAACTGCGAACACGAAACGGATAACTCCAAGACTACATGACACATCATCACATTGCTTGCCGCCATCGCAATTTTCAACGCTTGCCGAGTTCGGCATTGACACTCACGGCTGCCGCCGCCACATGGACACTTTCACATCGCAGCCGCTGAACGGAACCAGGCCTATGCGTTATCTCATCACCGGGACCGCCGGCTTCATCGGCTTTCATCTTGCCCGCCGCCTGCTTGCCGAGGGCCACAGCGTCGTCGGCTTCGACGGCATGACGCCCTATTACGACATCACCCTGAAGCAGAAGCGGCATGCAATCCTTGAGGGCTACGAACAGTTTACACCCTTCGTCGGTATGCTGGAAGATCGGATGGCGCTGGAAAAGGCCGGCGACCTGGCGCGACCAGACGTGATCTTGCACATGGCAGCCCAGGCCGGGGTGCGCTACAGCCTGGAAAAGCCGCAGGACTATGTCGATTCCAACCTGATCGGGTCGTTCAACGTGCTTGACCTGGCAGTCAAGCTGCAGCCGCAGCACCTGCTGCTGGCCTCGACCTCGTCGATCTACGGCGCCAACGAAAAGATCCCGTTTTCGGAAATGGACCGCGCTGACGAGCCGATGACCATCTATGCCGCGACCAAGAAGTCGATGGAGCTGATGGCGCACAGTTATGCCCATCTCTACAAGGTGCCGACCACCGCCTTCCGCTTCTTCACCGTCTATGGGCCCTGGGGCCGGCCGGACATGGCGCTGTTCAAGTTCGTCAAGGCAATCGGCGACAACCTGCCGATCGACGTTTATGGCGAAGGCCGGATGAGCCGCGACTTCACCTATATCGACGATCTGGTCGAAGGCATCGTCCGGCTGGCGGCGATCCCGCCTTCGGAAGCCAACCGCGTCGCCACACCCGGCGTCGATGACAGCCTGTCGCGCAATGCGCCCTACCGGCTGGTCAATATCGGCGGCGGCCAGCCGATCGAGCTGATGCGCTTCATCGAGACGGTGGAGGCAGCCCTCGGCCAGAAGGCGGTGCTCAACATGCTGCCGATGCAGAAGGGCGACGTGCCGCGCACGTTTGCCTCGCCCGACCTGCTGGTGGCGCTCACGCGGTTCAAGCCGGAGATCAAGCTGGAGGCCGGCGTTGCCGAGTTCGTCTCCTGGTACCAAGCCGAGATGGCTGGCTGAGCGGGCCTTCCCACTTGGCCGTGGTGATGTTGACACCCGGCCGCAGCGCTTTTGGCCAGATGCTACGAGACCCGGTGTACGGCAGATGGACTGGCGACCGTTAATTTGCCAAAACGCAGTGCAACGAAACGAAAGACCGGCCGTCAAATGCTGTCGAGAAAACTGCTGAAGCGCCGCATCCGCAAGATCCGCGACCGGCTGGCCACAAGACTGTTCGACACGCGCTACGGCCGCGAACTGATGGTGGCGGCGATCGGACCGCGGATTCTGACCATGACCGCCGACTGCGGCGATCACCGCATGACCTTTTCGCCGCACGACTACATCGGCCGCAAGATTTTTCGCAAGGGCCATTTCGAGCGCGACCATGTCGACCGGCTGCTGGACATTTTGCGCACACGCGGGCTGCTGCGTGAGAGCAGCGTGCTGCTGGAGCTGGGCGGCAATATCGGCACCCAGACGCTCTATTTTGCGCTCAGCAAGGCCTATCGGCAGATCGTCAGCGTCGAGCCGGACCCGCGCAATTTTGCGCTGCTCAAGGCCAATATCGCCCAGAACGATCTGCAGGCGGTGATTACGGCGGTCAATTGCGCAGCTGGCGAGAACGCCGGCGAGATCGATTTCTTCATGCACCGCAACAATCACGGCAAGAGCAGCGCGCTCCGCCAGAGCCCAACCGACACGAAAATTTCCGTGCCGGTACGGCCTGTGTCGACGATCCTTGCCGAAGCAGGCATCGCGCCGGAAGATGTCGGGCTGGTGTGGATGGATATCGAAGGCTATGAGCCGGTCGCCTGCCGTTCGATGCAGATGCTGATGGCGCGCCGGGTGCCGTTCTATACGGAGTTCACGCCGGCCTTTTATGGCGAGGCCCAAGGCAAAGATTTCGTGCGCATGCTGGCGGGGTTCTATGACGACTGCCTGCTGATCAGCGACGATCGCTGCGACCAGATCAAGGTCGCAGACATCCCGATGGACCAGGGCCAGTTCGACATTCTGCTGCTGCCGTAGGCGGCGGGCCGCACTCGCTGAAGGATACCTTCATGCTTTGCGATAAAGGAAATACCGCCCGGGATTGACCGTGTCGGGAATCGCCAGCGGCTGCAGCTCGGGATGCGCCAGCGGCAGGCCGCTGACGGCGATGCCGCCTTGGCGCAGCAGGTTGGCGGCCATGTCCGGCAGCCATTTCAGCGTGATCGCATCGATCTCGTCATAGCCGCTGCCGATATCGGCATGCACCAGCGCTGCCTCGATGCCGATAAACGTTTGGGCGGTGTGCTCGATCTCGCCAGTTATCAGGTTTTCCGGTTCCGGTGCCGTCGGTCCGTGCGAGCGGTCGACCCGGTCGAAGGCGACGATGCGGCGACCGGGGAATTTTTCGCGCAGATGGTCATAGGTGCGGCCATTGCCGAGACCGAGTTCCATCACCGGGCCTTCGAGCGTGCCGATCAGCGTATCGCCGACATGGTTCAAAATATCGCGCTGGGCCGTCAGGCGGCGGATGAAACTGTCGAGGCGGCTCATGCGGTAAATTCCATTCGGGCAGGTGGCAGGCGCTTCGGCTTACCACGCCCCGGCCGGCCGGGTCGACAGGCCGGCGGACACATTCCGGTGAGGTTTTTCGCCCGGCCGCCGGCAGTCCGAACCAGGCGGTCAGGCTTTTGGTTTCACGCAAGTCTTCAACCCGACGATTGGAAGGCCGGGTCTGGTAACGCATCTGCACTCTCTATGAGGAACCGCTGCCGACGGAGCAACCCGATGGCCTGCCCATGACCTTTAATAGTCAGGCCGGCTATTAGTCAGGCCCGCATGACGGTGCAGATGCTTAAGGTCGAACTTGCAATCATTTGATCGCGCAATTTTACCCTTAATTAGCTGAAATGCCTTTAGGATCCGCCGCAAATGCCCAACTAAATTTTTTGGTGTATATTTGACGAAAGACAATTCAGTGATTCCAGCCGTCGCACGCGAGATGCGGGCGCTCAACTCGGCCTTCGCCATGCTGACCCTGACACCAGATGGCACGATTCTGACGGCCAACAACCTGTTTCTCGACCTGTTCGGCTATGGCCTCGACGAGGTGGAGGGACAGCATGAACTGATGTTCATGGCTCTTCGCCACGGCGGCGACCTGACGCGGATCTGGGACAGGTTGAAGCACGGCGAAGCGGTCGAGAAGACTTTGCTCTGCAATACCAAGGCCGGCAGCGAGATCTGGCTGGCCTGCAACTACATTCCGCTGATCGGCTGTGACGGCGAGATCGAGGCGGTGGTGCGGATCGGGATGGACGTGTCTGCACAGCAGTCGCGCGAAGCCGATGACCGCGGCCAGGTGACAGCGATCAATGCCTCTCAGCCGGTGGTCCATTTCTCACTGGACGGCATCATTCTCGATGCCAATCCGTTGTTCCTGTCCTCGATGGGCTATCGGCTCGATGAGATCGTCGGCCAGCATCACAGCATGTTCGTCGAGCCCGAACTGAGCCAATCCCCGGAATACAAGCGGTTCTGGCAGGGACTTGCCGAGGGCCGGCATGCCTCCGGCGAATACTGCCGGGTGGGCAAGGACGGCCGGGAAGTCTGGCTGCAGGCCAGCTACAATCCGATCTTCGATCTGGCCGGCCGGCCGCTGAAAGTGGTGAAATACGCCACCGACATCACCACCGAACGGATGCGCCAGGCGGACTACCAGTGGCAGATTTCGGCCATCAACCGCTCGCATGCGGTCGTCACCTTCGACATGCATGGCGTGGTGCTGGATGCCAACGCGCTGTTCATCGAGGCGATGGGCTATAGCGCCGATGAGATCATTGGCAGCCATCACCGGATCTTCGTCGAGCCGGCCTATGCCCATGGTGCGGAATACGCCGCGTTCTGGCGTGGGCTGCAGCGCGGGCGCCATCATGCAGGCCAGTACCGGCGCATCGCCAAGGACGGCTCGAGCGTCTGGCTGCAGGCGACCTACAATCCGATCTTTGACGCGCGCGACTGTCTGGTGAAAGTGGTCAAATATGCCACCATCGTCACCGAAGAGCGGTTGCAGCAGGCCGACCACCAGGGCCAGATCGCCGCCATCCACCAGGCGCAATGCGTGATCTCGTTCGATCTTGACGGCACGGTGGTCGATGCCAACGACAATTTCCTCGATGCGGTTGGTTATCGCTATTCGCAGGTACGCGGCCAGCACCACAGCATGTTTGTCGACGCCGAGACGGCCGCAAGCGCGGAATATGCGGCGTTCTGGAAAATGCTGTCGCAGGGCGAGCATCATGCCGGCGAGTACAAGCGTATCGCCAGTGATGGGCGGGAAATCTGGCTGCAGGCGACCTACAACCCGATCCTCGACATGAACGGCCAGCCGTTCAAGGTGGTGAAATATGCCACCGACGTCACCCTGCAAAAGCTGCAGCAGGCCGACTATCAGGGACAGATCGAGGCGGTCAACAAGTCGCAGGGCGTGGTTGAACTGGCGCTCGACGGTACCATCCTGCACGTCAACGACAAGTTTCTCGAGACGCTGGGCTATACGATCGAGGAGATCCGCGGCCGCCATCACCGGATGCTGGTCGAGCCCGGCAGCGCCGAGCAGCAGGATTATGCCGACTTCTGGAGCACACTGCGCTCCGGCAAGTATCATAGCGGGCTCTACAAGCGGATCGGCAAGGACGGCCGACAATTGTGGATCCAGGCTTCCTACAACCCGATCCTCGATCTCAACGGCCATCCGGTGCGGGTGATGAAATTTGCCACCGATGTAACCTCGAATATCGAAATGGCCGAGGCCTATGCCGATGCCAGCCGCCAGGCGCACCACGATGCCGCCACCTCGTTGCCCAACCGCGTGAAGCTTGCCAGCTTCATGACCGCGCATCTGGCGCTTCCGGCCGCACAGATGACGGTGTTCTATCTCGATCTAGACCGCTTCAAGCCGGTCAACGACACGTTTGGCCACCATGTCGGCGACCGGGTTCTCGGCGAGATCGCCGACCGGCTGCGCCGCCAGTTGCGGCCGGACCAGATCGTCGCCCGGGTCGGCGGCGACGAGTTCGTGATCGCCGCGCCCGACCTGCCGATCGAGGAGGTCGAGCGGTTTGCCCGCAGGCTGATTGATATCGTCCAGGCGCCGATCCGTCACGAGGACGGCGAGATCGCCGTCGGTATTTCCGTCGGCATCGCCATGGCGCCGACCGATGGCTCCGCACCCGACCAGCTGCTGCGCGCTGCCGATGCGGCGCTCTATCAGTCAAAACAGAACGGCCGCGGCACCTACAGCTTCTTTGCCGTCGACATGAACGATCGAATGGCCACAGAGCGCCGGATGGCCGACGAGATGCGCCGCGCGCTCTCGCTGGACCAGTTCTTTCTTGAATACCAGCCGCGCTTCCATACGCGCGGCCGGGTGATCCGCAGCGTCGAGGCGCTGGTGCGCTGGGCGCATCCGGAACGCGGCCGCATCAGTCCGGCCGACTTCATTCCGCTGTCCGAACGCAACGGGTTGATCGTGCCGATGGGCGCATGGATCCTCAACGCGGCCTGCAGGGCGGCAATCGACTGGGGCGATGTCGGCGTGTCCGTCAATGTCTCGCCGGTGCAGTTCCGCGACAGCGACCTGGTGGCAACCGTTGCTGCGGCGCTCGCCGCGTCCGGGCTGCCAGCCGGAAGGCTTGAGCTCGAAATCACCGAGGGCGTGCTGCTGGACGACGGCGAGCGTGCCTTGTCAATCCTCAGCGACCTGAAGCGGCTGGGGGTCAAGCTGGCGATGGACGATTTCGGCACCGGCTATTCGTCGCTCAGCTATCTGCGCAATTTTCCGTTCGACGTGATCAAGATCGACCGCGGCTTTATCGCCGACATGCAGGCCGAGGGCAGCTCCCGCTCGATCGTCCAGGCAATCCTGGCGCTTGGCAAGGCGCTTGGCCTGTCCGTGACGGCAGAGGGCGTCGAGACCAACGAACAGCTGGCAATGCTGAGCATGGACCAGTGCGACGAGGTTCAGGGGTTTCTGCTGGCCCGTCCGCTGCCGGCCGCCAAGGTCAGCGAGTTGCTGATGCGGCTGCCG
>Ga0247730_1001213_pt1 | contig 14884 bp, 18 predicted proteins | sample UWRJL073202C2_FD_180959 | JGI IMG/M metagenome (GOLD analysis project Ga0247730, IMG submission 180959) | Plant litter microbial communities from Arlington Agricultural Research Station in Wisconsin, United States - UWRJ-L073-202C-2 | ecosystem: Environmental > Terrestrial > Plant litter >... | reverse complement strand
ATGCCGACCCACAGCAGGCGCGTAGCTCAGTTGGTTAGAGCACCACCTTGACATGGTGGGGGTCGCTGGTTCGAGTCCAGTCGCGCCTACCAAACAAAATCCGGTCCTGCTGCCGGTACTAGAAGGGCCAACCGAAAGGTTGGCCCTTTTTTGTTGCCTGCTATTCGGCAATTTTGGGAATATTTTGGGCAATCGTTGGGAAAACGATTTCAGAACTGCACATTCAGGTCTGCATTAACGCTCATGTACGCCACTTCGTCAGGGCCGTGGCCAGCCAGGTAATGCTCCGTCATTTTCTCATCCGCGTGGCCTAGAAGGGCCTGAATGTAATCCTGATGACAGCCTTGCTGCTCGTATAGCCAGGCACCCAACGCTCGGATTTCGTGGAATGTAGGCCTCTCCTCAATCTCCAAGTGTTCGAACACCTTCGACTTGTCCCGGACCTCACTGAACGCTTTGGTGAGATAGTCCGCCGTCACGGCATTCCAATGGAGCTTGTTTTGCAGCTGTTTGCGGCAGCGGGACTTTGGGATGGCGCTGATCAGGTAGGGGCAAACAACGGGCGACTTGATGCACTCGATTATGACCTCACGTAACGCCTGGCCCATGACGATTTCCAAGTGCACTGGCTTTTCGTAGTTTTGAGTTTTGCCTGTCGATATCCGGATGACGTTCCTCTCAAGGTCAACGGCGCTCTTGGGCCACCTCACAATGTCCTCTCGTCTTTGAAGGCTCACTAACGCCAATCGAATGGCCCGGCGTAACCACGGCTGCGTCCCTTCGTAATTGAAAATGGTATTCAGGGCATCAAGGGAGAGTCGCTGCCGTTTCTTCTCGGCCTCTTTCTTCACCAGTGTCAGCTCTGCTGAGTTACGGTCGATGAGTCCCTTGGCGACTGCAAAGGCGAAAATCTGCACCATCAGCCCACGGTGCTTGGTGTAGGCGTTGTTTTCGAATCCGTCGAGGTATTCGGCTATCGCCAGCACATCCAGTTCGCCAACCATACGTCCCCCCAAATCGTCCTTGTAACGTGCCAGCTTGAAACCGATCTCCCGTAAGGTGGATTCAGCGTATCGGCGTGTAGGCACCCACTCGTTTTCGAAACGTCCAAGCAAATGCTTGAACGTAGGCGCAATTTCTCCGGTGATGAGTGCGAGCAATTTGCCGTCGTTGGCCATCAGTGGAAGCAACTTGGCATTTGCGGCTTTTGCCAATCGAACGGCTTCACTCATTGGTTTATTGATGCTGGTCTTCTTCCCGGTAATCGGGTTCCGGTATTGCCAGTACTTTCCGTTGGTGTAGAGATTTTCAGGCAGTGCTCGGTTTCTCACATCACGACCGCGTGGAGCCATCACCCGACCTCCATCATCTGCGCCAGTAGCGCGTTATCGGTTTCCATGACTGCGGCCTGCAGGTCCACGAAATACATACCACCCTTGACTTCCCCCATCACTTCGCCTTCTTCAATCCATTTCTTCAACTGCTGTACGCTTGGTTTTCCGCCTACGTAGCGCAACTTCCTGTATTCGCTAACCTCCATAAGGCGGGGTAAGCGAACAGTTACCTGTGCAATGACTTTAGCCATGGCCAACTCCTTGTGTGCTTCGCGCGTTTCTCTGGGTAGACGCCAGAGGATCCTTTCTGAACTGCCAGCTGTGACTACATCGCCGACAACTGCCCCAGCTGCGTCCAGTTCGGTTGAGTGCTTTAATGGTGGTCAGAACAATCACTTTCCCACGCTCCAGCTCATACAGGTCGTTACCTGCAAACTCTTCCGTGATCCGCACGTGGGAGCTGCCGCATTGGGTGCATCGCACTCTGACAGGCTCTCCGGGGGATCTGGATGGCATACGCAGTGCGTCCACCTTCATTCCATATACCTCGTAAAAACCTGCTCCAGCACCGCCCTGTAGTTCGTCGGTCGTAACAAACGGACATTCACCCACGCGCTGCGCCCTTTGCGGTGGCCAACCCGTGCGCGGGAGCCCTTGAATTGTAAAATCACGCCGCTCCTAATCCCTATGTACAGGCTGCTGGGCTTTGCCTTGGTAGTCAGGTAAACCACCGGGTCATTGATCCTGAAACCGTTTGTGGTAACGTCCCCGGTGCCGCTCACTGGTTGTTCTGCTTTCATCGTATTGCTCCTGGTAGTGGTAGGTATCGGGGAGGTGCAACTCCTCGATACCCCTATATTTTCGTCAGCCGATCAGTACGGTGTCGTTTCAAACAGCAACATGTCCTGGATTGCTTGCCGCACCAGCAGACGCTTCGTTGGGCTCAGGCTCAACATCAGGCACAGGCAGTCCAGCAAAGACATCAACTGGCCGTAATTCCGGGCTTGGCGCTCGCTGATTTCGTCTTCGTATTCCTCCAGTAGCTCCAAGGTGTACGAAGGCATGCCTCGGCTGAAAATCTCGAAAATCTCCTTTTCACAGTGTTTCGCCAGGCTGGCAAAGCACCCGGCTTGCCAGCAGGTCAGTTCTGTAAGTGCCTCCACGCTCTTGGAAACGGGCTCAGATGCGTAAAACCCAATCAGCTGTACGCGAAGGAGACGGTTTGCCAGCTCGTCGATGTCTGCGGAGTTGCCACTGATTACCAGCGCGCCACGGAACGGGATTCGTACAGGCAACCCTTTAGGTGGCCGAACCAGGAAGGCTCCACCGCTGTACAGGTCAAACAGTTCACGCCAATGAAAGGAGCTGCGCCGTTCGTTACTCACCTCGTACATCAGCACTTCACGCCCGAGGCTGGCCATGACCCGCGCGCGGCTGAAACAGGGGGCACCTTCTGGCACACAGATGGGATGGGCATGCCCTTGCAGTTTGCTCAGATAGTTCAGCAAGACAGACTTGCCACTGCCCGGTCTGCCTCTGACATTGAGTAGCGGAAAGCTCCCGTACTCGCGACGTATCCGGTGCGCATGCTGCGCGCCCAGCCACCAGGCCAGCGCAACAACGCCCTGTGCTCCATAAGCGGTCCATAAATCATCGAAGCGGATGGCGTCTCTCAGTGTGTTTTGCATGGTGTTGCTCCTTGGTTGAAAGTCATGCTTGAAACAGCCAGCACTTGACCGTCATGCAACGATCAAACATCTGGTTCTTTGCGGCCTGGGCAGAGCGCACAGCACTGTCCACGGCCTTGTTGCTATCTATGAATTTGTGGCTGCGCGACTCCTTGAGCAGGGCGCGCAGCGTCGCCACGTCCGCCAGCTTTTGTTTGTGTTCGGCGGCGCGCTCTGCGAACTCGTTGAGGTTGATGGCGATAACGTCTGGCTTCTTGCTGTGGTTGACCTGTGGGCCCTCGCCCAGGCTTTCCAGGTACTCGTAGACCTCCCAGAACTCGGCCACCAACGCGTGATCGGCACTGATCGCCGTCTGCCGCTCAAGCGCCATTCGGGTCAAGGTTTGCAGTGTCAATTCCCGCTGCTGCGCATTGAGTGGGCAGACCAGATCCAGGCAATCGACCAAGGCCATCATCTGGCTGTGGTTCTTGATGATTCGCTCAATGCGTATTTCTTTCAGGGCGCGTAACCGCTGCTCGTGGATCAATACCCGCTCGGCAAAACGCTCCAGTACCTTTGCTTCGGCTTTCACCGCGAGCAGCAGGAAGTGGCTCAGATCCTCAACCTGCAACAGATTTAAGTTATCAGCCGCCGCACGGCCCTCATCACTCTGTTCGGGGCGATCAAAATGCAGTTTCACGATACGGGTCAGAATCGCCTCAGACGCGCTGATAGCCGCGTTCTGGCTCATGGCAATCGTTCCGCGAAAGGGCGGCTCATAGGTTTCGTTACCGCTGGTTTTCATGCCTTTGGTGCCCAGCGTGCCGCCGCCGAAGAAATCCTTCAGTTCGTCCCAGTCGAAGCTTTTGGCGTGCAGCTTGTCTGGCTCGTTCCGGTCGCCCTCGATCATCACCACCGGCATATTGGAAACTTGGCCCATGGCCCGTTGACGACCGGCACGGGTCGATTTGGTTGGGTCAAAGCCTTCGTAGTCGCGTCCGAGCAGCTTCCACAGAAAGGTAAGCAACGTGGTCTTGCCGGCACCGGCTTCTCCCGTCGCTTCCAGGAACGGGAAGGACTTGTAGCGCTTGCGGATCTGCTCGGCGAACAACGAGCCGAACCAGAATGCCAAGGCCACAACACCTTTGGCCCCAAAGCTGGTCCACAGCATGGGCAGCCAGTCCGTACGGTTGGCTTTGCTGTCCTGCTGAATGTGAATGCCGATCGACTTCTGCAGCGTCTTGAGACGCAGCGGCCCGAACTCGAAAAAATCCTCGGCGTTTATCTGCGTAACGATGCCGCCCCGTACTGCCAGATCCCCATACACATAGGTCTCGTACTCCCGGCTGTAGCCAATAAAGTCGATGGTCTTCACCGTCTTTATCTTGAACAGCTGCTTTTTAAGGATCTGATCGAGCTGGTGACCACTCCCGGTAAACACCGCACCAGGGGCGATATGAATCAGGCGCTTTTTAAACTCGCTGGCGGCTGAAATCTGTCCACCCGTGAAGGTGTTCTTTACGCTGCCGCCGTCGTGGGGAAAGTCCACCTGGAAGTAATACCAAGCCTCGTCCGTCACCTCGTTGCGCTGGTAATAAAGCGCCTGCGGAAAGCACTCAGCCAGTTCTGTCACAGATACGCATTCGGCCAGGGATTTGTCCCTGCGCTGGGCGTCATTCAGCAGCTGATCTTCGTGACGGTCCGACTCCCTGAGCTGTTCGACCTTCTTACCGTGCTTTTCTGAGTCCAGCTTGAACCAGTACAAGCGGTTGTCGAAATTGAAGTGGAACGCCCGGCACTCGTCCCACTTGTAGAGCAGCAGGCCTTTCTCCTCGGCGCGCTCGGCAATCAAAACCGCGCCAAGGTGCCGAGCGTGGGCCAGGTCCTTCTTGATGCGCCGCGTGCGCTCCTGCTCGTCATCTATGAACTGCCAGCGCTGATGCAGATCGTTCCAGTCCACCTTGCGGCTATCCCGCTGCGGTACCTGTGCGGCCTCGCACACATAACCCAGCTCCTGGGCCATCTTCACCCAGCGTTTGGTGTAGCGATGCGCGCCGGGTTCGTTATCCAGTGCCCACACTAGCTTCGGCAGCTTGCCGCCACGCTGGCGGGCAAGCTCTTTCAAGGACTCCTCCGGAAAGGCGTTGGATGACATCGCAGATACCGCCGCCATGTCGTGATGCACCAAAGCGATGGCGTCGAAAATACCCTCGACGATCCACAGCTCACTGATGTTCAGCAGGTCGACGCAGGGTGGGCACCACCAAACCCCACGGTAGGATTCACCGGTTTTGAAACGCGCCTTCATCTTGCCGAAACGCTTGGGCCGATCGATCAGCCGTTCCCAGTAGCCGCCTTTCTCCAGCGCGAAGCGCACGGTCGCGCTGCCGGCATTCAGCTCCCGAGACCAAAAGTTCTCCTGGGTAAACCAACCCTGAATCAGGTCCAGCCGAAAGCCGCGGGCAAACTCCAGATACGCCCGCGCCGTGGCGGTCGGCTCTTTGTCCGAGGACGGCGCACGCTCGCTCCAGTCCTCAAACAGATCCTCATACACCTCCTTGATATGCCAGGTTTGCCCGCAACGCCGCTGACGGCCGCAGCGCAGCACCCACGGGTTCAGATCGTGGGTGTACAGCTCCTTCTTACCACATGCCGGGCACTTGCCGCCGCGCCTGAACTTGGCGTCGGAGAGGCATTTTTTAATCCCATAATCCGCTTCAAGGCGTTGCAGGATCTGCTGGCGCAGCTTTTCTTGCATCTGGTTCACTGCTGCACCACTGAGACTGCGTTAAACATGGTCCACCTCAAATTGCGGGCAAAGCTCACCCAAACCCATGGGAGATGGGGTAGGGCAGTAGGGTTTAGGGGGTGTTACTAGGAAGCGTGATGCGGTGCCGAATGGCTCAACGCGAGCAGGCCTTGGGGTAGCAGCCGTGCCGACACGCAGTAGCGATGTTGAGTGCGTGTATCAATCAAATGCACAACCCGAGCGCCAGGCGTGCGCAGCGCTTCAACAGCCACGCCACGTGCGGCGCGTTCGCGGCGGTGAGCGGCCTGCAATTCCGTCCAGGCGTTATGCGTCAACTGCTGCGCCAAGAAGGTGGGCACCTCCAGCGCGAACGCCAGGTGATGCACGCAGTTATCGAACAGCAAGTCAGAGTCCGCCAGGTACTGCGCTTCATGACGTTGCAGATAGGCATAGGCAGCGCGCTGCATGCTGCTCCGGTAATCGTGGGACATCAGGTGATGTTTCATTGGTCTTGCTCCGTATCGTCAAATTGCTCCAGCAGATCAAGCTGGTCGTCCTTCTTCCGTGTATCGAGCAAAGCCTGCTTCCGGGTGCGCGAGAGCGCTTGCGGCACCACATTGATGGGCTGCGCCAAGCCGGAAGGGCTGAGCATGTAGTCAATCGTCTGGCTGCCACCGTAAGTCGCACCGCAAACGAAGTTCTTGCACTGGTAGTACAGCGCCCGAAAACACGGGGTCTGACCCTCGGATGTGCGAATGACAAGGGGGCCATAACAGGCAGGACAAACCAGCTTGTACGTACTCATGCGTTAACGGGGTTCCATCAAGGTTCTGGCGGCTTGCAGTGATTCCATGGCTGTATCCAGGATTGTGCTGACGGTCGAGTAGTCGCCGAACTCCCGAGCGCGACGAACCTCATGACGCAGATCGATCAGATCGTGCTCATGGACCAGCAACAGCTCGTCAAAAAGAGCCATCACGTCGTATGGCAAAACCAGTTTCTGCGGCATGCGCAAATCATCATGTTTTGCGAATTGAGAAACGTTCATGGCTGACCCCCTGCGAACAGATCATGGTTATCCGTGGGCGCTTGCCCACCCAGGGTCGGAGCTGCACACCGGCCAACTGAATCCATCGGCGGAATCGGCAGCGCCAGTAAGTGGCAATGCTGGCTCAACTGAGCATGCAAGGTCTGACGCACTGCGGGTGATGTCTCGGCCTTTAGCTTGGCGAGCAACACCGGCACCTGACGATGAATCGCCAGCTGCTGACTGACAGTCAGATACGCTGCACCGCGACTTTCCCGGGCCTGTCGCTCCATGGCGATGAAATACCGCCGAACTTGACGGCCTTGGTCGTTGTTTTCGACCATGGCGAGTTCTTTAGCCATGTCGAGGGTGAGGTGGTAGTCGATGGAGCGTCTGTCGCCGCCTCGGCTCTGACTTTGATTCGCCAAATCTGGCGTTTCAAAACTGGTCCTTTTTACCGAAACTGGAGAGAAGTCTTCCCCTTCATCGAAGCCAAAGTGATCGATACGGCCTTTTATCCAATTACTGAAGTCACGCCCCACACCAAGAAAACCGTGCAGATCCCTTGCATCACAGAGCTGCTGAAAACGCCCATTCAGCTCCCCACTAAAAACCGGTACTAATGAAGTGTTCATCGTTCTAATCTCAGCCAATCAAGATTTATTTTTTTGTACTGCATAAAGTGCGCGGCTACGCCCGCAAAGCCTCATAGCTGCTCGTCTCAGTCTGGTTTTAACAAGCCATTCCGCTGCTTGGTCAATGGTGCTTAGTTTCTGTGTGCTGCGGACACGCTCCAGCAATTCTTGCTCTTCATCGTTGTAGGTAAATCCAACCTGATGCATTTTCAGATGCTCATAAGGTGGTCGGCTCAGGAAACCGCCGCCGATAAAATGGACTCCGGAAGTAGAAGCTCACGGGCTTCGGTTAAGGCCAGCGCTCTTAATAACTGCGCTTTTTCCATACCGGTGTAATTAACTAAAGCATTGATGAGGTCCTGCTCGTAGTCATCAAGGCTTAGCGTTGAACGGTGCTTGCGGATTCGTTTTGCATCTTGGTACATAGATTTATTTCTTTCGGGTTGGTGGATGATTTGGGAGTGCTGCGGGCTATCAAGCCGTCTTTGATACCGAGGAGAACAGCTGCGCGGTGAGCCTCTCCCCGGCGTCCTCGGCTCTGCCCGCTCAGCACGGCATAAACGGTGCTGGGGTTGAGATGATGCTGTTTAGCGAATTCTTGGACCGATTGACCCCGCCTATCCAGTGCACCCCGTGCTTTCTGGCGGGCTTGATCGTAGGTGGAGGCGTTGTGCATAGTGCAGATTCCTGCAAGTTCATGTGGCGACAGGCAAAGAATGATGCAGAAAACTGCATCTGTAAATAGCGGAGATGAAAAATTTTGCACCTTTCAGAAATTATCGGCGCTCGCTTGCAAGAAGAGCGCAAGCGCCTCGGCCTGAATCAGGAGCAAATGGCAGAAAAACTTGGCGTGTCGAAACGCACCCAGGCCGGGTACGAAGCGGGTACCAGTGAGCCAGGGGCTATCTATCTGAGTAGGGCGGTAGGTGAGGTCGGCCTTGACGGGCTATACGTCATCACAGGTCATCGAACAGCTGATAATGTCGATACCCTCTCCGAGAAGGAAAGCATGATCGTTGAGCAATACCGCGCCATCGCCGAGAGCGATCAATTAGCTGTTCACCGCATCATCGGCGCAATGGCCGAGCTGGCAAACCAGAAGAAATAAGTCGATTTGATTTGGCCGGGAACGTCCCCGGCTTTTCCAGCCGCGTCCTCCCAACTGCATGTAACTTCCATTTGGTATCTACTCAATGGAGTTGCACGCATGCGACCAGAAGAACACATCAAGGAAGATATTGAGCGCAATGTGGATAGAGCAGCAGATTTAACCCTTCAAGAGCAGAAATTTCTTACGCTATATCGAGAATTGTCCGAGTCGGATAAAAGCTACCTTGTGCGTGTCGCTGAAGTGATGGCTCGTGTAAAGACGCCAACACTCAAATGAATGCCAATTGTTGCTAGTCACTGCTCGACAGCATCTCAATTGGTCAGCGTGGCATAAATATTTATTGTGAGGAGTAACGCTATGAAAATTTTCAGGTGGATAATTGCATCATGCCTTTGCTTCATGCTTTTGGCGTGTGGGGAAGCAGAGCCTTCCCATCCCAGAGAAACGAACGCAGTCAACGTTCCGGCTCTGATGGATAAGTTTACTATCGTATCTGATGAATATCTGTTGCACCATAAACGCACTGTAGAGGTCATGTTGAACGAGGAGCTATCCGAAGAGCAATTGACTACGCTAGCGATAAGCATCAAGGCGGCGGCCAAGCAAAGCACTGATCGGACCTTCATTGGTTACCGGGTTTCAGGGTCAAGCGAAGCTGGGTACTGGGCGACAACCCATTATAATCCGGATCTTGAAGTCAAGATTCTTTGATGTTGTTGACTAGTCGTAATTAAACAATGGAAGCAAGCCAGTTGTTTCTGGCTTGCTTTTGACCGGTCTGTAACGGTAAAACCAAATTAGGGGTGGGTCACCCTCGGATCGCCCATAAGGATCTGCCGTACATTCATATTATCGGTAATTTTCTATTGCTCTATCTGTTTCTGGTTTTGCGCCACTGTTCGCCAGTTTTATCAAATTGACGTCAAGTTCTAGTATGAGTTTCGGAAGCTTTTCGAGCGAGCGTTCGCACTTTGCCACAGAGAATTTGTACCCGTAATCTTTGTCAGGTATGGCTATCACGGCTTGGTTGTCGCCTATGAGCGATAATTTACTTTTGTCAGGTAGTGCAAAATCGCACACTTCTGGTGGTAGATGAAATGATGTTTCAACGATAAGTTCTTTCAGTGCGTTGTCAATTTTTTCCGTGGATATACTGCTTATCAAAACAAGAGTAAAAGAGATGGTATAGGCGCTGCCTAGAAACATGGACATGTAGATTATGACTTCCCTGTAGTCCGGAAGTGTCGCCGATGGAGTTCCGATTAAGCACCTGCGCCACTGGGTGCGCTTCTTGTTTTTTTTCTCATGAAGCCATATTGTCAAGCCCATAGCCAATCCTACTATTCCATATATAACCATTGCTGCAAACATTGAATAGTAAATCCATCTCATAACGGCAGCGCACAAAGTTATAATTTTCTGCGCAGCTGGAAAGTTTGATGCGTTAACTGTTGTGAAAATTGCAATGTCATGATCTGCTATGGCGGCAGATTTGTACGTCACATAAAGTGCTGATAAGACCAAGCAAGAATTTACTAGGAAGGTGAGCTTCTTGTAGATTGTTACTATTCTTGATCTTATTGCTATGAGCGTAATTGACGCAATGGCGGTTAAGACGTAAGAGGCGATTATGATAGGGCGTATATTCCCCTGAAATAATACCTTCGTATATCCCGCTACGAAAAATACGAGTACGCCAAAAAATATTGCCGCAGATAAGTAGTGCTGGATCTTCCAATGCGAAAATGAATAATTAAAGCGCATATTTGGAGCATAAATGATTACGCCGCTTTTTTCGCCAAGTCGGAATGTATACCCGGCTATTGATGCGATAAGAAAGTAAGTTAAAAGTATTTTCGGTATTAGGTACATGTTTTTTTGACGTGGGTGGCTGCCATTGATGGCTATACGATATCACAATAAGGCATCATTATGTTGTTGGGGGTCACATGTGATGCGATGGGGCTCTCGAGCAGCCGCTCATTGTTCCGTATGCCGTCTGAGAGATTCGTTAACCGCTTAGGCCTGCTTAGATCATCCAGCCACTACAATTTCTTGTTACCCATAACCTGTCTGGTAGTACCTTGCGCCCAGCCAAATGGTGGCATCAACACGGGCATTGATGCCTAGCCTTGGCGTGACTTTCGGCTCCACTCCCTATCCACCGCTCGCTTGGCACTCCCCAACCCACTATACAAATGCGCCAACCGCCTTGGCTTGCTCTGATCCCCAGCCGTCACGCTCTTCTCTTTGCCCGTCTTCTCATCCCGGTAATACGCAATCACCCCCGTGTAATCGCCGCCGCTGTCATCTGCCAAGTCGGCTACCGCGTCCTCTGGCAATTTGCTCTCGAGGCTCAGGCTCATGGTGTAACCGCTGTCGGCGCTGAAGCTGTGTTGCACGTTGCCGCCGTACCAGATGATGGCGTCGATGTCGGGTTTGATGCCTTGCAGGGTGTAGGTCAGTTCGGGGATGAGGTCGGCGCGGCCTTTGGCTAGGGTGTAGGTCAGGGTGGCACTCCCGCGTTGCAGGCGGTTCCACTCGCTGCGGGCTGCTCGTAGGGCGCTGGGTTGGTCGCTGTAGGTGTGGCGCAGGTCTTTGAGGTTGTCGCCGCCACCGGCGATTGCCTCCTGTTTCTGGGCGCTGTTCACGTCGTAGAAGTAGGCGCGCACGCCGTCGTAACTGTCTCGGTCGGCCTGCAGGAAGCTGTGTTGGTCGCCATCGGCACGGGTCAGGGTGATGTGAGGCAGATCCAGACCGCTGACAGTTTTGCCGCCGTTGCTAGGCATGAAGATCAGGTTGCCCGCTTTGACCGTGGCCACCGCGTCGTATTCTTCGCCCAGGCGGGTCAGCAGGTTGGCGTCGGACTCGTTCGCCTGGTCCAGTTGCAACACGGCCAGGCCGTCCAGCTCGCCGGCGATTGTGGCGGTCAGGTCGTTGGCGATGGCGATATCGCCCAGCACGTCGCCTACGGTGCTGTTGCTCCAGCTGCGTTCGCGTTTGGTCTTCAGGCCTTTGCGCAGGTCCGCTGATCGAGCGCGAATGCTCAGCACGTCGGGCGCGCCGCTGTGTTCGGTTTCGTCGACGGTATAGGTACCTTTATCGACTAACCCGGTATCACTCCAGCCTAACCACAACCGAATCACTGCGCCACGGGGCGGGATAGCCAGTAAGCCGTCATGGTCGCTGAGGTTGATGCTCAACTGGTCGGCTTCCATGCCTCGGTTGTCGGTCAGGTCAAGGCTGATCAGGCGCGGGCTGATGAGCTTGGCAATGTCGTTGCCGTCCACGGTAATGCGGAACGCGGGTGCAGGGTGGCTGGTTCCCTTGCGGATCTGGTCGGCGCTGTCCCTGATAAAACCAGTGACCTTATCCAGCGCTTCGCCTATCACAGCAGCTTCCTGGCGATGTTCAGGCCGGTACTGGTTGCCGCGCCAAGCATGTCTACCAAGCCGTCATCGATGCGTTTCAGGCTCAGGGTGAATTCAATACGGCGGGGCGTGCCGTCACGAAAGAACAGCGTCCTGGTTTCGCTGATGCTCTCGATTACCCACAGCCCGTAAATCCGGCCGCTGCCTTCGACCATGGGCCAGGCTTTGCCGGTGTCTGCCATCAGGCGTAAGGCGTCGAGGCTCAGGGCACTCCCAGCCAGTTCCGGCAGGATCACGCCCGGTAAGGTGATGGCGTCTTCGCCACGGCCCAGGAACTGCCGTGCCGGTTGTGCGCCTACTCGGTTGCTGCTGGGGTGACGCCAATCGGTTTGGCGTTGCATCTCCTGGTATGCGGCGGTGTGCAGGCTGAAAACGAACATGCCCAAGGCAAGCATCATGTGGGGTTACTCCAGATCCTGAAGGCTGCTGCGACGGCGGGCTGATTTCTCGCTTTCGATGCGTGCCAGCTCCGCACGGACGGCGCGGGCGATGGCTTGCGGGTCCATGCCTTGGGCCGCGTGAATGTTGATTTCGTAGGTGTCGTTGCTGGAATACGAAGCTGTGCCGGCGCTGGCAACCGGTGGGCTGTCATCGATGGCCAACGCCGGGGTAACGGCTGCGCCGAGGGTCAGCGCTCCAGCAGCGGTGAGTTGTTTGCCCAGGCTGGCAACGGCGTTGAGTGGTCCGTTCTCGCCGTCTTCCAGGCCTTGAGTCAACCCAGCCATGGTGAAACCGCCCAGCTCGGCGAATACCCGGGAAGGGCTGTGGATGCTGAGTTTTTCCTTGAACCAGCCGGTGAGGCCGTCCGCGATTTCACCGATCTTGTCTTTGACCAGGTTGTATTTTTCGGTAATGCCCGAGAGCAGTCCATCAATCAGCATGCCGCCGAAGTCCGTGAACTTGCCCGGTAGCTCGATCCCGAAATAGCTCAATACTCCAGCGAAGGTGCTGTAGAACAAGCCCAGCGGGGAGAAGTTGGCCAACTTCGCCAGGATGCCGCCGATCCCGCCGTTAAATCCTGCGGTGATTTCCGCCCAGATCCCTTGGAAGTAAGGGACGATCTTGTCCCAATACTGGTAGATCACAAACGCGGCGGTGCCGATGGCAGTGATTGCCAAACCGATGGGGTTCATGAGCAAGGCGCGACCGAGCAACACGATGGCTTTGGTCACGAAGGGCAGGGCGTTTTTACCCAGATTCCAGAACAGGCTGATCAGGCTTGGCAGGCGGATGCCAACCTGAGCCAGCATCAGGCGCAGCACCAAAAACGGGCCGAAGATCCCGGCCAGTGTCAGAGCCAGCGCACCGACCCCGGCAGCGAAGGCGGCGACGATGGCTGCACCTTTGACCAGTCCAGCAACCAGCACCGGGTTTTCTGTGGCCCAGGCTTTCACGCTGCGGATGATGTCAGTGAAGGACTGGACCAAGCCGCGCATGGTGCCGTTCTGTTGATCTTGCAGCTCAATGCCCAGGTCTTCCCAGGTACTGGTCAAAGTCTTCAGGTCACCTTTGAGGTTGTCCATTTTGACTTTGGCGGTTTTAGCGGACTCACCCTGGGACCCACGCAGGGTGGCAATCATCTTCTGCAGCTCGCCATTGCCTGCTTGCTCGACCAACTGCGCCATGCCCTTTACCGCTTCTTCACCGGCAATGTCCTTAAGCAAGCCGCCACGCACGGCGGTACCCATGCCTTTGGTCTTGTCGTAAATCTCTTTGAGGATATCGGGCATGGCGCGCAAGTTGCCGTTGGCGTCTGCGGTTTTGATGTTGAGCTTTTCGAGGGCCTTTTCTGCGGCCTTAGGCGGCGCAGCAAGTCGGTTCATGATTGAGCTGAGCGCGGTACCGCCCATGCTGCCTTGTAGACCGGCATCGCCGAGCTTACCCGCCATGGCGGCTGCGGTCTCCAGATCCACGCCATAAGTTTTAGCCATGGGCGCGGCGTATTTCATGGTTTCGCCCAGCATGCGCAGGTTTGTATTGGAGCGGGTGAACGTACCCACCAACACATCACCGAGCTTGTCCATTTCGGCTGCGCCCAGGCCGAGGCCTGACATGATATTTGAGGCAATGTCGGCGGTTTCTGCAAGTTCGCTACCACCTGCGGAAGCCAGATCCAGCATCCCAGGCATTGCGGCTTTGATCGCCTTGGGGTCAAACCCGGCCATGCCGAGATAGCCCTGTGCATCTGCCGCTTGGCCTGCCGTGTACTGTGTCGAACTGCCCAGCTCACGTGCCTGGTTACGCAGGCCTTTGAGGTAGTCAGAGTCTTTGTCCAGCCGCGTCACGGCCTGCACATTGCTCATGCTGGCATCGAACTCAAGACCCGGCATCAGCATCTTCGCGCCGCCATAAAGCGCCGCTCCGCCAGCTGCCATACCCGCTGCGCCTTTGCCCGCCATGCTACCGGCCATCTGCTGCGCCCGCTGATAATCCTGAGTCGCACGGGTGGCCTGTTGCTGTTGGCGGGCCAACGTTTCCAGGCGCTTGCGCTGGGTATCGAGCTGGGTATTGGTGCTGGAGATATCCTGCCGCAGCCGTCGCTCGTGCTGCCCCAGTTCACGGGTGCTCACACCGGCCGCTTGCAGTGTCTGGCGCATCTGCTGAAGCTTTTGCGTCTGGCTGGTTTCCTGCGCGGCGAGCTGCTGCAGGTTGCGCTTGGCCTGCTCGAATTCGCGCGCCATTGCCCGTGTCGGGTTCTGGGTTTGGGCGATGGTCTGGCCCAGTTGCTGGGTGCGCATTCGGGCAGCATCCAGTGCCGCACCTGTGGCGCTCAGGCCCCGTTTCAGCTCGCTGAAGCCGCTGATTTGTTTCTGGGTATCGTTAAGGTGCTTCAGGCGCTCGCGGGTTGCCTTGAGTGCCTGCGCGGTCTGTGAGGATTGACGCTGTACGCCACGCAGCGGCGCGGTTGCCTTGTCGATCGTATTGAGCAG
>Ga0247730_1001210_pt1 | contig 14923 bp, 20 predicted proteins | sample UWRJL073202C2_FD_180959 | JGI IMG/M metagenome (GOLD analysis project Ga0247730, IMG submission 180959) | Plant litter microbial communities from Arlington Agricultural Research Station in Wisconsin, United States - UWRJ-L073-202C-2 | ecosystem: Environmental > Terrestrial > Plant litter >... | reverse complement strand
CGGGCCGCCGAGAATTCATCGAATTTCGCCTTGTTCGGATTTGGAAATTGTGGGCCATCACCATACAACGCCTCTTTTCGAATCTGAAGCTCTTCCTATACGGAGTCTGTATACTCGCGCCATCCCCCTACTATGGGCCAGCTCTTACCGGATTGCTCTGGACGCTCAGCCGAGCGGTGCACCAGTACATTTATTTAGGGGGAAAGAGAAAAGAACGGCATCCAGACTACACGGGATGATGTTATATAAGGAGCTATCTACACAGGGCTATTGGGGCTACGGCGCGCTTTTCAAAGCTTCTTGGGAATGCGAGCCTTTTCTTCTGCTTCCACCATCACCACACCTCCCTCCCTCATGCCCCCCAGAGACCTCATTGGACAGGCAGCGCCTCCTTTGGATTTACTGGACTCTAATGGCCAACCATATCATCTAAGACCAGGCGACAACTCTTTGCCCATTGCTTTGTTCTTCTACCCCAAAGCTGGCACTTACGGCTGCACCAGGGAGGCATGCCAATTCCGGGACTTGGTGCTAGGTAAGCGCCTAACGTCACTCTTCGTTTCGGGATGCAAATCTAAGGGTCCACCCTTTCCTCCTCTCGTGCAGGGACGTCTGAGCTAGGAGAGGTCTTAAGCCCAGACCGGATCCGTATCATAGGGCTAAGCCCAGACCCTGTCGACAAGCAGAGAGCATTTGTACAGAAACATCGGCTACCTGTGCGCGATCCCGCTTTTTTGACCGTTCTTTTCGCAGAAGACTGAACGAATGTCCGACTTTTATCCAGTTTACTATACTCAGCGATACTGAAGGATTCGCCAAGAAAGCATATCATGTCGGCAAAGGTCTACTCGGATATTACGAATACTCTCGTGCTACATTCATCATTGACGGGAAGGGTATTGTCAGGTATGTATGCTAAGACGCGTCAATCAAAGACCCTCGTTTCACGCGATATTTACAGGGCAGTACTGGATGTAACACTCAAATTTTCAGCCCATAGTCGTTTTGTTGCCCATTGGGTACGCAACATCGAGGCTGAAGTTCGACAAGAATCCGAAGCACCACCCTTCTCATCCCCCAAAGTGCCAACCCAACTAACCAACACACCTTTCCATTTCGACGAAAGCGACGTCTCATCATCGTTGGAAGAATCTGATTTTGAAAGATCATCGTGGGATGATGATCCCGGCTTGTTCACTACATTGCATACCCTTCGTTCCAGAGGTGGTAGTAGCACTGCAACGACAGTGAAGGGGTCTCCATAGTCCTTTTTCTTCGATACCCCTCAGACATGCCTTTTCACGACTATTCACGACAAGAGACGAACTGGTTTTGGGTAGCTGGCATTTAACGCGCTTTATGCGCTTGTACACACTATTTAGTGCTTTGAATTATGCTTTGAACATGCAAAGGTTCATACTTTTATCCCGAATGAACAATGAGTGAATTTCCTCGAGTCTGCTACTAGTATCCAATCGGATGGTCCTACAGTGATAATAGGGCAGAAAGAACACTATATGTACTTCCTTGTCGGGTTTGGGACTCAGATAAATTGCTACTTATTATGGAAGACTTTTGTCACCGAATATCCTGCTTGAAGCGAGCAGACCATCGACGCTTGGTTGCCCAATATTTTCTAACATTTTGTATGAGAGCGTGACTAGTAACGCTGTCATAGTACGGACCTTAGCGGACCGCTGCTTCGCGTTGACAGAAATTTCGGGTGATTGACCTTGTAGTACACGACCGCCAAATGCTCCTACGTCAACTAGCGACGCGAACTACTATTGCCAGCTGCAGCTCTCGCCGGTTGGTTCATGTCTCCCACATAGGCGCAAAACCTATCCAGTACCCTCCTACTGTCACCCTCGAAACCTCCTCCACTGCCATTTCCATCACAGGGCCTTTAGGCAGCACCTCCATCCCAATTTACCCCTTCGTCAAGTTTGGCTTGGACACGCCCAATGTTCTGAACGTCGCTGTAGAAGATGCAGAAATAAAAAAGCAACGACAAATGTGGGGCACAACCCGGACGCTCATCGCCAATGCTATTCAAGGGATGACAGAAGGCTTCACTGTCCCTCTCTACCTCGTCGGTGTCGGGTACAGAGCAGCACTAGAAGACGACCCTAGGGGCACAACAGATAGCGGTAGCGGAAAGAGACTGAATTTGAAGCTTGGGTTCGCGCACACTATATTCTTGCCTGTACCACCGTACATTAAGGCAGAGGTCCCATTGCCGACGAAGATTATACTTACGTGCACGGACAAGCATTTGCTGGGACTCTTTGCGGCGAAAGTGAGAGGATACAGGAAGCCAGAGCCGTATAAAGGAAAGGTGTGTACTCAGTTGTGTTATGAACCATGCTGGCAAGTGAACTAATATTCGTTCTTCAGGGTATCTTTATTGGCAACGAGCAGATACGCATCAAACAAGTCAAGAAGAAGTAGACTGTATTCTCGGCGCATTAATGCTTTACTTTACACTCACTGCTTACTTCTAATCAACTTGGCGGTTTCATGCATTAATCATTTGCATTGAGAGCAACTACAGTTTCGACTTGACGGTAACTATCTGCGTTAGACCGTGCACAATCTCCTCCACTTCTCGCTCTAGTCTTGCGAGCAGGTCTTTGCACGTTGGAATATCAGTGATCAACCCTTATGTCCAGCTTTAGCATCTGCTCATTCTCCAAGTGAATGAACGACTTACCGATGGTAACTCCCGCACTCCAAATCCCATAGTCTTTGTCTCCGTTCTCATACACTAGCCTTCCACGCTGTCCAGACACCAAATCCCTGATATCCTCGAATTTGGCACCCCCTGGTCGACGTTCTATCGAGACTACTTCCATGGACACCTTGTTCTTGAACACTCTGGCCGTGTTATGGAGAGTACGGAAGATGTGCACTGTGTCGCGTTCTGTTGACTTGACAATAGTTTCCTTGATGTTTTGGTGTATTGGGCTGTAAATCAACATAACTTGCGGCGTCTTGAGGTCATGGAGAGTCAGACACACCTTTCAACTGTACACATGAATCGAGTACCCATATTCACACCCTGAAATTTGATATTAACAGCGTTTCCTAAATGATCACAAGGAACTCACAGCAGCGCCGAGGGCAAGAGCCCCAGCAATTCCTCGGGCGTCAGCGACACCTCCAGAAGCAATGTACGGTATTGACAAGTCTTGTGCTGCCCTGGCCAGCTATTTATGGATCGTTCAGCTTTAATTCTCTGTGTTAACAGTGTAGGAGCGTACCAGGACCAAACCACCAACGTCGTCTTCTCCTGGATGCCCCGCACCTGTTAAAGCACGTCAACATTGCATTTCTGTATGTGGTAAGCGGTGAAGATCGTACACTCGAATCCGTCAATGCTCAATACATCGACGCCCAGCTTCTCAGCACTCTAGTAGCTACCGTCAATATTATGATAGTATAGACGTATAGCGAGGCGGCTCACCTTGGCGTGTCGAATCGTAGTGCATTTATGGATAACGATACATCCTTTGCTCTTGAAGTACTTGATGAGAGGACCAGCTGAATGATATCCGAAGTCAGGGTACTCGCTGTATAGGAAGGTGGATGGAAACGCACGGTTGCTTCCTGCAGTCTCAAAAATCTTCACTCCTTCTTCCACTGCTGCTCTCGCATAGCCTGCCCGCCACGATGAACATTAGGACTTGGGATTTAAATATCATGAATTGGGCAAACCTTCGTAGTCTGGTGGATTGATAGTTGGTAAAATGGTAATATTTACACCGAATGGCTTTGAGGTGAGTTTCCGGGTCTCTCGTATCGCTGTACGAAGTGCCTCTGGATTAGGTTGCGTTAGAGCCGTTAGGATTCCTGGTAAACAGAGTCTGGTAAGAATAGCCGAGGCAGGAGAGAACGAAAGAATGCGACGACGGACCCAGTCCTCCTGCTTCGGATACTGCTGAGGCTAGTCGTGGGACTCCAACCCTACGTTATACTTCGATGAGATGGTCCGAACGGTACAAGTTAGACTGGAGCTTTACCATTGCATACCGCCTTGAACAACCGGTCTGAGTTAACAAAGTAATGTCAGCTTGAACGTTCTGTTATACAGGGAAGGCTTGCGTACATCTGAATACCAAGTATCTTCGTCAGAGGAGTGTTTATTGGCATGGTGTTGTTGGTATTGGTGGTGGTAGATCTGTGCAGGAAAGAGGAGGGGCCGAAAGCGGGGTAAGTAGACGCTGTGCATGATGAACGTGATATTCTACCGGCAACATGGAAATTGATGTGATGGGTACCAGCCTCGGCTCTTCAGGCGCGACAAATAAATCATTTTCTGCTGCCAGTGACTCTCATTGACTCTACTCGCTCGGAACTAACTCAGCCACTGAATCGGCCCAAGAAAGATGATTTTAAAGAATTCTCTTGTCAGAGAGACGACGCAAACTGCAGTCGTTGGTCATTCCAACTGCCATGACCGTAATATTCCAACGTCTAATCTGGCATTCGGAAAGGCCACCCAATCTCCTTGACTCGAGAACCATCCGAACAGTATCCCATGTATCCATGCTTTAATTCCAGCATGTTCGGAGTGTGTAACTTTGGAACTGTTGCTGTGTGACAGGTGAGTGAGACATTACCATGTCTTTGCCCCCGACTCCCATGGTCTCATAAGCCGATATTCAAAGATCATTCGATATGAAATCGGACGAGAGGACATCTGAAATGCTTAGCGCCAGCACAAGCAGCAGTGCGAGATCCGATATCACGAGAACGTTGACGCCCAATACATCTACCGTGACTTCTAGCTACAATACGCAGGTAGGGTGCTCACTTCAAAAGTCCTACATTGTCCTAATTATCCTATAGGTACCTTCGAAGACGCTAGCATTCTCTTCTGTCACTGCAGAACATCTGAAGTATTTGGGAGTGACTATCAAATCTTTCTCCAACCTTCGTCAAGAAGCATCATTGCCATTCAGGCCAATGGAGGACGTCAAGAAGGCGACTAAAGACTTTCTGAAGTCCTTACGGAAGGTGCAAAAAGTGCTCAGTGACGATGCGAGTTCTCTCTTGTCACTGGAAGCATGAGAATTGCTCTGACCTTCTTGGCTTATAGGCACACGGGAACCACTCTTTGGTGACCTACATGTTCTTGGAAGACGCTGCCAAACTATCTACTCTTCGTCACCCTTCGTCCCGCTTTTTTGTATGCACAGACAAGAAGTACAATGATCTCAGTGAAGTCGGTCCCATCAAGAACATGAAAACTGGAAACGCATTGATTCTTCGAGGAGTCTTGCCCAACTTGATCACCCGGTTTGAGGGTACGCCTGACGATGGTTCGTGCACTCGCTTAATGTGTATGAACTCACGAGAACTTTCTTCCAGGGCCCCCCACATTCGGGGTTACTGAGCTCTCCACGAAGTATTATCAGTCTTTTGTACTCCGAACCTTGCTAGGGTGCTTGTATGAACGCTTGCCGGAAGCCATTGCTCACGCACTTGCGCTGTCACATGTCTCTGGGTGTGTCGTGCAATATTTCTTTTGTAGTATTGGTCTAACACTGCGACAGGAGAAAACAAGTACATTTCGCGTTGACTGACGGTCAAGAGTGGATGTTCGCGTTATTGAGGCAGGACTCAGATACTGCAGGCTGGACCGCGCTGATTTCCTCTCGACATGATATGGAACGGGTCGATATGCGTATTGTTGATGATGATTCCAGCGGCGATGAAGACGACAACGATGCTTCCAGTGACGGTGATTCCAGCGAAGATGATTTCAGCGACGATGATATCGATGACGACGATATTAAATTACCACGCAGCATTAAACTTTACCCTCGTCTCCCGCTCATCATGGACCTTCTGCTGCACTGGGTGAGCCGCTAGACTGAGATGTATTTTCTCTTGCTTATCTGCTCTAGATTGATGGAACAGATAATGAAGCCCACGAAAGCGATCCTGGTGGCAAAGATATTGTGTCCTTTTTGCCTACATATACAAGCAGGAAAACTCCCGTAAGGCTCTAGAATGCTTTCTCTGGCCCCTCCGCAATGTCCTGGCAAAGACACCACAGAGGGGCTTCATATGTGACGAATGCTGATATGCATGCACATTCCAGATACCTCCTACGGCAATTAGTTTCTCCTCCGTCACACTCGAAGATATCGGAGACTTGGGGGCAGAAATTAGGCCATTTACTCATCCGCCTCGACCGTCGGCTCAAGCATTGAGCAAGGAGGAGATCCAGGCTACGGATAAGCTCTTCAAGCAACTGAAAGAAGCACGGGAGTTTTGTGTTGAAAAGGTAAACTTGGCTGGCCATTACTTCGTTCTATTCTTCTAATATCAGTGCTCAACAGGCTACGGGCATCCCTTCCATGGCTCTCGGCCTGTTCTTGGTCGGCTTAGCAAGAGTGTTTGCGATTCGCATCCCTGGCCGTCGTCTTGATACCATTTCAAATTTGATGTATGACGGCGGCTACAAGACGTTCGGTATTGATAACAACCTCATCCCATTCAAGAACGTGAAGACCGGCCGAAAGGTGACGCTTCAAGGATCCGGAAACAATGTTGTCTTCGAATATAAAGACAAGCTCCGTGATAGTACGCTATAGCTTTCTTTCCTGGTAAAGCTTCTGGTCCTAACTCTCTTTCGAAGCATTGCATGGTTTTCCGTCATTCCGAGGTCAATTTTTGCCAAGTAAATATCCGTCTTTTGTGTTCGAAGCCTCTTGCGGTCCCTCCGTAAAGCTATCTGAGTCGTTTGCTCCGGCCATTGCTCAAGGAATGACAATTTGTCGATGCTCTGAGTAGGCAAACCCACGTGTACTCTGCCCAATCTTGCTGATGCTGCTATGACAGGAAAGATAGGGTGTACTTCTGTGTGACAGATTTTCAGCGCTGGGTCTTTTTCTTGCTGCGTCGGAACATAGATGATGAAGATCACTGGACTGCATTCCAATCTGAAGAACATGATACAGCCTGGATTCCGGGAGAGGATGGAGGCAAGCCTAATCCGCATCTCCGTTTCGTTCTTCAACTTCTGTTGGAATGGGTCAGTTTCCTTTGCAGGCGAATTGAAAAATGATGCTAATGCCATTGATTAGGTTGACAGCACTGCATCTCGAAAGCATCTCGAATCCGATTCCCAGTAGATGGCTTGTCGTTGTACATGCACCCTTGACAAATAGATAGGATACTTAACAAGGAACTTGCGGACGTATACTGTATCACTACTTCAAAGTCGTCTGTCTGTTCAATAGTATTGAATGCATTTCCCTTACATTTTGAACATCATGTTCTGGATCTGCTCTCTCATGAAGTCTTAAATTCCAGAAGAATGTTTGACTGAGGTTTGAACAACTGCGTTCGGCCATTGCCGAGCCGTCCTCTTCCTTTACCCATCATGTCATTCAGACCCAATCCAGCTTTGCTCAACCCAAAATTCGAAGGCTACAAGTTCGATCTCGTAGATCAAGATGAACTGGTCTCCCGATATCCGTTGCAGTATCCAACGACACAATCAACCGCCTCCAATAACATTCTCCTGTCATTCGCTGAAGTCCAGAGTCGGATCACACACAACCACCTCGCTACGTCCGCTGAGGCTGGAAGAGCAGTCTACGTGGACTCTGATTCCAGGCTGATATCTCTTACCATAAACCAAGTGAGTACATCTACTCGTCATCGTAGTTTACTGGATGCTGAACGCGAGATGAAGTAGGACCAGCCACTATCTTCTGTCGTGCATACATTTGACAAGCCTATTCAGTCGTCTGAACTAGGCACTTTGCCAAAGGAGTACCCTTCAGCGGCATTTCTATCATCCTCTGTGCTGTTTGTGGCTGATGGGTCTGGAGGCATACACATCTTCCATATCTCCGACTCAGGAGTGTTCACGTTGACCGCTTCACATCAGTTGCCGAGAGGCCCTTCCAAGCTTCATAGTGTGCACAGTGTCTCTGAAACCGGAGCGCTCGCTATTTTCTCTTCTCGTCTCGTCAAATCTCCAAATGCATTGCCGGGAAAATCTGTCGAGTTTGATGTCTATGCGGTGAAGTTCGTCCTTTCTCCAGAAGAGGACATGAGTGAGCTCTGGAGTCGCAGAGGAAACCATGTTCCCTTCTACACCTCTTATGATTCAGCGCGGCAGATATATCACCTGTTCGGTGGCTGCCAGTACCAGAACATGGAAGTGCCTCCACCTTCTGCCCCATACGAGCCCTCTGCCGACGAGTTTGCGCCGATACCTCGCGCTGGTGAGAGTCTTGACACCAAGCCGCCTCCATATTCCTGGACCCAAACAGATGAGAGCGTCACTGTTGCTTTCGCTTTGCCATCTACCACTACCAAGTCTGACATTCATATTACCATCGAACCCAGTTCCCTAGATCTGTCAATCTCAGGAGTGGAGAATACGAATGTGACACTCCCGCTTTATAGCGATAAGAGGCTTTGGGATGGTGTCCGTTCATTGACAAGCTACTGGACTTGGGATAAAGAAGGTGGTCACACATTTGGGCTTCTCACTCTGTACTTCGACAAAGTGAATGCAGGTTCAAAATGGATGCACGTATTTGCATCTCCAGGTTCAGGGGAAGAAGCAGAAGTACCAGAAACGCTGGATCCTTCTGAGCTAGCTCAAATACGAGAAAGCATGGAGAAGTTCACAGAAGCCATTCGGAGCGGCGACGACGCAAGTGGGCTGGGATTAGGCAGGGGTGTGCCCAGTTTGGCTGAGAATGAGATGGATGAAGAAGCGGATGCTAATGTTGGAAGAACAGCATTTCTCACGACTGTTGGACCGGGCGATGCGACTCCTTATCCTCCGGTGCAGGTGCTCTCCACACCAGTCCCAGGGCTGAGACCGGAGGCTACGTCGGTGATCGTGAAAAACGATATTGACGGTATAGTCTTCGATCTCCAGCAGTCTTCATTGGAATGGAAACATACGACAACTTACAACGCACTCGCATTTGTCCTGGCCTCGAAACAAGAAACGCGGTTTACACACCATATTCCAGGAAAGGCTGTATATGCATTTGAGAGCGGAGCGCAAAACAGAGGGGGAAACGTGTACATCTACAGATCCGACTCTCACAAGGCGCTGTGGGCGAAACAAGCCATCTTGAAAGTGGGGAACGGAAGTGGAGGACCATTGCTTGGTGTCGGTGCGATCCAAGATGAAAAGATTGTCTGCTTGTTGGAAAGAGAATTGGTGGTGATCAACGCCCTTCCGTAGTCAATGTATAAGTAAGTACATTATATGTATAAATACAACAGAAGTTGAGGAACTACTACAACGAAGCGATGCAAGCATTATCTATGCACTCCCATTGACGACGGGTTTGGCCTGCTGCCTGACCCATTCTCGGCGCCCTCGTACACCCTCTCGTAGACGCTCAAGCAGGGGGACGGTGGACTCCCAGGAAATGCAAGCATCGGTGACGGACTGTCCGTACTTCAGTCCTGCAGGGCCGGAGGAGGGAATGTCTTGTCGTCCTTCCACGAGATTGGATTCGATCATGACACCCATGATAGTTGGCCCAACATCGCTGGATTCAAGCTGGCGCGCAATCTCGTCCGCTACTTCAATTTGTTTGCGGTGCTGCTTGGACGAGTTTCCATGACTGCAATCAATCTAGAAGCAGTGTCAATGCGAGTGGTAAATGGAGAGGAATGGTGCCTATACCATAATCTTCTGTGGTAATCCAGCTTTTGCTAGTTTTTGACCAGTCTCACGAACGAATTCTTCGCCATAATTAGGACCAGTGGCACCTCCGCGAAGAATGACGTGCACATCCGGGTTTCCCTTTCGTTTTCACGTGAGAAAGTGCTACAAAAAAAAATTGCTGTACAGTAGCTTACTGTTGTTTCGACAATACTGCTCAAGCCTTCCTTTCCTACAGACAAGAAGACATGTCCTGAACGAGCTGCACGGCAGGCGTCAATGGCGATACCTACGCTTCCATCGGTCGAGTTCTTGAAGCCTGTGGGCATGGACAAGGCTGAGGTCAATTCACGGTGGACTTGGGACTCTGTTGTCCTTGCACCGATCGCTCCCCAAGACACAAGATCGGCAGTGTATTGTGGGGTAATGGTATCCAGGAATTCGCAACCTGGCTTAAGTGGTCAGTATTACAGGAGTACTATGTAGGGTTCACACTACCGGCGGGAAGTCCCATCTTTGCGATATCAAGCAAAAGAGTACGTGCGATACGCAGTCCTCTGTTGATCTGGAAAGTATTGTTGAGGTCGGGGTCGTTAATGAGGCCTTTCCATCCGACAGTGGTTCGGGGCTTTTCAAAGTAAACCCTCATAACGATGAGCAAGTCTTCTTTGGCAGTATCTGCGTAGGCCTTGAGCAGCTTGGCGTACTCAATAGCAGCATCAACATTGTGTACCGAGCACGGTCTGGGTCAAATTTTATTCAGCGAAGGTGTAGGTGGGGGGTAAGAGGACAGACGCACCCGACCACGACCACGAGTCGGTCATCAGCATTTTTGAGAATCCGCTCAGTAGCTGCACGTCCTTCGATGACAGTCTGAGCACCATTGAGAGTGCTGCGGGGGCTATCAGAGATGCAGCGGGACGTCAAGACCTGGTCAAAGCACATACAGAGGCAGATCCTCCTGCAGAATCTGGGGAGGAATCAAGGGCCTCGTAGCAACAACTCTGCTATTTTCGAGGCGTGCAAGAGCATCCTTGAAGGGGAGAGCCATGCTTAGATCCAGCACTAAGTCGGAGCAGAAAATGAGCAGATGGGCTTGTAGTCCTTAGCATTTGACCACGCACTTATATGTATTCTTTTTCGGCCGGTGATCTGATATAAGATCTGTCAGAGATGCAAACACGGCGCAGGAACGTGTGCCAAAGTGTTACCGGTGAATCGTGGAGGTAGCAATACAAGTACGAAAATTATTGCCGAAGGATGACCCTTTTCAGAAAATCAATTCCTCCAGCAATGTAACACGTGAGCTCGCTGCATCTCTTCTCCTTCTACGTCCACCACTACACTACTTCTCCGCCAAACAATTCACTATGGACTTTTCAAATTTGAACAGCGCAGAGCAGGCTCACATGAACAAGGTCTTGGAGAAGAAGCAGGTATGTCTGCAGTTTCGTAGTTGGTCAATGCCTAGCCAGCTCACTGCCTGCAATTACAGATGCAAGACTTCCTGAAAATGTATGCCAACATTGTAGAAAAGTGTTTCACGACATGCTGCAACGACTTCACCAGCAAGGCTCTGACCTCCAAAGAGGTAAGGCTTCTCTAATGCGCGACATAGTTCCATAATGACGAACGTCCAATACCACAGGATGCATGCGTTGCCAGCTGCACGGAAAAGTTTCTGAAGCATTCTGAGCGCGTCGGCTCGAGATTTGCAGAACTGAATGCAGGTGCGTTTGTTGTTAGCCTTTATATTTGTTCGTGTTCATTGACGACACTACGCCAATAGATGCTATGAGCGGCCAGCCACCAAGTTCATAAGCAATTTGTTTCTCCTCACAATCCCCGCTCATAGAATTATTATCCGCTATTACCTCCTTGACACGTTTGAACGCAATAAGAATCATCATAATAAACTCGTTCAGGAGCACTGTCCACATTCTGTGCCCCGAACAAAACTGGTCAAGTTTCATGCGCACAGTCCAGTGTGCTTCGCGAGAGACAGGGTTCTGTTCCCCGTTAATGAACAGTTGCTTGCCTGAGACTAACCCTCTTCAGTCAGGGTACTAAAGCCCGACGAACGTTTACTTGTGCTCTCGAGAAGGTATCGTTTATTTAAGCAAGCATCATACATTCCAAAGTTCCTCTCTCTCAGTACATAATCATGATTTGTCGCAAATATTCCACAGAATGCAGTCCGTCATGCTATGACTTTCTCATCAGCGAGTCTACTGATTGCAGTGGTCCGCGAGGTGTCTCCAGGTAAAGCCAGACGCTTCTCGTTTATTCATTCATCCACATCCTGTCCCATTTCAATCGAAAGATTGCTGTCTTGACTCTGCGAGACTAATCTAGAAAAGCTAACGTGGGACGCTGGCATTCGCGTAGCATAGACACCGAAATCGCTCGATACCTTCGGGGACAGCGCCAGTAGTGGAGACTTCATTATTCTAGCTCGATCTCCAAAATCCGTCGTGGTGGATCCTGATTTCAGAGCAGAAGGTATCGATATGCAACGGTTAGAGGTTATCTGCGGATCGTGGATGGAGCGAGACGAGCGGGAAGAAATCACTCCGAATCCTCGCGGGCGAGGCCATTTCTTCTTCGGAGTAGTAGTCTGAACAGATGCGGGTGACTCCGTTGTATTTGCCTTCGATGCAAAGACCTTGACGGGAAGTGGGGGTAGAGTTGAAGGACCGCTGGGAATGGCTTTCGGGCGCGGTGTCGCAGGCATCGGAGGGGAGGGGTCACTGCCTAGTATAAAGCGTTGCGGTGTGCAGAAGCCCTCAGGGAGACCAAGGCCCAGGCCGACCATCTCGAAGCTAGTAGAGGGGTCTTCAATAGGCTTCAAGGGCAGGAAAGGGGCTTGCGTTCAATAAATAGATATTATTGTGATGACCACTGAGACTTACCTCTGGTGAGAAAGCCGGCGACGCACGCTTCCAGCCAAGTATCCTGCTTCGCATGTTTGTAAGCGAGCTCTTATTGAAAAGCTTTGATCGAGAAGGTTTATCAGAGAGCGTAAGAGCACATTCAGTGCATGGTGTGGTGTGCACGGATTGACAGCCAAGGTCGCCTAGGTCTTCCTCGTAAGCGGCATGGGCCCGATTGTTAACATTCGCTGTCTTCTTGTGGGGTTCGGAACCAATGGTATCGCCATGAAGTGCAGTCGTGATATCAGCTTCCAGCTTCGCGCTGGAATCCTCAGGCGAGCTGGAGATGCAGGAGTCTAAGTCTGTGGAAGATGCGTTGGGGTAAGAGGAAGCAGAAAAATCTGAAGGCGTCTCAGATGTTTCGGAAGATAGGGATGATGTCGAAGCGAATCTCAGTTCCAGACTGTCCTCTCCAGTATCAAAGGAGTGTGGGACTTGTAGCAGGTTGTTGTAAGGCATTATTTCTGAAGAATTGGATAGCAGTGTGGATAGAAAAGTCGTGTCGATTCGAAGCTGTATACTGTCAAAGTAATCCTGGCTTGTCGTGGTATCAGTTGAAGGACACTAAAACAGACTACAAGTCGATCTTAAGGCGTCCAAATATAGTAAGACGTGACCCACACTCGATGAAGAAGGCTATTGGCAGGCTTTCGTAACGGCGGTTCGTTCGCCAGAATACATTGGAATAAGGTCTTCAAGAGAGGTCAGCACAGCGTTATGTATTTACTATAGAGGTATCAATTGTGCATGTTGTCAGCACAGAGGAAACCGAATCCATAGTAGTGAGCTTGAGTGCATCAATCTAAAATTAAGTGAGTGCAGATAACGATATTTTAGTGTCATTCCGACTTGCTCTCGACTCTAGTTACCGAAAAACCGAGAGTACTAGAGGTTATTTCAGGTCCTATAGTGGTGAATTCAGGATGTGAAGGTTGCTGGTCAAGCCGCTGGGTGTTACTGTTTTGTTTCGCGCGGATGAGAATGAGATTAAACGCGATACCAATATTGACCATCATCTTCATATTTTGTCAGTGAGAAATACCGCAACATTGCAATGAGCGTCGTCTTACCACAGCACTGGCGGCGATAAAGGCGAAGTAGTTCCTCGTAGCTTGACATATGACGACTACAAGGACTGTCGCAGTATATAGCATCCCAGACTCTGCCATTGAACGCATTATACGACGCAATGTGGTCTGTGATTCAGAAACTGCAGAGATCCCAGGTAGAGAGCGATCGATGCGCCATAACCGGTACAGCAGGAGTACTAGACAATCTGAAGTCAACGTGGGTGAAGGGTGATGAGGTTATGTCTGCTTACAGGTCATCATGATATGATTAGCAATACTGAGCATGGAGAATGCCATATACCACTTGTTGAACTGGTGATAGCTAGCACCTGTGATTTGAAGTTGCAGAGCGCGGCTTGCACAGCAAGTGTGGGCAAGCCACAAGACGGCGAAAGGCGCAGCAATCTTCCAATTCTTTCGGTACACGATAAAGATCCTGTAGATGAGAGTGAAGTCTCCTACACTCGATTGGAGGTTGAGTTGAACGGACTGATGGGGAGAGAGATTAGTAGGCACCTATGACTACATAACATAGGACGGCATGCAGCACACCTCGACAGTAGTCATCCAGTTAATAGGTTGAAATGGGCCTCTGAATACGAGCAGCACCAAGCATCTGTAGAACTGAATGCAGACACTGCATGTAGCATTTAGCAGCAAGAAAGCTCCTGCTAGAAGGAGAGGCCATTGTGTTTCCCTTACGCTTTTCCAGCGCCCATTTACTGTGGTCAGTGCTACAGCGCAGTTGCCGCATGTGATGATGTAGATTCCATAGAGAATGGACTGTAGGAAAAGAGCGACGAAAGAGGATATTTTCCAACTGGTCAAGACATCGACCATAGCAGCATACAGGCTGAGGGAATGGAGGGGAAGAGTAAGAGTAGTATTAGCTCGAACGACATGCGGATCTCTCGGGTAGTACATGAATAGATGCGCTCAGTTAAGTAACATTTCATTCGTAGATTGTTGTCTAGGCCGCGGAAGTGAGGCACAACAGGCCCTGCGCACATAAATCACATACAGCCAGGACACAGCTAGCGTATTCCTTCTCCAGCGTTCTGTGCTCGTTACACAGGTCATATTTTACTTATTTAATTAGCCTAGGAAGGGAAGTCGATAGCAGTATGTTTGAATATGTAAGTCTTCAATCCAAGACAGAGTAAAAATACAGAAGGATAAAAGCCCAAGGGAAGTCGAGCATAGACCACAATGGTTCGGTGTCATGGCTTGCTTTCAATCATCGAAGAACTGAGAGCATT
>Ga0247730_1001208_pt1 | contig 14926 bp, 16 predicted proteins | sample UWRJL073202C2_FD_180959 | JGI IMG/M metagenome (GOLD analysis project Ga0247730, IMG submission 180959) | Plant litter microbial communities from Arlington Agricultural Research Station in Wisconsin, United States - UWRJ-L073-202C-2 | ecosystem: Environmental > Terrestrial > Plant litter >... | reverse complement strand
GGCGTGCCGCACATGGTCCCCATCGACGCATCCGACTCCCACACCACCTGGCCGACCCTCGCCGGTCGCACCGCCGGCCACCTCTCCGACGTCTACGTCGCCACACGATCAGGATCCACACCATGACCAACGACACCTTCCGCCGCCAGAGCGGACCGTTCCGCGCCGGCGACCGCGTGCAGCTCACCGGCCCCAAGGGCCGCATGAACACGATCACCCTCGAGGTCGGGGGAGAGTTCCACACCCACCGCGGCGTGCTCAAGCACGACGACGTGATCGGGCACCCCGACGCCTCGGTCGTGCTCGCCGACAACGAGATCGAGTACCTCGCGCTGCGCCCGCTGCTCACCGACTTCGTGATGTCGATGCCCCGCGGCGCGGCGATCATCTACCCGAAGGACGCCGCCCAGATTCTGGCGCAGGCCGACATCTTCCCCGGAGCGACAGTGGTGGAGGCCGGCGTCGGCTCCGGCGCCCTCTCGCTCTGGCTGCTGCGCGCGATCGGGCCGACCGGCACCCTGCACTCGTTCGAACGCCGTGAGGAGTTCGCCGACGTCGCCCGCGCCAACGTCACCACGTTCCTCGGCGCGACCCCCGAGAACTGGGACATCACGATCGGCGACCTCGTCGAGACGCTTCCCGAGGTGGCCGAGCCCGGCACCGTGGACCGCGTCGTTCTCGACATGCTCGCCCCGTGGGAGTGCCTGGATGTCGCGGCCGACGCCCTCACGCCCGGTGGTGTGATCATCTGCTACATCGCCACGGTGACCCAGCTGTCGCGCGTCTCCGAGGCGCTGCGCCGCACCGGAGCGTTCACCAACCCCGAATCGAGCGAGACGATGATCCGCGGCTGGCACGTCGAGGGCCTCGCCGTGCGCCCCGACCACCGCATGATCGGCCACACCGGCTTCCTGCTGACCGCCCGCCGCCTCGCACCCGGAACGATCCTTCCCGAGCTCAAGCGCCGCGCGTCGAAGAGCGACTTCAGCGACGAAGACGTCGAGGCGTGGACCCCCGGGTCGTTGGGGGAGCGCACCGCGAGCGACAAGAACCTGCGCAAGACCGCCCGCCACGCCCAGGCCGCCGCCGAGGCCGCCGTTTCGGCTGAGAATTCCGACAACTAGACAAGGGTAAGATCGTCCGGTACCCGGGCACCCAAGAAAGAGGATTCGTGCGCACTCTCACCGCGGCCATCATCACCGTCGGACTGGTGGCTTCACTGTCCGCCTGCGCCACCGCTGCACCGTCGGGCGACTGCACGCCCACCGTCAAGTCGGGCGACGCGTCGTCGCTCATCACGGCGAGCGGCGAAGCGGGCACGGTGCTCAAGCCCGAGTTCCCCACGCCCCTCATCACCAAGGGCCTCGAGGTCTCCACGATCTCCGAGGGTGACGGCGACACCGTCTACCCGGGCGAGATCGCCGACTTCCACGTCACGTTCGTCGACGCCAAGACCGCCAAGGTCATCACGCTCTCCGGCCTCGACGAGACGTCAATCCTGCGCCGCACCGCGGGCGACGACACCGACCAGCTCGGCAAGAGCCTCGCCTGCGTCGCGGTCGGCGACCGCCTCGGCATCACCACCACCGCCGGCGACATCGGCCTGTCGAGCGACTCGCTGAAGGAGACCGACACCATCGTGCTCATCATCGACGTCGTGCGCAGCTTCATCGGCCGCGCCGACGGCGTACCGCAGCTCGCCAAGAACGGCATGCCGGCGATCGCGCTCGCGCCGAGCGGCCAGCCCGGAGTCACGATCCCCAACGCCGACGCTCCCAAGAAGACCGAGGCAGCGACGACGATTCTCGGCTCAGGCACGAAGGTCAAGGAGGGCGACCCGGTCGTCATCCACCAGACCATCCTCTCGTGGGACAGCAAGAAAGTTCTCGACTCGACCTGGAAGGTCGACGCCAAGCCGGCCGTGCCCACGACCGTGGTGGCCACCGAAGACGCCACCGGTACCGCCGGCGGAGTCATCCCCGGCGTCGCCAAGACGCTCATCGGCGCCAAGATCGGCAGCCAGATCGTTGTGGTCGTGCCGCCCGGTGACGACAGCTTCGCCGACGGCGCCACGCTGCCCACCGGTGCCACCGCCGACGACACCCTCGTCTACGTCATCGACATCCTCGGCGTGCAGAAGGACTGACCGCACGCCACGCTCCACAACCATCGACACTGGCCGGGTGTCCTCACCATAGGATCAATTCGTGTCGCTCGATAATTCCGCAAAGGTACCCGTCGAGGAAAGGCTGTTCAGCCTCGTCCTCGCGTTGCTCGCGACAGAAAACGGCCTGACCAAGACCGAGATCCTGTCGACCGTGCAGGGGTACCGCCAAGACTTCGCCCACACCGGCGACAACGCCAACCTCGAGCGCAAGTTCGAGCGCGACAAAGACGACATCCGCGAGCTCGGGGTGCCGCTCGAGACCGTGCAGTCGCCGGGCGACCCGGGCAACAACCAGAACCTGCGCTACCGCATCCCGCGCGGCGCCTACGAGCTGCCCACCGACATCGCGTTCTCGGGCGAAGAGACCACCCTGCTCAATCTCGCGGCGATGGTCTGGCGCGAGGGGTCGCTCTCGACCGAGAGCCGTCGCGCGCTGCTGAAGCTGCGCTCGCTCGGCGTCACCGCCGACGAACCCGTTCTCGGCTACGCGCCGCGCGTGCGGGTTCGCGACGCCGCGTTCGACACCCTCAACGCCGCGCTCGGACGCAACGCCTACGTGCGCTTCGACTACCTCAAGCCGGGGGAGGAGAAGGCGCGGCTGCGCACGGTCGCGCCCCTCGCGCTCGTGCAGCACCAGGGCCGCTGGCACCTGGCCGCCGAAGAGGAGGGCACGGGCATCCGCAAGACGTTTTTGCTGCGCCGCATCGTCGGCCGGGTCACGATCACCGGCAAGACCTTCGAGGCACCCGCCGGCGACCAGACAGCCCGCGCCCTCGCCGAGCTCGAAGAGGTGTGGAACGCGCACACCGCCGTCGTGCAGGTCGAGCCGGGGTCCGACGCGAGCACGCGGCTCGCCAAGCGGCGGGGAACGGTGGCCGTGGCATCCGAACTGCACCTGCACTTCTCCGACATCAACATCCTCGCTGACGAGCTCGCCGGTTTCGGTCCCGAGGTTCTCGTGATCTCCCCGCCCGAACTGCGCTCCGCGGTGCGCGACCGACTGATCCGAACGGCGGCTGACCATGGCTAGAGTCAAGAAATCCAAGCCGATGCACGCGCAGGAGAAGCTGACCTTTCTGCTCTCGCTCGTGCCCTACCTGATCGAGCGCGAGCGCGTCAGCGTCGCCGAGGCCGCCGAACACTTCGGGGTGGATGCGGAGCAGATCCGCGAGGCGGTGCGTCTTATTGCCGTCTCCGGAGTTCCGGGGGAGACCAGCACCTACCAGTACGAAGACCTCTTCGACATCGCGTGGGACGACTTCGAAGACAACGACCAGATCGTGCTCACCAACCAGGTGGCGCTCGACGACTCGCCGCGCTTCTCGGCGCGCGAGGCCGCCGCGCTCATCGCCGGCCTGCAGTACCTGTCGGCCCTGCCCGAGAACGCCGACCGCACGGCCGTCGCCTCGCTGATGACCAAGCTCTCGCGCGGAGCCTCCGCCCAGCCGAGCCCGCTCGCCGTCGAAGACACCGGCAGCGACGCCACCCTCGCGCTCATCCGGGAGTCGGTGGAATCGGGGGTGCAACTCGAGTTCGACTACCTCGGAGCGCGCGGCACGCGTGAGCGCCGCCGCGTCGACCCGCTGCGCGTCGAATCGATGGACGCCGACTGGTACCTGCGCGGCTGGGACCACCTGCGCGGAGCGGTACGCACCTTCCGCCTCGACCGCATCTCCGACCCACGCGTCAGCGAGCAGCCGATCAGCCACAGCGCGGCCGACGTGGCGCTGCCCGACAGCCTGTTCGAGAGCTCGGCCGACGACCTCGTGGTCACCGTCGACGTCACTAACTCCGCGGCCGCCCTGCTCGCCGACTACATTCCCGACGGCGCGGTGCGCGAACAGCTCGAGGGACGCGTGCGCACCACGGTGCGCGTGTCGCACTATCACGGGCTCAAGCGCCTGATGGCGAGCATGCCCGGCGTCGCGACCGTGGTCGAACCCGCCGAGGCCCGGCGCGTGGTGGCCGAGTGGGCCGCCGCCGGCGCCGCACGCTATGCCGAGGACGCGTCGTGATCGCCTGGTGGGGCTGGCTGCTCATCTGGGCGGGGCTCGTGATCGTGCTGCTCGGGGTCGTCGCCCTGCTCGGCTGGCGTCTCGTCAGACGCTTCTTCGCGCTGCTCAACGATTTCTTTGCGCTCACCGAGAAGATGGCGATTCTCGACGGCGTCACGACCGACGCCGAGCCCCGGCCGGTCAACGCGATCCTGCGCGACGGCGACGAAGTGCGCGCAACGACGGGCGCGAGGTTCGCTCGACGGGCGGATCTCAAGCACGCTCGCAGGCAGGCCCGCATCCAAAGGGGTAAAATGCTTACAACCGCAACAATCGACCTAAAGGAGTGGCCACATGAGCCTCGCTAATCTCGGCAGCCACTGGTGGGTCATTCTGATCATCGTCGTTCTGCTCTTCGGTGCACCCAAGCTGCCCGCGCTGGCCAAGAGCATGGGTCAGTCGATGCGAATTTTCAAGAACGAGATCAAGACCGGCAAAGAAGAGGATGCCGCGGCAGCCCCCGTGCAGAACGTCGCACCGGTGCAGAACGCTCCCGTGCAGAACGTCGCTCCCGCGCAGACCAGCGCACCGGCGAGTGCCGACAGCACCGGCGACAACACCGCAAAGTCCTGACTTCCCCTTTCTGAAACGGGCTGATGCCTAAACGTAAGCCCCGCGCCGACGAGCGGCGCATGTCGCTCGGCGCGCACCTCATCGAGCTGCGCAAGCGCCTCACCATCAGCGGCCTCGCGATCTTCCTGGGCGCCATCGGCGGCTTCATCATCGCGCCGAAGCTGTGGGAGGCGCTGAGCGAACCCATCCAGTCGATCGCCGCCGACGCCGGAGCTCAGCGAGCCACGATCAACTACACCGGCATCACCGAGGCGTTCGACACCAACGTGCAGATCGCCTTCCTCGTCGGCATCGTCGGCACGAGCCCGATCTGGCTGTACCAGATCTGGGCGTTCATCGTGCCCGCGCTGCTGCGCAAAGAGCGCCGGTACGCGCTGGCCTTCGTCGGCAGCGCGATCCCGCTCTTCCTCGCCGGCGCGGCTCTCGGGGCGATCATCTTCCCGCGCACCGTGACGCTGCTTCTGAGCTTCGCGCCGCCGGATTTCTCGACGTTCCTCACCGCGCGCTACTTCCTCGACTTCTTCATCAAGCTCGTTCTGGCGGTAGGCATCGCCTTCGTGCTGCCCGTGTTCCTGGTGCTCTTCAACTTCATCGGCATCCTGTCGGCGAAGGCGATCCTCAAGGGCTGGCGCATTGCCGTTCTCTGCATCGTGATCTTCACCGCCCTCGCCACGCCGAGCGCCGACATCCTCGCGATGTTTATGCTCGCCATCCCGATGGTCGGGCTGTACTACGCGGCGGCAGGCGTCGCCTGGCTGCACGACCGCGGGGTGGCCAAGCGCCTCGCGTTACTCGAAACAGATACCGGCGGACTCATCGCATGACGACCGAACTGAGCCCCTCCGAGCGATTCGCCCAGGCGAAGGCCAAGCGCAGCCTGCCGATCCTCGACGCGTTCACCGACAAGCTGCCGATCGCGCTCGATCCGTTCCAGCGCGAGGCCTGCGCGCTCGTCGAGCAGGGCAAGAGCGTGCTCGTCGCCGCGCCCACCGGCGCCGGCAAGACGATCATCGCCGAGTTCGCCATCTTCAAGGCCATGCAGGAGAGCCACGCCAAGGTCTTCTACACCGCCCCGATGAAGGCGCTCAGCAACCAGAAGTTCCAAGAGCTGGTGGCCGAGTACGGTGCCGAATCGGTCGGCCTGCTCACCGGCGACACCAACGTCAATTCCCAGGCGCGCATCGTCGTGATGACCACCGAGGTGCTGCGCAACATGCTCTATGCGAGCAGCGACCTGCTCACCAACCTCTCCTACGTCGTGATGGACGAGGTGCACTTCCTCGCCGACAAGTTCCGCGGCGCCGTCTGGGAGGAAGTGATCATCCACCTGCCGCGCTCGGTGCGAATGGTCTCGCTCAGCGCCACCGTGTCGAACGCCGAGGAGTTCGGCGACTGGCTGCAGGCCGTGCGCGGCGACACCGAGGTGATCGTCTCCGAGGAGCGCCCCGTACCGCTCGAGCAGCACGTGCTCGTGCGCGGCAAGCTGCTCGACCTGTTCGACGCCGCCGGGGGACCGAATGAGGCAAGGTCGCGGATGCCGGCCGCCGTTTCGACGACCATCGCACAACCGGTCGCGCTCAATCCCACCGTGTCATACGGCGATCGCCCCGCGCACGACCGGGGCAGCAAAAAGCAGCCGCCCGCCGCGCCGCTCCCCGGGCTCGCCACCACGCGGGTCAACCCCGAGCTGGTGCGCCTCTCGCACGGCCCGCGCACCCCGCAGGGGCGCGGCGGCTTCGAGGGCGGCGGAAAGCGCCACGAGGGGCGCGGCGGCAAGCCCAACCGACAGCAGGGCAACGGCTTCGGCTCCAGCGGGGGAGCGCGCACCGACCGCGCCGCGCTCGTCGAGCTGCTGCACTCGCACAACCTGCTGCCCGCCATCTTCTTCGTCTTCAGCCGTGTGGGCTGCGACGCCGCCGTGCAGCAGGTGCTGCGCGCCGGCGTGCGCCTCACCCAGAAGCACGAGCGCGACGAGATCCGCGCGATCGTCGAGGAACGCTGCCGCACCCTGCTCGACGAAGACCTCGGCGTGCTCGGCTACTTCGAGTGGCTCGACGGCCTCGAGCGGGGCGTCGCCGCCCACCACGCCGGCATGCTGCCCGCCTTCAAGGAGGTCGTGGAAGAGCTGTTCCGCAAGAAGCTCGTCAAGGTGGTCTTCGCCACCGAGACGCTCGCGCTCGGAATCAACATGCCCGCCCGCACCGTCGTGCTCGAGAAGCTCGAGAAGTTCAACGGCGAGGCCCGCGTTCCCATCACCTCGGGCGAGTTCACGCAGCTCACCGGACGCGCCGGACGCCGCGGAATCGACGTCGAGGGCCACAGCGTCATCCAGTGGGCCGACGGCCTCGACCCGCAGGCCGTCGCATCCCTCGCATCGCGCCGCACCTACCCGCTGAACTCGAGCTTCAAGCCGACCTACAACATGGCCGTCAACCTCATCGACCAGTTCGGCCGGCAGCGCACGCGCGAGATCCTTGAGTCGAGCTTCGCGCAGTTCCAGGCCGACCGCGCCGTCGTCGACCTCGCGCAGAAGGTGCGCAGCCAGCAGGAGTCGCTCGAGGGCTACAAGAAGTCGATGACCTGCCACCTGGGCGACTTCGCCGAGTACTCGACCATCCGGCGCGAGCTGAGCGACCTGGAGAAGAAGGGCGCGGGCCGCAGCGAGTACTCGAGCAGGGGAGAACGCGAGAAGCGCCAGAACCAGCTCAACGCGCTACGCAAGCGCCTCAAACTGCACCCGTGCCACCTCTGCCCCGACCGCGAGAACCACGCGCGCTGGGCCGAGCGCTACTGGAAGCTGAAGAAGCAGACCGACCAGATCACGGCCGAGATCCGCACCCGCACGGGCGCCGTCGCCAAGGTCTTCGACCGCGTCACCGACGTGCTGACGATCCTCGGCTACCTCGAGTCCGACGAGAACGGCCGGGTAGTGCTCGCCCCGGCGGGGCGGATGCTGCGGCGGATCTATGGCGAACGCGACCTTCTCGTGGCCGAGTCGCTGCGCCTGAAACTGTGGGACAACCTCGACGCGCCCTCGCTCGCCGCGATGGCCGCCGCACTCATCTACGAGCCCCGCCGCGACGAGGGCCAGGCCGACGAGCGCAACCTGCCGCACGGCCCGTTCCGCCTCGCCTTCGACCAGACCGGCGACCTGTGGAGCAACCTCGACGACCTCGAGCGCGAGAAGCGCCTGCCCGGCAGCAACCCGCTCGCCACCGGTCTCTGCCTCGGCATGTACCAGTGGGCCAAGGGCGGCCGGCTCGACAACGTGCTGAAAGAGACCGACATGGCCGCCGGCGACTTCGTGCGCTGGACCAAGCAGACCATCGACCTGCTCGACCAGCTCTCCGTCGTCGCCGACTCGCCCGTCGGTGCGACCGCGCGCAAGGCGCTCGACTCGATCCGCCGCGGCATCGTCGCGTACAGCTCCGTCGCCTAGGCTCTCTCCGTGCATCCACCCGCCCGTCGCGCGCTGCCCCTGTGGGCGGCGCTGCTCGTCGCCCTCGCGGCCGGCCCGATCCTCGACGCCGGGTTCCCCGACCGCGGCTGGTGGCCGATGACCTTCCTCGGCATCGGGCTCGTGCTCGGCGCCCTGATCGGCCGCAGTTCGTGGGGCAGCTTCCTCGTCGGATTCGTGGCGAGCATGTCGTTCTACCTGATCCACATCGAGTGGGCCTCGCTCTTCCTCGGCCTGCTGCCGATGTTCGCGCTGTCGTTCCTCGAGTCGCTGTTCTTCGCCGTCGGCGCGATCGGCATCACCCTGTCGTACCGCTGGCTGCCGCGCGTCTGGCGTGGCACCTGGGCGCGACTGCTCTTCCTGCCGCTCGTCGTGGCCGGACTGTGGACGGCGCGCGAGGCGATCGCGAGCGTCTGGCCGTACGGCGGCTTCGCCTGGGGGCGTGTCGCACTCTCGCAGTCGGAGAGCCCGTTCGCCGCTCTGTTCGGCTGGGTCGGCGTCTCCGGCGTCAGTTTCATCATGGTGTTCCTCGTGGCCGTGGTCGTCGAGTGCCTGCGCCTGCGCACCGCCGACCGGGTCGTGCGCGTCGCCGTAGCGGTCGGACTCGCCGCGGTCATCCTCGCCATCCCCGCGTTCCCCACCGTGACCGACGGCACGATGCGCGTCGGCGCCGTGCAGGGCAACGGTAAGGCCGGCTACTTCGACCAGCGCCAGCAGGGAGACCTGCTCGCCGCGCAGGTCGAGGCGACACTCCCGGTCATCGCCGACAACGAGAAAAGTGACGAGAAGGTCGACGTGGTCGTCTGGCCCGAGGGCGGCTCCGACTCCAGCCCGCTCGACGACTCGTACACGGCGAAGGTGTTCGACTACGTCAGCACCGAGATGGATGCGCCCTTCGTCTCCTGGGCGGTGACCACCCGCGGTGGCAAGAACGGCGCCCCCGACACGTACTACAACACGTCGATGCTCTGGCAGGCGGGAGAGGGCCAGCTCGACTACTACGACAAGAAGCACCCCGTGCCGTTCGGCGAGTACGTTCCAGATCGGGCGTTCTGGCGGCCGTTCGCCCCCGACCTGATCGACCTGATCGGCCGCGAGTACACCCCGGGAACGACCGACACGGTGTTCGACATCAACGGGATCATCGCCGGCATCAACATCTGCTTCGACATCGTCGACGACCAGATCCTCACCGACTCGGTCGAACAGGGCGCGCAGATCATCTTCGCCCAGAGCAACACCGCCGACTTCGGCAAGACCGACGAGAGCGTGCAGCAGCTCGCGATCGCCCGCGTGCGGGCGATCGAGCTCGGCCGCAGTGTCGTCAACGTCTCCACCGTGGGCACGAGCGCGATCATCGCCCCCGACGGCTCGACGATCAACCAGCTGCCCACGTTCGAGGCCGGCGCGATGGTGAACGACGTGCCGCTGAGCACCGTCACCACGCCCGCCGTTCTTCTCGGCCGGCAGTTCGAGTGGCTGGTCAGCGGCATCGGAGTGCTCGGGGTCGTTCTCGCCGGCATCCTCGCACGCGGCCTTAAAAACCGAACGGCCAGCCCGAAGGCTGGCCGTAAGGAAAAGCAGAACTAGACGCTAGGCGCCGATCTTCTGCTGTCCGCGACGGGCGCGGAGGAAGTCGAGGCGCTCTTGGAGAAGCTCCTCGAGCTCGGGGCGGGTGCGGCGCTCGAGCAGCATGTCCCAGTGGCTGCGCGGGATCTTGGTCTCCACGGCCTCCGAGACGACGGCAACGCCGTCGCTGTCGAGCAGTACGCCCTCCAGACCGCTCTTCGCGGACTCCCAGACTCCGGGAACCTCCGCGTCGGCGGCGAATACCATCTCGAAGGTCTCGCCATCGGCGGTGCGGTAAATGCTCTTCTTTCGCGGCGAGAACTCCACGCCTACTTCGCTCTGCAGGCTCTGGGTTCCGAGCCTCATGCCGCGCAAACTACGGTCTGCCATTGTGTGGCCTCCTCTAGAAAACTTCACACGAGATCAGATTTCACTCTCGCGGTACATACGAATTAATAAACCCGCTAGCTGGGCGTAACCTTCCAAGAGAGCCCCGAGTGGGGGCCATTCACAGGAATGTCACAGCTATACAGGGGCGCGCGGACGCGGGAGCGCCGAGCTTCGCCCTACTGCGCGCGAGTGGTCAGGACGCCGAGTGCGATGTCGGCGCGATCCGTGACGATGCCGTCTACCCCGAGATCGAGGAGCCGGTGCATAGCCGGAGCGTCGTTGACGGTCCAGACGTGCACCTCGACCTTAGCGGAGTGCAGGAGCCGAATCATCCGTTCGGTCACTATCTGTACACCGGAATATTGCTCGGGAATCTGCACCGCGTCGATTCCGCGCAGAATGCGACGCAGCAGGGGAGCGGAGCGCGCTTTGCCGGCGACGAGCGCCGTCGCGAACAGGCTTGATGATGCGGATGTCGCGACGCCCGGCAATTGGCGCACGGCCGCGCGCCGCCGCGCCTCGCTGAACGAGGTGACCAGCACGCGGTCGACGGCCTTCGCGTCGAGCACGGCGGCGACCGCCGGCGCCACGGCGTCGGGGCTCTTGATGTCGATGTTGAAGCGGGTCTCGGGAAACGCGTCGAGCGCCTCGGCGAGCGAGCAGAACGACTGGCCGTGGCCCAGGTCGATCTCGCGCAGCCGGGCGAAGCCGAGTGCGTCGACGCGGCCCTCGATGCCCGCCACCCGGGCCAGGTCGGGGTCGTGGCTGATCACCGCGACGCCGTCGCTCGACGCGTGCACGTCGGTCTCGATGTGCGTCACGCCGACGCCGAGCGCGGCGGCGAACGCCAGCATGGTGTTCTCGGGGGCCTCGAGCGCGAGGCCCCGGTGGGCGAGCACCCGCGGGGGAGCGGGCGTGAAAAACGGTGCGATGGTGCTGACTTTCGGCTCGGCGACTACGGCGTGGGCGGGGTGGTCGGCGGCACCGGCCCGCGACCGGTGGTGAAGCCGGCGGTGATGCCCTTGAGCGCCTCGGTGAGCTCGGTGGGGATGATCCAGAGCTTGTTCGAGGGGCCCTCGGCGATCTTCGGCAGCATCTGCAGGTACTGGTAGGCGAGCAGCTTCGAGTCGGGGTCGCCGGCGTGGATCGCGCCGAAGACGGTCTCGATGGCCTGGGCTTCACCGTTGGCGCGCAGGACGGCGGCCTGCGCTTCACCCTCGGCCTCGAGGATCGACGCCTGGCGCGAACCCTCGGCCTGCAGGATGGCGGCCTGCTTGGTGCCCTCGGCGGTGAGGATCTGCGCGCGGCGGTCACGCTCGGCGCGCATCTGCTTCTCCATCGAGTCCTGGATGGAGACGGGCGGGTCGATCGCCTTGAGCTCTACGCGGCCGACACGCACGCCCCACTTGCCGGTCGACTCGTCGAGCACGACGCGCAGCTTGCCGTTGATCGTGTCGCGGCTGGTGAGCGCTTCCTCGAGGTTCAGGCTGCCGACCACGTTGCGCAGGGTGGTGGTGGTCAGCTGCTCGACGGCGCCGAGGTAGTTGGCGATCTCGTAGGTCGCCGCGCGGGCATCGGTCACCTGGAAGAAGACGACCGTGTCGATCGAGACCACGAGGTTGTCCTCGGTGATCACGGGCTGCGGCGGGAAGGAGACGACCTGCTCGCGCATGTCGATGAGCGGGCGGAGGCGGTCGATGAACGGCACCAGGATGTTGAGGCCGGGCATCAGCGTCTTGCGGTACTTGCCGAGTCGCTCGACGACGCCGGCGTTGGCCTGCGGGATGATGCGGATGGATCGGAACAGCACCACGATCACGAAGATCACGATGACGAGCAGGAAGATCACGAGGATGATCTGCCCGAAGATTTCGCCGGAGGTCACAGTGCGGTCCTTTCAGCGGGCTCGACCACGGCGGTCGCCCCATCGATGGTGATGACGACCACGGGGTCGCCCGTCTGAAGCCGAGACGAGGTCGTCGTCGGTGTGAGCCGTGCCGTCCAGGTCTCGCCGTTGGAGAGTTTGACGTAGCCGTTTGCGCCGACGAAGTCGGTGGCGACGACCGCACGCTGGCCGAGAAGGGCCTCGACATTGCTGAGGGCCGGGTCGTCGCCGCGGTGCAGACGGCGCAGCAGCGGTGGGCGCACCGCGAAGATCAGCAGCACGGAGACCGCCGCGGCGATGACGATCTGCACCCAGAAGTTGAGAGGCGAGAAGCTCGAGAGCAGCCCGGCGACGCTGCCGAGGGCGAGCATCAGGAATGTCAGGTCGAGAGTGAAGACCTCGATCACGAGGAAGATCAGGATGAGAGAAACCCACGCGACCCATGCGTATTCGATCAGAAACTCCACCAGCATCGGTCGGCACCTCTCGTGTGTCGGGTTCATTTGAACCTAACATGCACGCCCCTCCAGCGGGGCTATTGGTAGTCTCGTCGTCGTGAGTAACCCTGTACAGCCCGGATCTCTGACCGGCAAACGCGCCCTTGTAACCGGATCGTCGAGAGGCATCGGTGCCGACACCGTTTCCTACCTCGCAGAGGGCGGCGCACGCGTCGTCGTCAACTACCGCAACAAAGAGGCGCGCGCCTTGAAGCTCGTCGCCGCCATCGAGGCGAAGGGCGGATCCGCGATCGCGGTCGGCGCTGACCTCACCGACGACGCGTCCCTCGCGCACCTCTTCGACACCATCTCCACCGAACTCGGCGGCCTCGACATCCTCGTGATGAACGCCTCCGGCGGTATGGAGAGCGGCATGGCCGAGGACTACGCCATGCAGCTCAACCGCGACGCCCAGGTGAAGCTGCTCACCGCGGCGCTACCGCTGCTCGCCCCCGGCGCGCGCGTCGTGTTCGTCACCAGCCACCAGGCTCACTTCATCAACACCGTCGAAACCATGCCCGAGTATCTGCAGGTCGCACTCAGCAAGCGGGCGGGCGAAGACGCGCTGCGCGCCATGATCCCCGAGCTCGCCGAGAAGGGCATCGAATTCGTCGTCGTCTCCGGCGACATGATCGAGGGCACCATCACCGCCACCCTGCTCGAGCGTGCCAACCCGGGCGCCATCGGCCTCCGCAAAGAGGCCGCCGGACGCCTCTACAACGTCAGCGAGTTCGCCGCCGAGGTCGCCGCGGCCGCCGTCGAGCCCGTGCCCGCGAACAACACCCGCTACGTGGGCGACGTGACCGACTTCATCGGGGCCAACTAAGACCGTGGCCAACCTCCACCACCACCGGCTCACCTCGCGCGTCGTGCTGTTCGACCGCGAGGGCCGGGTGCTGCTGTTCTTCACGCTCGCACCCGACACCAGCGGCGTCTCGCGCTGGTTGACGCCGGGCGGGGGAGTGGACCCGGGAGAGACCCAGTCGGATGCCGCGTACCGCGAGCTCTTCGAAGAGACCGGCCTCACCGGCGTCGACCTCGGCGAGCCGGTCTACAGCCACGACTTCGATGTCGCCTGGGACAGTGCCGACCACGACACCGGTCACGCCGAGTTCTACACCGCGGTTGTCGACAACTTCGAACCGTCGCACGACAACTGGACCGAAGACGAAAAGGTCGAGGTCTTCGCCCACCGCTGGTTCACGCTCGCCGAGCTCGAAACGCTCACCGACCGCTACGAGCCGGCCGAGCTCGTCGACCTCGTGCGCACCAATCTGCCTGTCAAGTTATAGAGGAGCACAACCGATGACCGAAGACTTCGCCGCACAGATCGCCGAGATCGAGGGCCAGGAGGCGAACCTCCAGTTCACCCGCTTCACCCACGAAGACGCGCTCGCCCTCGGGCTGCTCATCGTTCGTCTCGGCACCGAGCGCTCGCTCGGCATCACCGTCGACATCACCAAGGGCGAGCAGCAGGTCTTCCACGTGTCGCTCGCCGGCACCACCGCCGACAACGACGACTGGGTGGCCCGCAAGACCCGCACGGTGAAGCGCTACGCCGCCAGCTCGTACCTCGTCGGCCGCCGTCACAAGGCCGAGGGCAAAGAATTCAACGAGGCATCCGGACTGCCCCTGTCTCTGTACGCCGCGCACGGCGGAAGCTTTCCCATCGTGATCCGCGACGCGGGGCTCGTCGGCACCGTCACCGTCTCGGGCCTCGCGCAGGGCGACGACCACGCGCTCGTCGTCGAGGCGCTCGGGCTGTTCCTGGCGGAGTAACGGTCATGGTCACGAACGCCGACAGCCACGACCTGATCCGCGTTCAGGGCGCGCGGGAGAACAACCTCAAAGACGTCAGCGTCGATATCCCGAAGCGCCGGCTGACGGTCTTCACGGGCGTCTCCGGTTCGGGCAAGAGCTCGCTCGTGTTCGGCACGATCGCCGCCGAGTCGCAGCGCATGATCAACGAGACCTACAGCGCGTTCGTGCAGGGCTTTATGCCGACCCTCGCGCGCCCCGACGTCGACGTGCTCGAGGGCATCACCACGGCGATCATCGTCGACCAGGAGCGGATGGGCGCCAACTCGCGCTCCACCGTCGGCACGGCGACCGACGCCAACGCGATGCTGCGCATCCTGTTCAGCCGGCTGGGGGAGCCGCACATCGGCTCGCCGCAGGCGTTCTCGTTCAACGTGGCCTCGGCAACCGGCGCCGGCGCCATGACGACCGAACGCGGCGGCGAATCGGTCAAGGAGCGCCGCAGCTTCACCATCACCGGCGGCATGTGCCCGCGGTGCGAGGGCATGGGCCAGGTCAACGACATCGACTTCACGC